>SMTZ1_10005728_pt1 | contig 12499 bp, 10 predicted proteins | sample DeeMarSWOR136_30_FD_25667 | JGI IMG/M metagenome (IMG submission 25667) | reverse complement strand
AAAAGCCCACTGTGAATTTAGCGGCGGAAGCTGCATCGATTGAAATTCTGGCTTCCAGATTCCCTCCAGCACGAAATCATAGAATTTCCAATCCGTTTTTAAGCTTAACAATCCTATCTTTCGGATATTTTTATCTTCTGTAATGTTGGTAAGATTTTGAGGATTCAAAATATCTGTCGGGTTTATTTCGTCGGCTTTGCCCCAGGCAATGACCTGTTTACCGAGGCGTATGTCCAGCGTTCTGCTGTAATAATCAATATATGCCTCCTGAAAATACCAATCATTACTTTTCTTCAGTCCATCGTAAACATAATGATTGACTGCTCTGAAGGCCGTGTTTTGTCCAAATGTTGAAAGCAATTCCAGCTTTAATCGTGTTTCTAAAAGATCAGTAGCATACGGCGATTGGTTGAATATTTTTACCCATTGCCTAAGATTGCCACGCAATTCATATGTTTGGGCATTAACATGTGAATAAGGTACAAAGCCAAGGGCAATAACTATTGTCAAAAAAACAATTCGTTTCATATTGCACCTCTTAATAAATTCGGGTCATGTAGCTTGTATCGAATATTTCATTTTTCAATCCGGTATCGACGCTGATTTGATCGAATAGGAGCTCGGTCTTATGTTCGGATTTTAAATCTTCCATGGTTACTTTACTGGGTACCCAATATTTATCCACACGCTGAATGTCTATACTCTTTACTTTTTTCAGATTACCTTTTTTGTCATAGAATTCTTCCTTGACAGCCAGGTAATCATCTTTCCAGATCCAGGAAACGATTTTTGCATAGTCCGTTGTTACGTCCTGCTTCGGAATGCTTTCAATGACCCAACAGGCTTTGTCACCGATGGTTTCTTCTTTTAAAAGTTTGTAGGTATAGTCTTTTAGTTTTCGATCGCCCAAGTCTTCATAGGTAAAATCCGATCCCATGAAATTTCCACTTTTGGCATGCGAGGCAATGCGTCGAACCTTGCCGAAAGCAGGCAGATAGAGCCACATATCATCATCCCGATCTTCGTGCGACAGGCGCAGGAAGCTTGAGCCTTTCACATCGGCAGGTTCAAGAAACCACATGATCTGCTTATCGTCGCTCATGCGATAGGTTTTCATAGCACGGGATCGCACATTCCCTTTTTTGTCGATTAAATCCATTTTCATCATTGCCATCATATCTTTGGGAATTATGCGGGTATCCACTTTTTGCATAATCTGATCGGTTGTCAATTTTTCCTGACAGCGGACAGATTTCAAACCCATCAGAAAAAAAAGACCCAACGTACACAGGATAAAATAGTTTTTTGCTTTCATTTTAATTTCCTCCTCGACTATTTTTTAATAAAGCTCATTGCTGCTGCCAATAACGTAAGCGCACCAATAGCGCAACAAATCATTGCCAGGGCTACTAAAAAACCTATAAAACGGATGGGCAAAAATCCTGATGTCAGCAGAACCAGAAAACCACAGGCGACAGATAAGGCATTGTACAAAATTGGTTTGCCAACAGTCTGAATGCTCCTGCTGACCGGATGTGTAGTATCAGATTTTTCCAGTTCAAATTTGTACCTTGAAATGAAGTGAAAACTGTAGTCAATACCCGCTCCAATAATAATACTCGAAATAACTGCTGTTGGAATGCTCAGGTCAATTCCTACAACTCCCATTAATCCAAAGTTAATGATAACGGCGCCTAAAAGCGGTGTTGTAGCTAAAATGCCTATACCGAATGATCGATAAGTTATCCACGCAATTAGAAATACTAATAAGATGGAAATAATGATACTCCTCACCTGAGAAGTGATAACCAGACGAGCCAGATCCTTGAGAAATACAGAAAAACCTGTTTCTTTTACTGGAACACTGCTGGAAAGTTTTTCCTGGCAAAAACGCTCAGTTTCTTTGGTAATATGCGCTATCTGTTGAGTGCTAATATTTTTTAATAAAGCAATTACCTGACCATTCTGGTAGCTATTATCGACAAACTGTTCAAAATCGGTGGGACTGCCCGACATGCTGTATAATAGCAGTGCCTGCGCTACAGCCTCTCTGGATTCGGGAATCACTTCATAAGCAGGATCGTCATTATGCAAAACCCGATTAATTTTTTTCACAAACGTTGCCAATGAGATAGTTGAGCCAACTTCAGGAAAACACTCCAGAAATTGCTGGATTTGATCCATTTGCTGCAAAATTTCAGGGCTTTCGATATCTCCTGTGAACAGCAAATTCATATTAATCGAGCCGCTGAGATGCTGATTGATGACACGGTCTGCTTGCCGTAATTCGCTTTCTTCAGAAAAAAAAGTAATCGGGTTCATTTCCATATTCACTTTGAAGATACCGAAAGCAAAAACAACTACCAGGAGAATAAAAATCGCAATAACCTGTCCTCTGTAATGGAGAATTTTACTCCCAATATTACCCAATAATTTGTCAAGAAAACTCTGTTTAATGGCTTGTACCGTTCTTTTTGGGACAGGTAAAAGCACTAAAAATGCAGGAATAAAGGTCAGTGAAAACATCAGTGATAGAAAAACACCAAATGCCAAGAAAGCACCAAATTCAACCAATGTAGGTAATGGTGCAGTTATCAATGAAATGAATCCCGCCATTGTGGTCAAGCCGGCCATCATCACAGGTGTACTGACGCGTTCTATGGTAGTGGTGAGCGCTTCTTTTTTATGAACTGAATGACCGAGCTCTTCATAATATTTGGCAATCACATGAATACCATAAGCGCTCCCTACAGCAATGAGAATGACCGGCATCACATTATTGACAACCATGAAATATTTGTGAAGATGTCCCATCAATCCAACCATGGATCCGACACTCATCAACACTGAAACGAGTGGTAGAAGCGTACCTGAAACCGTACGAAAACTGAGGTACAGAATGATGATGACAACTATCATTACGAACGGAATCAATCGTCGTATGTCCGTGCGAATAGAATTGCTGACAATGGTGGTAATGATGGGTAATCCTGTCAAATAAATTTGCTCCGGACTCTCTATCTTACTTTTTAAAGTTTTGATTTCTTCATAGAGCTGAAATGCATCGGCATCTTCCTGGACCGACGCAATGATGCTGGCGTATTTCCCATCCGCCGAGATAATTTTACCGATATAAGTTGACTCCTCAAAGATGTTCTGTTTCAGTAATTCTATATCTTCCTGAGTTTGGGGCACCTCTTCCAAGAATGGAGTAATCTCCAATCCCCATTCTTGGCCTTCTATCAGTTTGGTTGTCGTGAGACTGGTGATCCTGTTTATTTCAGGCAGTGCCTCGATGGAATCAGACAGTGCCTTAATCTTTGCCAGGGTCCGTTGGTTGAAAATTGTTTCTTTTTCATTGCCGATGGTAACCAGAATAACATCCGAGCCGCCGAATATTTCCTCCAATTCATTAAGTGCCTGGCGGGATGGTAGATGTTTTGGAATCATTTCGGTGATATCTTCTTCGACGCGAATGTTACGGATACCCGATGCCAGAATAATGGTAAGCAAGATTGATATGACAATAACCAGCTTCGGGTGATTTAAAATTAAGTCTGCCAATTTAGTATTCATACTGTCCTCATTTCGTTAAAATACCATTTAACAATAAATCAATATTACTTTCTTCGCGTTCTTTAAGAAACGTTTGTTCATCATCTACTTCCAATTGCAGTAGCGCCTGAGCAATGGACTTGCCAAAATAATAGATCAAATTCATACCGAAGATGCTGATCATAACATGTTTGTAATTAATGTCCCTAAAAATTTTTTGAGCCATTCCTTGTTCAAAGATCTTTAGCATTTCCTGGGGAATATTCTTTTCCCAATTCTTTGTCACAGCTTTAAAAACATTTTTGAATTCTTCTGGTTCATTGGCGTGAACATCCAGAATGATTTTGGTATAGATTTTCTGATTTGAAAACGCTTCAAAATGAGCCGCCAAAAAGCTCTTTACTTTCGAGATCGGATCATTATCCTGTGGTGTTTTTTCTAGAGCGCTATAAATACTTGAGTAAACACTTTGAAGAATACTTTTGAGCACTTCTTTATAAAGGTAATCTTTACTGGTGTAATAATAATAAACCATTGCTTTATTGATGCCAGCCCTGGCGGCAACCTCTTCCATTCGAGTTCCATGCTTGCCTTTTTCGGCGAACAATTCCATTGCTGCTTCCAGGATTCTTTCCTTACTGTCCATAAAAAAATTACCTCAATTTTGATCAAAAAAAATTACGTTATCGTTTAACTTTTTCGTTTAACGATATCGTTAATATAATTAAATTTCTCTCATTGTCAAGTTTTTTTTGGGTTTATATAGGAAGTGAAGATTAATTGTGAGAGAATTTAAAACGGACCTTGGTGTTATCACAAATATAAATTGATTAATAATTGAAAATAGCAGGCTAACCAAAAAATGAAATATCAAATCTGGTGAGATGTAACATCTTCAAAATCCTCTGGTATCCGTTGCTATCCGGAGGTATAAAGGATGAGAAAAATATTTATATTTGCAAATACTAGATTATGATATTAAATTTCTCAGCTTTTTTATCAAACTAGGAGGGAATATATGCCGGCCGAGACACAGAATCTCGAGAAATTTTTAGAGAACTCTGAAAATCTGTATGAGGTGGTGATGGTTATTTCCAAACGAGCAAGACAGATTAATGAAGAACATTATCAGAAAATGCGCGATCGACAAATTCTGGAAGAGCTGGATGGTGGTTTTGAGGAAGAGTTTTTGAATCTAGAGGAAGAGAAGAATGAGATTGAGGAACCCATGGAGTCGGAGGAGAATCCAATCAAAGGAGCCCAAAGGGAGTTCCTTGAACAGAAAATAGAATTTCATTATGAGTCAATGAAATAGAGTGGTCTGACCCCCGCACTGCGGGGGTTTTTATTAGCAGTTTTATATAATTCCCATTTCTTTAAACTGCTTTAATGATGATTCATACTAATCTTATTATATATAATGCCCGTCTGTATGATCCGATTGATGGTTTCTTGAATGCCTCTGCTATAGGAATAGATGGAAACAAAATTGTACTGCTGGGATCTGATAAAGAAATTCTGGGATATCGCCGGAGTGAAACCCAAGTAATAAACGCCCGCGGGAAAATTCTTCTTCCCTGTTTCACAGATGGACATATTCATTTCATTGGGTACGTCCGCAGAAAAGAAGAAGTCCGATTGGAACATTGTACCTCTCTGGATGAGACACTGTCACATATTAAAAAAAAGGTGGAGCGCTCTGTTGAAGGAGAGTGGATAACCGGTGGCGGGTGGAATCGCAATCTTTGGCCTTCCAATCAATATCCCCATTTCCGATTACTGGACCAGATAAGCGCCAGACATTTTATTGCCCTGGATAGTAAAGACTGGCATACTACCTGGGTTAACTCCCCGGTTTTGCACCTGGCCGGAATTTCAGCGGAAGTCCCTTATAAAAAAGCGAAACATTTAGCTGTTCATCCGGTAACGGGAGAATTTACAGGTGTGCTGGAGGAAGAAGCGCGCCTGAAGGTCTATCAATTATTGCCAAAACTGAATTATGCAAAATTAAGGAAAAGCTATCTTTCTTCCCTTCTGGACTTTTATCGGTTGGGATTCTCCGGAATTCATATTGTTGAAACCCCGGATGAATTTGAGGTATTTCGGGAAGCGAAATTGGCCGGTGAGATAGGCCTTAGGACAAATTGGTATGTGCCAATTCAAATGATTTCCAAGGTAACTGAATTTTCACAGAGAGAAACAGTGGGAGACGATTTTTTGAGAATCAGTGGTACAAAGGTATTTGTCGATGGTACTTTTGGTTCACAAACGGCAGAATTAACAGAAAATTATCGGCATTTACATCATGCCGGGATTGGTGTTTTAGATCAGCAACAACTAAAAGACTTTGTCAACCAGTCTGTAAAGAATAAACTCTCCTGTGCCATCCATGCCATCGGTGATCGGGCTGTTCGTCGAACCCTTCATGCCATAGGTGAAAAAGCAAAACAAAGCAGGTCCTTAGATCTGCGACACCGTATTGAACATGCTCAGATGGTTCACCCAAATGATATCCACTTATTTAAGAAGTATAATGTTATCGCCAGTGTACAACCATTGCATATTGCATATGATATCTCCCTTATTGAAAAGTATTTGGGTGAAAGGGGAAAATTTACTTATCCCTTGGCCAGTTTGCATCAAAATGAAGTCAATTTGATATTCGGATCGGACGCTCCGGTAGAGGATTTTCATCCCTGGAAAGCCATTTACTCAGCCATGGAACGTCGATTAAATCTCAATCCTACCGAACCATCATTTTACCCGGAAGAAAAATTAAATCTTCCTACCTGCATTAAGGCCTATACCTATAATGCTGCAAAAGCAGTTGGCGTGGAAAACAGGCTTGCTCGACTGCAGCTTAACATGCTGGCTGACTTTTTTCTAGTGGACAGGGATGTCTTTAATATAGAATTACCCGCTCTGAAAGACGCTGAATCAGTATTAACAGTTATTGATGGGGAAATTGTGTACCGGAATTTAGAATAGGATTCAAAGAAAAGGGATTTGTGGTCAGGATATAGAAGTTAGGGCAATGTATTGTTCGGTTGTTATAATTGATATTTATTTATGTTAGTTTTATTTCCAACTCGATTTCATCCCGTAAGGGAATCCCCTCATTTCCATATAATGGAATTTGTGGTTTCAGTTTACGAGATGCTTCAATAGCATTAAGATGAATGGCTGTTATATAAAAGCCTCTTTTTTGGTAGAAGCCTAATGCCTGGAGATTATCATTTGTTGTGATGAGCCAGAGTCTATGACATTGGTGAGCAACAGCAATCTCTCTGACAGATGAGATCAATTCACTTCCGATTCCCTTTCCTTCCATCAGGCTATTTAAGGTAATAATTTCACAGGTTGTATTTGATAGGTGATAGGTCAATAAACCGACGGGCTTTTTTTGATAGTAAGCAATCAGTCCCGGAAGTTTACTGGCATCATATATTTTCCCCCGACTGACTACCTTGACGGATCCCCAGGCACTGATCAATAACTGTTTTATCCATGGTTGGTCTTTCAGTGTCTTCGGTTTAATTTGAATTTTTAATCGATTTTTATTCATAAAATTATTATTTTCTCAGCTCAACAAAATCATTATTAAAAAGTCATTCCTGTTGACGTTAGGTAATTCCAAGACAAGAAGCCGTGGTCATCTCGACGGTAGTGGCTATTTAAAAAGTAAACATAAATGAATACATATACCTTATATTTAAATTCTTATGATACCACCAAACTCACCCACTTCGGGGGCTGTATCAAAACCAAAATCCTTTGCATAAATATGATTTTAACATATTTACCATCGTCACCAACTCTCCCCCCAACCCCCCTCTCTTTAAAATGTATAGACCAGGGAGATAGGTTACACATGTTCGGGGACATGGGTTACAGTTTTTTACCTCCCCTTCACCCATTCATCTTCTTCTATAGCATTCATAGATAAGTAAATTATGGAATTAGAAAAAAATGTTGGAGAGATACGATAGATTGTGCAAATATTGTTTTCATTCAAAATGTACCCTAACCCTTGTCAATACTGTAGTTACGACAACCAGAAAAACCCTTCCCCTGCCGGCAGGGGAAGGGAGCAAGGGAAGGGGTATACATATAGAAAAGGTTAGATTAATTTCATTCCAACTATTAGACACCTCCATAGTAATCAAGTAGCCATAAATTCTGTCAACCTATTTCAGGACGTTACATATGTCTCCGAACACCTGTTACCCATGTCCCAAGTCTATACAGTAAGAGAGGGTGACAGGGGGTGAGTTCATTTGATTTATGAGTATTCACAAATGTTAATAATTTTTCATTAATTTTATCTATTGATATAGCCCTTCGGGGGAGAGTTAGTAACTTAAGTAAGCACTCTAAAATTTATATTTATACATCAGATCTTACTCTATGGATAACCCTAGAGTGGAGAGATCTTTAAGGAAAAGATTTCTAGACTCCCGAGCACTCATGAGATTTAATATTGTTAGATGGAATATTTAATATTGGTTGCCCGATCACTTGAAATGATAATTTTATTAACTATATAAAAAATAATATGTTAGTATTAATTTTAGCGAACTAAAGGAAAACATTATGTTCATAAATATCAAGAAAAAATCGTAAGCTTCACTTAAAAACCAAATTCGTCTAGATAATGGTATCCTCTTCAATTTCAAATGATAAATATGGTAAAACCTGACCCTACTTCTTCTGGAGTATCTGCTCAATACGTTGAATTTCTTTCGCGGGTAGAAAGCTGGCTATATCCTCCATCGTTATTTGATTCTTTGCTATGAGGGCAGCCATAAGCTGACTGTAATTGTCCTGTACCCCCTTTAGTTCGTTATTCAGATCAATCATTTGGGTATGTAACACATCATTCCGGGCCTTCAGATAAGCATTATCCATCTTGCAGTCCACAAATAAAAAGAGAAATAATAAAATAATAAGAAAAAGAACAGCCAGACCAAGGATTTTAAATAACATTTCTCTCAAGGTATCATCCTGCTGGTTAGGGTTGTACTTAGGCGGATAAAGGATAAAGAAAAGGATTTAGGATTTAGAGATTGGGGATTAGGGTGAAATAAACACTCAACCTATTCAATTACTGATTTCAAAATATGCATTTTTCATAATTATCGCTTATTATGAACCATGTTTTACCTTTAGTGAGTGGAGTGGTCTCTTAAAAAATATTCATTATTCCCATCATCTTTAATCCTTGAATTCACTCTCATTTTACCTTTATCCATTATCTCCATATCAATAATTATGAATTTTTTTATTTCTTCAGTCTTAAGTCTACTCTTTTATCAGAATCCTTAAAAACTCTATTTTTCAAGTACATAAGCGAAAATTAACGGTACCACGATAGTGGCATCTGATTCAATAATAAACCGAGAAGTATCGGGTGCCAGCTTTTCCCAGGTAATTTTTTCATTAGGTACTGCCCCGGAATAGGATCCGTAGCTGGTAGTGGAATCGCTGATCTGGCAGAAATAGCGCCATAGTTTTGTATCTTTCCAGTCCAGATCCTGCCGCATCATCGGTACCACACAGATGGGAAAGTCCCCGGCAATACCACCCCCGATCTGGAAAAATCCTATATCGGCCTGCTGAGATGTTTCCTTATACCATTGGGAAAGGTTGATCATATATTCAATTCCGGTTCGCACAGTGTACACATTTTTTATTTCGCCTCTGATGCAGTGAGAAGCATATATATTACCCAGGGTTGAATCTTCCCAGCCAGGTACGAATATGGGCAGATTTTTTTCACTGGCCGCCACTACCCAGCTATCTTTTGGATCGATTTGATAGAAAGATTCCAGTTTTCCCCTCTGGAGAATTCGATAGAAAAATTCGTGGGGGAAATGCTGATATCCCTTCTCTTCTGCTTCTTCCCATTCGCTGAGCATGGCACCTTCGATGCGGCGTATGGCTTCTTCTTCTGGAATACAGGTATCTGTCACCCGATTCAAATGCTGTTCAAGCAGTTCTTGTTCATCGCTGGTGGTCAGTTCCCGGTAGTGGGGAATCCGCAGATAATGATTATGTGCCACCAGATTGAAGATATCCTCTTCTAGGTTAGCGCCGGTACAGCTAATCGCGTGTATCTTGTTCTGGCGGATCATCTCTGCCAATGAAATACCGATCTCGGCAGTACTCATGGCACCGGCAATGGTAACCATCATTTTGCCACCTTTATCAAGAAACTGGCGGTATCCCCTGGCAGCATCCAGCAGTGCGGCGGCATTAAAATGTCTGAAATGCTTTTCAATAAAGGTAGAAATGGAATTATTTGACATATCAGCATATTCCTTATTTAGTAGATTGATTTCATCATGGTTAACATAAATTTATGTCAAGATTTTATAAATCCATAATGAAGAATTATATGTGGATAATTTTTCAATGGTAAAGGACAGATCAGGAAAAAGGGAAGGGGTACACAATATTGAAGATTAGATTTCTCCTCAAATTCGGATTTCATCCTCATTTTCGTTCGAATTGAGCGAGAAATCTTGAAACCGCAACAGCCTGCCAACCGGGACGCCGGTAAAAAGAGATACCCTTACATCTATTTTCTTAGTTATCCATTTTTATGATAAACTTGATTATTCGGAGCAAGATAAATAATCATAAATAACTTAAATAGAAAACTTATTTAGGCTAGTATGATTGATATCAATTGATGGCTTGGAAAAAAAATCCAGGATGTTTAAATTACTAACCATTTTTGAAGATACCTTGATCTGGTAATTAAGACATTTTCATCTAAGAAAATATAAAATTAGAAAGAATTCAATTCAATGAACATCCTGGAACTCTGTCTCTCCCCTGATTTCGGAGGATTGGAAATTCATATGCGGGATTTTTCCCGCTGGTTGGTCGAGCAACCGGAAATTCAGCTTTTTCTGGTGCTGCAGGAGAATACCCGCTTACAGCAAGAATTGCAAAATCTTGCAGCACCAATATTTACTTTTTCATCCAGGGCCGGGAAGTTTTCACCTATCATGGCCCGAAAACTTTCCAACATCATTCAGGAAAATCACATTGATGTGGTGCACGTGCACTGGAAATTTGACCTTCCGTTAGTTGCCTTAACTAAAAAGATATGTAAACAGCCTTTTAAATTCGTCCACACTCGCCAGATGAACATGCCAGGTACAAAACGAGATCCTTTCCATCGCTTCATCTATGGGCAGATGGACTGTTTCATAGCCATCACCAAATATATTGAAAAACAGGCTCAGGAAAACCTGCCCATTGATCATTCTAATATAAAACAGATTTATTATGGTGTTCAGCCACTACCAGAAATCGCACCTCAACACACTAAGGATTTAAAGAAGCGTCTCAAAATTCAAGGGGATTTTACCATTGGTTTACTGGGAAGAATAAGCGAGTATAAAGGTCAGCAGATTTTAATTCAGGCAGTAGAAATCTTAAAGAATCAGGGGGTTTATGTAAAGGCATGGATTATTGGGGAGGCTTTTGAAAAAGAGTATAAAAGCAAGCTGGAGAGCATGGTGCTGGAAAAGGGATTGAGCGATCAAATTTATTTTATGAATTTTTATGAAAAACCCATTGAATTAATGAGCTGTTTCGATACGGTAGTGCTTACCACCAAAAACGAGACTTTTGGACTGGTACTGATTGAAGCCATGCATGCTGGTGTGGCGGTGATTGGCAGTGACGCCGGGGGTGTTCCGGAAATTATTGATCATGAAAAAACTGGCCTGTTATTTGAATCCTGGAATGCGGCAGCGCTGGCAAAATCTATCAAACGATTGGTGATTGATAGTGACTTGCGAATAAAGCTGGCCCGTGGAGGACAAATAAAAGCCCGCGAAAAATTTAACCTGGAAAAGCAGTATCAGAAGGTTTTGGATACTATTAAATGACATATTCACAATTATTTGATATTAAGTTTCTCTATATTTTAATTGAATTAGTTAACATTTACACTTTGGATAAAAGTTCATTATCAACCTTGAATTAAATTTTTTATTGATCATTTGGTTAAGGTAAAAATTGTATATTTTTATCAGATCTAAAAAAGAAGGTGCATTGACAGAAAAAATGTTTTATTATTTGCCACTTTCTGTACTGCAACTCTATTCCCTAAAAAGAAGATGAGCACACATTAAATAATTACTAATTTTAATTAAACAGGAGAATGGGTTTGAAATATCTGATTTCAGTTTCTTTGATTATATGCTTGATGTCGACCTTAATGTTTTCCCAGACTGAACCGGATTCTACTGAACCGAAAATTCCCCAAAGGGTGGACTTTGCCATTGCTGAAGCTATTTCTATTAATCTATTGATCTGGAGCTACGATCGTTATCTGCGTGAGGATAATTACTCTTTCATGATCAGTTGGAGATCAGTGGAGCGGAATTTACGCCATGGTTTTGAATGGGATCCCAACAACTTTTCCACCAACTTTTTGGCTCATCCTTTCCACGGAAATACTTATTTTAATGCCGGCCGTACTAATGGCCTGAATTTCTGGGAATCGGCACCCCTGGCCATGGGCGGCAGTATGATGTGGGAAGTTTTCATGGAGAGTGAGTTTCCCAGTTATAATGACTGGATTATGACCACCTTTGCTGGTATAGCGCTGGGGGAAAGCCTGTTTCGATTTTCGGAGCAGGTATTGGATGATCGGGCCAGGGGTGGCGAAAGGATCTGGCGAGAGGTTGCCGGTACACTTCTGAATCCGGTGGGTGGCTTCAATCGTCTGGTGAGAGGTGATATGTTCCGGCATAAATCCACTGTCAACCATATTCGCAATCCATTCCGTGGATATCTGGCGCTAGGTGGACGGGGTGATGTAAAAGGAACTGACTTTGGAGAGACGAAATTTGCCCCAGCCCTTGAGTTTACTGTACATTACGGTGAGACTTTTACGGAAAAAAGTAAATTAAAACCATTG
>SMTZ1_10005725_pt1 | contig 12502 bp, 10 predicted proteins | sample DeeMarSWOR136_30_FD_25667 | JGI IMG/M metagenome (IMG submission 25667) | reverse complement strand
ATGGCATCCGGAGTAGGGGTCCTTCTCGCGTTCACCGGCCTCCACCCCGTCGGATTTTCCCTTAATGACTCCGGATCCCTGCGCACGAGATTTTGACGAGATTCTGGTGTAATCCTGAAAAATCGTTTAATAAAGCCGGCCTTGAATGGGACGTGAAAACGAGGTCTTGAAGGTTGACACGTTCCCAGAGGAGCCTCTTCCTATTGGCAATAGCGCTGGTCGCGATGATCTGCCTGTCATCGTCTGGATTCATCGTCTCCGCCCAGCCCCCCGGGGTGGGAAACGTCCACGGCACGGTGGTAGACGAGGAGGGTGAGCCGCTTAAGGAAGTCAAGGTCCTGGCCTACTCGAGCTCGGGCAACCTCGCCTCAACCAAGTACACCGACAGCGACGGCTACTTCCGGATGGCGTTGGACAGGGGTTCCTACACTCTCAGGTTCGAGATGGAGGGGTACGTGAAGGTCCAGAAGGCGATAACCGTCCCTGCTGGCTGGTATGAAGAGCCAGAGTCCGATCCTGTGAAGCTGGGGGAGGTAGTCCTCGAGCGCTCGCTGAGCGTCTCCGCCTCCGTTGTGAGCAGGTACGCGGCGCCGGGTGAGACCGTCATCTTCCCCTTCACGGTGAGCAACCTGGGGGACGTCAAGGAGTCCCTCGAGTTCCCAATGGAGAGCCCGGAGGGGTGGAGCACGCGCGTCCTTGATTCATCGGGGGAGATAAGCAAGGTACAGCTGAGCACAGGAAGCATCAGCCTTACTCTTGAGGTCGGGGTGCCGAAGGAGACGGCTGAGACCGAGGTTGTGTCCCTCTCGGTTGTGGGAAGCACCACCTCGACTCTGGAGTTCACCGTACTGCCGTCCTCCACGTACCAGCAGAACATTGTGATGTCGTCCACCTACCCCCACGTCTCTGAGGAGCTCGGGAGGACGATCGTCTTCCCCCTTACCATCACCAACGAGGGGGCGATCGACGAGACCGTTGACCTGATGGCTGCAGCCCCAGAGAGGTGGGAGACCCGGTTTGTCACCGGGAGCCAGATGGAGATCCTCAGCCTCTTCCTGGAGGCGGGCGACAAGGAGGTTCTCACCATCGAGGTCGAGCCAGCTGACGGCGCATCGGTGGGCGAGTACCTGATGGAGATCGAGGCGGTCTCCGAGGAAGGGGTCCTGAGGGACGCACTGATCCTCAGGGTGAACCTGAAGGAGGCTGGGGGAGAGGTGGAGCTGCTCAGCGCATTCACGGACGTGACGGCCGAGGCCGGAGGCGTGCTTGAGTACCCCATAACTATATGGAACAAGGGCGACAACGACGACCTCTTCCTCATCACGGTCCTGTCTGCACCGTCTGAGTGGGGCACCGTCTTCAAGTCGGGGGACATCGAGGTCTCCAGCCTCCTCATCTCCTCCGGGGGCTCTGCCAACCTGGTGTTCGAGGTCACCCCCCCGAGCGACTATGAGCCGGGCAGCTACAATCTGATAGTGATGGTAGAGTCGCAGTCGGGGGCAATGGAGGACACATTGGTTCTCGGCGTCAACTTGGAGGAGGCCTCCAGCGACGTGGAGATCATCAGCACTTTCACAGACGTCACTGTCCAGGCGGGTAACGCGATCGTGTACCCACTCAGGATCAGGAACACGGGGGACACCGACAGCAGGATCAGGCTCAGCGTCGTCTCGGCCCCGAACAACTGGGACACCACGTTCACTTCCGACGGCGTCGAGATATCGAGCTTCTACATCGACGCGGGCGAGTCTCTCAACGTGAAGCTGGAGGTCCAGCCGCCGAGAGCCGTTGAGACGGGGGACTACTCGATAACCATTAGGGCCGAGTCGGAGGACGGGAGGCTCTCCGAGGACATTGAGCTCAAGGCGACCGTCCTGGGCTCCTACGAGGTGGAGCTTGAGCTCTCAACGCTCTACCAGACTACGACCATCGGGAGATCCGTGGAGTTCACGGCGAGGGTGATCAACCAGGGGAACTCGCCGATCACAACCGTTTATCTGGACATCGCATTGCCTGAGGACTGGGAGATAGCGGCCACGCCCTCCCAGGTCTCAACAATTGGGCCGAGGGACTCCGCAACCTTCACCCTAGTTGTCGACACCCCCGCGGACACCTTGGCGGGCGACTACCTGGTCACTGTGAAGGCCCTGAGCGACCAGGCGGAGTCCGAGGAGACCGATCTCAGGGTGACCGCCAAGGCCTCCACCTCCTGGGGATTCATCGGGATCGGGCTTGCCGGGGTGGCGATTATCGGCTTGTTGATAGCGTTCACGAGGTTCAAGAGGAGATAGAGAGAATGACAGGGGAACTGATTGAGACGATAAAGCTGACGAAGAACTACGGCGACTTTACCGCCGTAGACCAGCTGGATCTAACAGTGCATGAGGGAGAGCTATTCGGATTCCTCGGCCCCAACGGGGCTGGGAAGACGACAACGTTCCTCATGCTGATGGGGCTCTCCGTGCCCTCCTCCGGGACTGCCGTCGTCGGGGGATGTGACGTCGTTGACGAGTCAAGGGAGGTGAGGAAGGTGGCGAGCATCCTTCCCGAGTACAGCAGCCTCTACGGCGAGTTGACCGCCAGCGAGAATCTGGACTATATAGGGCGCCTTAATGATCTCTCGAAGGAGGAGAGGGCTGACAGGGTCCCGGAGATGCTGGACATCGTGGGCATGACGGACTGGTGCGACTCGAAGGTGGAGTCCTTCTCCCGAGGTATGAAGCAGCGCATCGGCATAGCGGCGGCCCTGATTAAGCAGCCGAGGCTGGTTTTCTTGGACGAGCCGACGATCGGCCTCGACCCCGTGGGGACCAAGGAGATACGGGAGCTCATACTCAGGCTGAACAGGGAGCAGGGGCTCACGGTCGTGCTCGCCTCCCACCTCCTACACGAGGTCCAGATGACCTGCAGCAGGGTTGGAATCATAAACAAGGGGAGGCTGGTGGTGACCGAGACTCTGGAGAACCTGACCCGGGAGATGACAGGTGGAGATGACAGGAACGTGGAGTTTAGGCTCTCGGAGATGCCTCCGGGGCTGATCGAGGATCTGAGGTCCATCGAGGGCGTCAAGTTGGTGACCCAGAGGGATGACCGGCTGTACGTCTACGCCGGCGTCGAGAGCGACTACGAGGTCTCCAGGACCATCGTGGACCACGGGGCCGTGATCCTGCTGATGAGGCCCAAGGAGTTCACGCTGGAGGAGATATTCATGAAGTACTACGAGGAGGGATAGAGGTGGCCGGAACACTCACGGTGGCATCGAAGGAGCTCAGGGACCAGTTCGGCAGCAAGCGGTTCCTCATCCTATTCGGCCTGGTCGTGCTGCTGTCATCGCTGGCAGCCTATCAGGGGGTCGACTTCATCAGGAACAACGAGGCCGCGGGCTTCGTCTACATCTTCTCCGGGTCACAGATGGGCTTCTCCTTCATACAGATCATGGTCTTCTTCGGGCCGCTCCTGGGGCTGGCGCTGGGCTTCGACGCGATAAACAAGGAGCGGGCCAACGGAACCCTCTCGATACTACTGGGGCAGCCCATCTTCAGGGACTCTGTGATCAACGGCAAGTTCATTGCGGGGGCGGCGGCGCTCACGACTCTGGCCTTAGGCACCATCGGGATACTCAGCGGCCTGGCCATACCCATGCTGGGCTTTGGGCCGACCTTGGCTGATGCGTCGAAGATACTGGTCCTCGCGCTGCTGACGGTGGTCTATCTGGTCTTCTGGCTCAGCCTGGGGATACTGTACTCGGTGCTGGCGAGGAGGACCTCGACCTCCATCATGGCCTCCATCGCGACCTGGCTGGTGTTCTCGATCGTGATCAGCATTCTGGCGTCCGTCGTCTCCAGTGCCCTGGTTCCACTCCCCGCGGGCAGTATACGCCCCGGAGGACAGGGGGGTCAAGGGGGCTTCCAGATGTCAGAGGAGTTCATGGAGGCGATGCAGCAGAGGACCGCGCTGATGTCGAACATTGAGAAGCTCTCCCCCGCCAACCTCTACGAGGAGGCGGCCTCGGACATCCTCGGGGTGATGGGGGGCTTCATGAGGGGCATGGGCCGCCAGGAGTTCCAGAGGACCCTGACACTGAGTGAGGCGCTGGCTGCCAACTGGGCGAACATAGCCGTACTCGCCGTCGGCCTCGTGATCTGTTTCGCAGCGTCTTATGCGACGTTCCTGCGCTCGGAGATCAGACCTGGGGACTAGCCAGCAACCTCCTTACATTACCAGAGAATGAGCCAGTATCCCTGGGAGGTAGTTGGTGAAGTAGTGTCCGACGAAGAATGGGTAGATACTCCGGGATTTGATGAATAGGATCCCCCAAACCCAGCCCAAGGAGTACTTAACGAGTAGCCTAGCGAGGGCGCGCGCGGCTTGACATACTGGGCCTATCCATACATCAACACGAGACTTGGAGGACTGCTATTCTTCCTAGGTGCCTTCAGGATCCCTTTCGCCTAAAATGTCCACGAGCGTGAGCGCTTACATCATTCGAATAATTAAAGGTTGAATCAAAGCCTACTCCTTTAGACTCAAGGATAATCGGATACCTCCATATCCAATTATTGAATAAATCTGAAGAACAAGTAAATTTACAATAATCGTAATTATCTCCAGTAGTCCCTTTGATAACCAACAAAGTGCCCGAATATTACATCCATCATAAAAACGAACCGGAATTTTTGGACTCAAGGATAAGCGAGTCTCACCTGACTCATTTATAAAAAGAGGATAGATGAGAGGAATCTGAAGGATAATTATGTCTATAGTAAACCATGTCTGCTACCTTGAGAACACATAACTAAATAATTTCCTTGAGCCTTAGTAAGAAAACCCGGTGTTTTGTTTGCCTGTATATATGTATTGTATACATATGCCCCCACTAAACACCCACAAAGAACCCTAAATCCGGAAGACCATTCAAAACCCTGTATCTAATATATAAAGGGTAACTAAATACAGGTTTAGTTACATTGTCATGAACATACTCGCGCGAACATTCGAATAGATCAATTAGAGGTCCTGTAGTAAGGTAACGTCTTAATTGGTTTTTATTACTATTACTCGGTAGCCTAGACTTTTGATACGTTTTCTTTTCCTGGCGTCAGCGTGTGCAACGTAGTCTTTCTCATGATCAGGCCCGTCTACGAACACGCATACATTTGGTTTGTAGAAGAAGTCTGCAATGGTTATGGGCTCATCGCCTTCGCTGATACTTTTTTGGGCTTCGTCGGGCAGTCTGTAATCGCGATTCGTTATTTCGTGTAGCATTTGACGTTCAAAGCCTGATTCGCATTTCGTTTTAAGTTCTGAGAAGCGGTCAATGCTGCTTCCAGTTCTTATTTCAGCTTCTTGTAGTCGTGTTAATGTTTCTATGACTAGTTTTCTGTCTATTAGGCTGTGTTCTCTCTGGTTCCAGTAGTGGAGCATGCAGTTGTAGCAGGCTCTCACGCATGCATCATCCTTTTCTTTGAAAGTGTCGGGATCGATGTGGATGACGTCTAGAGCGTTTTTGAAGAGTTTCTTCAACAGCTGCTCGTTTCTTGTGAGGGCGTGGAGGATTCCTAGTCCGCCCTCCTCGACTTCATAGATGATTATTCTGTGCTGTTCTTTGTTTTCAGGGTTTGGGGCTGTGAAAGCATCTATCTCGTTTTCGTCAAGGTGGAATGTTCGTATTATTGCTTTTCACGAACATCAACAATGTGGCCAGGCTCGACGGAACTAAAATCAATCGACCTACTCTTTTGAAGAATAATAGGATCAGGCAAGTCAACAACTGACCCATCTTTCATCAATGAAACTAATCTTGGGTCAAGTACTCTCAAGAACTCACCAGACTCGTCCTCTCCTTCTAAAAGAAAATATTCACCAAAAGGATTTATCTCTGAAAAATTGAATTGATATCCCCATTCTTTTATTGAAATACGATCTCCCTTATGGATTTTAGCACTTTGCATGAATATTGATCACCATAAAAAAAATATAACAGTTTCTTATGAAGGAAAAAACATGTCAATAAAAAAAGTCTTATGTTTATAGTGCACCTACGTAGGCTACTTAATATTTATTGTTTTAATCGAGGCGCGCCCTTTTGCAGCCTTAGAGAAGCCACAATACGCAAAACTTCTCAACAAAGAAAGAAAAAAATAAAACACAAAACTAAATTAGATAGCCGCTAAAATTTTTACTAGTACATTCGTGTTAAATTCCCTCCCCCCGCACTTTTCTCTTAGAAAACGGACTAACGTAATTATATGACTTGTAACATTACAGCTTAAGCTGTTTGCGTCTCTATACATTGAGAGAGTTTAGCGCTGGTCACTTATAGGACGGCATAATCTCCTTGGCGAATCGCCTCATCGATTCAACCAGCGAATCCCTGGGGAAGGCGGTGTTATAGTAGCTAGCACCCCAGTCCGCCACTACCTCGATCTTATCTGCGTAATCATTCGAGTCATAAGGGCTCCTAGCTCCCATGTCCCCCAACATGAATGCTATCTTTCCAACCTCTCTGGATCCGGTGGCCGCCTCAAGCACCTTCGATCTGATCTCCTCACGCTGATGGCTAGCCCAGGGAGGGATGAAGCAGATGTCGGCGTATCTACCCGTCAATCTCAGCATCCTGTCCCCAGTGCTGCCGAAGAGTAGCCTCGGGTAGGGCTTCTGGACAGGCTTCGGATCCAGAACCGCCCCTTTCACCTCGTAGAACTTACCCTTGAAGGTCACCTCGTCCTCCGTCCAAAGCCTCAAAATGAGTCTCAGGGCCTCGACAGTCCTGTCAACCCTGTGTTTGTCTCCTCCCCACTCGCTGTAGCCCTCGAACTCCACCTGAGACCAGCCAGCACCCACGCCGAGCACCACCCTCCCCCCGGATAGGACGTCGAGGGTGGAGAGCATCTTCGCCAGCATCGGTGGGTGCCGGAAGGGCAGAGGTGTCACCAGGGTCCCAAGGCTGATGCTCTCGGTTTGCCCGGCCAGGTAGGTCAGGGTGACCCAGGTCTCCAGGGTCGAGTAGCCGTTGGGCATCCTGTGCCCGCCTCTCATCTCCCCCCACATGTAGTGGTCTGGCATGAGGGCCCCATCAAAACCGAGGCCGTCCGCCTCGATGATAGCAGACTTGATGAGTTCCACGTTGGGATACAGGTTGCCGAGCCCGCTCAGGTAGAACTTCATGTGTCACACACAGCCCTTTATGAGGCACGGCCGCTAAAAAAGGTGAATTCCACTCTCCACATACCACCGAACTATTTTGAGATGCGTAAGAACGCCAGAAGAAGGTCCTTTGCCTGGTCTTTCCTAAATTGAATCCCGTCATGAGAAAGTGAACTCTTCGAACTCGTTCTGGCAGGGACGCCCGTACAGCAGCTTCATCTTCCTGAGCCTCGGATAGAAGATCATCGACCGGAGGGAGCTGCTGATCTCCCCGTGCACGCATAGAGTTTTGTCCGATGGCTCTCCGCCTGCCCCATGGTCCCTCAAGATCTTCCTGATCCACTCTTCATTTACTCTCTCAAGGTCCTCGAGGAGTTCCATTGCTCTTGAAAACCGTCTCTCGGTTGATTCGAAGATCCTCTGGCCGACCAGCAGCTCGTGGACGTCTCCGTCCCAGATAGCGTTCCGAGGGATCTCGTGGCGCAGCAGCTCCTCCGTGTGGTAGTGGTTCGTGTTGACGATTAGCCCACCTGTCGGTCTCCTTGTAGATGAGCGCCTTGGCGTGAGCTCGACGGCCTTTATGTCTCCTTCTTCGTCTGCGATCATGAGGAGAGCGTCGTGACCTCCCTGCTTCGTCTTGGTTATGAACTCCACGGCCTCTGCGGTAGTCCTGCAAGTCTCCAGCATTTCCTGCAGGGCCATGGAGAGAGGGGCGTTGACCTCCGGCTCGTCGGTAGTGTAGCCGAGGTTGTAGGTCACAGTCAGGCCGTGCTCGTTCATCCCGTCGAGCATGCCAGGCAGAGGGGCCATCGTGCAGCCCATTGTCTGAAATCGGCCCGAAGGCCTTGTCCTGCAAGCCAAGTGGAAGGGCTCCAGCTCGTTCAAGTAGTCGAAGTTCTTGGCGATGATGGGCTCCCCCTCCGTTGTCCTCTGGGGCTCGAATCCGAGGCTGGTGCAAGCATCAAGGCGGTAGTGGGCCTCCGTGATCTTTCCTATGAGAATCTCCATCGACTGCAGGAGCATGAGCATCGGTAGGTCCAGGCCGCAGCCCTCCGATATCCCCCTCATACGCTCCGCCTGGCTCGGATAGAAATGGGAGATGTCCTCCTCCAGCAGATCCACGGCCCGGCGCTTGGCGAAGAAGAGGAAAAGGGAGGTCGGTAGCAGCCTTGGCTTCATGAGCCTGAAGGCATCTAGTTCCGGCAGCACCTGCATCATCCGGTTCATCAGTCTGCGAATTGCCTCGCCCTGCTGGATGCCGATCTCGTGATGGCTGCCTGTGAAGGTCTCCATCCTTAATTCTGACGCAAGGGACATGCTGATCACCATTTATACTGAAAAAAATAAAAAACTAGCTGACTATAATCCATCAACCAGAAATTCGATCAATTTAGACAGCGCTCAAGAATTCCAAAGTATCTCTACAGGTATTAACCCCATCTGTCTTCACAAACCTTTGAGAGAGTTTTATTCCTATTTATTTTCATTTGTCACGAAAAGAAAGCACGTATTTGTATTAGCATCGTTACGAAGACATTATTTTATTAGGAGAGGAAACGAGTAAACCCAGCAATATTTGAGGAGGATGATGCTACGTCAGTGAAAGAGGCCTCTGAGGCTAAAACCCTCCATAACGACTCGCTTGTGATCGATGGACTAGAAGCCGCCCCCATGAACAGGGAGCACTTCGCCCGGCTCCGAATCGGTGGAGTAGACGCAGTCAACTACACGTGCGCGAAGGTGACCGACGACTTCGGGTCGGCGGCCCTCAACGTCCAGGGTCTACGGAGGCTGATAGACGCCAACTCCGATGAGGTCCTCCTCGTCCAGGAGGCATCCGATATTCTAGTAGCACAGGAGGAGGGCAAGATTGGCCTCATAGCTGGATTCCAGAACGCCGCGCCGATCAATGGTAAGATCGAGTATCTGGAGCTCCTCCACGAGATGGGGGTCCGCATCATCCAGCTGACCTACAACGAGAGGAACCTACTGGGCGACGGATGCGTCGAGGCCGCCAACGGGGGGCTCAGCCACCTCGGGAGGAGGGCTGTCGAGGAGATGAACAGGCTGGGCCTCGTCGTGGACGTCTCTCACTGCGGCGAGCGGACGACTCTCGACGCTTTAGAGCTCTCCAGCTCTCCGGTGCTCATCAGCCATGCGAACGCCAAGGCCCTCTGCCCGAGCCTCCGTAACAAGTCCGACGCCGTGCTGGACGCTCTGGTGGAGAACGACGGGGTGATGGGTGTGGCCTTCTGGGCTCCCATGACCTACAAGGATCCAGGAATCAGGCCTACCCTAGACGACCTCCTGGATCACGTCGACTACCTCGTGGGAAGGATGGGCATCAACCACGTCGGCATCGGCTCCGACCTGGGCGAGGGGGAGTCCAGGGAGTACTACGAGTCCATGTTTCTCAGAGGAGGTGGTCTCTACCCGGAGATCACGGAGGACCTGGGAGAGTGGTACGGCTTTGACACAAGGATGGTGGAGGGGCTCGAGTCCGCAGTCGCCTTCCCCAAGGTGACCGAGGGGCTTCTGAGGAGGGGGTACACCGATGAGGATGTCCGCAGAGTACTCGGGAAGAACACGCTCAGGGTCCTAAAGCAGGTCATCGGGTAGATGGACGCCGATTCTCGTCACAAGAACCCGTTCACCAATGAAAGGGAGCGTAATCGCGCCTTTCTCCTAGAATACCGACTTTTGAAAACGAATGAGCGACACTCCCGCCATGGGTAAGCTTATAATGCTTTTTCCTACCTGTAGGCCTGTAATCAATATGAGCCTTATCAGCTGGAACGATGTCCCCGAGGAGAAGATCCGGGAGGACATCTCTAGGAAACTGATCACGGGAGAAAGGTTGATGGTAGCCCAGATCTTCCTGAAGAAGGGCTGCGTCGTCCAGTTCCACAGCCACGAGAGCGAGCAGATAACCTACATCGTCGAGGGCCTCGCGGAGTTCACTCTTCCATCGGGGAAGGTGAACGTGGGAGCGGGCCAGGTCCTGGTAATACCGCCGAACGTGCCTCACGGCGCCGTAGCGCTGGAGGACACGCTCGACATGGACATCTTCAGCCCCATAAGGCAGGACTGGCTGACGGGGCAGGACCACTATCTGCGAGAAGAGGGATAAATCCTCAAGCCTCCCGTCGATAGACACGTTTACCCCTCGGGATCGATAATACTCCCTTTTTACCACGAAAATCGGTGAATTCTCCTCCACAACTGTCAATCTTAAAAACTGGCACACCCAATCACAGATACGGAGTAAGAGTCCATGGGCCTAATTGAGCTGCTGGGAGGCGTCAGCAGAGACGCCCACGAAGAAGCCCTCGAGAACTGCAGAGGCCTCGAGGAGAAGAACGGCCAGCTTCAGGAGGAGATCGCTCAGATCAGAGCCGAGTGTTCCCGGCTCACTGCAGAGCGAGACGTGGCTCTCCGCCAGTGCGCAGACCTCGAAGGAAAGCTGGGAGCCCAGAGCGCGACGATAACGGAGCTGCAGGCGGAGAACTCAAGGCACAAGGACCTGTTTAAAACGGCCCAGAAGGAGCTCAGTTCACTCCAGGAGAGAGTCTCAGCCCAAGATTCCAAGGCGGTCCGCCTCCAAGAGAGGAACACCGAGCTTGAGGAAGCCAACAGGAAGTCCCAGGAGAGGGCCAGCCAGCTGGAAGGCTCCTTGACCGACCTCAGGTCGGAGAACACGCAGCTCAAGATAGTTCACGACGAGGCCCTTCGGGAGAAGAACCGCCTCGAGGAGAGGCTGCTATCAATGGAGAAGGAACTCTCGAGCCTAAGGGAGAGAAGCGCACTCCTTGAGGTCAGGAACAATGACTGCACGGAGAGGCGTCGGGCTCTGGAGGAGGAGCTGGAGGCGAAGGAAAAGCGGCTCTCGGATCTGATAGCTGAGAACGCGGAGCTGCGCCAGAGGACCGACTCCACCCAGGAGCCGCCGTGAACCGCTGCGCACGAAGGTGCGCCCGGCCCCAGAGCCCCCGCCAGCGAACCCCTGGAGATCATCAGGGAGAGGCTGAGAGACACCCTGATCAGGATACTGCCCCCCAGGGACGTCGACATCGAGGAGGAGAGGAGGGAGATCTGGAGGGACCTCTCAGCCATCTACTTCAAGTACGACGACGAGACCTGGAGGCAGGCCTTCCGGGACGTCCTCACCGACCTCTATGAGAAGATCAGGGGCGTCAGGTGGAACGAGATCTACGAGAGGCTCTACAGCGCCGAGAAGGAGGGTCACGGAGCCCTATCCTGATGCAGCTGTCGCCTAGTGTCCTCGCCGGGTCTGATTAACTCCTCCACTAGGTCGTAGAGTCTGCTGTAGATGTGGCAGTTCTTCGAATGGAAGATCAGCTTCCCCGTGGCGTACTTGGTCCCCGCCCGACTGTTGATCTCACTCACGAGCGCCTCGTTGAAGATCTGGATCCCGGCGACGTTGGCGGGGAGGCCCGCGTAGGCGTCCCAGGACCTGAAGTAGCAGGTGAGGTGCAGCCTGCCATCGTAGAGCTCGGTGTCTATCACCGTGAGGCAGGGGGGCTCGTGCCTCATTCCCGCCAGGTCCCTGAAGATGTCCTGGGGCTGCCGGATGACGAGGGTGAGCTGCCTGTCGTTCGGCTCCTCCACGTACCTGCTGATCACCTGCTCCACCTGGTCCACGGGGTCCCTCAGCCTGCTGGCGTAGGTGTAGGTCTCCCCCTCCTCCTTCACCCCCGCCCAGAGGTACTGGAGGGCGTAGGAGTTGATGTATTTCATATCGCAGGGCGCCTTCTCGGCGACGAGGGGCCTCATCTCAGGGCTCGTTATCTCTATGCTCAAGTTGAGTTTCCGCGTCATAGTGACCTCTGAGCCGTAGCCCACCTGGAAGTCGTCTCCGTGTCTCCATATCTCCTCCAGGGTCCTGTACCAGGCCCCGGGGATGTCAAAAGCCCTGACGTGTGCGTACCTCACCCAGACTCACAGGGAATATAGCACGCGGCACGGGTATTACACGTTTGCGATCAAGCCCTGTCATGGCTGATTAATATGTGAGGGGCGAGGCTCAAACCCCATTTGCCTGCTTGGAAAAAACAATGAAAACGACGAGGGCGATAACCATGACGGGTGAGCAAAGGAGTAGGAGTGCAGGCGGGTCCAGCACCGAGCTCGTGAAACCAGCTAGGAGGGAGCCTATCATGGAGCCCACGTCGAAAATCGTCATGTAGACCGCGAGCGCTAGTGGCCTGTCGTCATCGGCGACGCTCTCGCTGGCTAGGGCCATTGATGGGGCTACCCGCATACCCCAGGCTATCCCGTAGAGGGCCATCACTACAATGAGTAGCCCGAAGCTCCTCACGTACGCCAGAAGGGCGAA
>SMTZ1_10005724_pt1 | contig 12503 bp, 7 predicted proteins | sample DeeMarSWOR136_30_FD_25667 | JGI IMG/M metagenome (IMG submission 25667) | reverse complement strand
CCGGTCGCGACCGTGGTGGCGCTGGAGTTGAACGCCCAGTACCTGCCCGTCAACTTCTCCGGCGATCTAATCGGCGTGCGGGACTACAGTTCGTTCACGATAACCGTTGGGGTGAAGTACCTCTTTTCCGGTAAAGAAGAAAAAAAGGACAAATATAGACCGCTCTCAAGGAGAGGCAGATGAAAGTAGGGATCAACGGGTTCGGGCGCATCGGCCGCCTGGTTTTTCGGGCAGCCCGAGGAACGAGTATTGATGTTGTCGGTCTCAATGACATCACCGACGCAAAGACCCTGGGACACCTTCTCAAGTATGACTCGATTCACCGGCAGTACCCCGGTGAAGTGGGTGTCGATGGTGATAAGCTGGTCGTTGACGGCAAGAAGATTCCCGTTTTCGCCAAGCTGAATCCGGCTGAACTGCCGTGGGCCGATCTCGGCGTCGACGTCGTGCTCGAGTGCACCGGCAAGTTCCGCTCGAAACAGGACGCCTGCAAACATATCGAAGCGGGCGCGCGGAAGGTGCTGATCTCGGCTCCGGCCAAAGGTCACGACGGCACCTTCTTACTGGGGGTCAATTCCGACCAGTACGACCAGGAACGTCATCATGTGATATCAATCGGTTCCTGCACTACCAACTGCCTGGCTCCGGTGGCCAAGGTGCTTAACGACTCGTTCGGTATCGAGCGTGGCTTTATGACCACAATTCACGCCTACACCGCGGACCAGCGTCTTCAGGACGCGCCTCACAAAGATCTTCGTCGGGCCCGCGCCGCCGCTCTGTCCATGGTCCCGACTACGACCGGCGCAGCCAAAGCGATAGCCGAAGTGCTGCCGGAACTGACCGGGAAGCTGGACGGCTGCGCCATCCGCGTCCCGACTCCTGACGGCTCGCTGGTCGATCTGACGGCGATTCTCGATCGCGAGACTTCGGTCGAGGAAGTCAATGCGGCGGTTAAGAAGGCGGCCGAGAGCGGACCGCTGAGCAAGACTCTGCAGTACTGTGAGGATCCGATCGTGTCGACCGACGTCATCGGCAACCCCCACGGGTCGATCTTCGATGCCGATTACACTTATGTCAAAGGCAACATGGTCAAAGTATTCGCCTGGTACGACAACGAGTGGGGCTTCTCCTGCCGGATGGTCGACATGATGCTGATGATGCTGTAACGAATTGAGGTTAAGTTCATGAACAAAGTCACGGTGTCTGACATCAATTTCCGGGGTCGCAAGGCTCTGGTGCGGGTTGATTTTAACGTTCCCCTGGATGAGAAACAGCATATCACCGACGACCGGCGCATTCGGGCGGCCTTGCCGACTCTGAAGAAAATCCTCGATGACGGCGGCTCGGTGGTCGCCTGTTCCCATCTGGGTCGTCCGAAGGGAGTGCACGATCCGAAACAGTCGCTGCGCCCGGCCGCCAAGCGCCTTCAGGAAGCACTCGGCCGAACGGTCACTTTTGCCGAGGATTGTATTGGACCCGAAGCCTCCAACCTGGTAGGTCGGATGACGCCGGGCGATGTTGTCCTGCTCGAGAATCTCCGTTTCCACACGGGGGAGACGAAGAACGATCCCGAGTTTGCCCGGAAGCTGGCTTCCCTGGGCGATATCTACGTCAACGATGCCTTCGGTTCCGCCCACCGGGCGCATGCATCCACTGAGGGTGTAACCCGGTATTTCGACCAGGCCGTGGCCGGTATTCTCATGGAAAAGGAACTGCACTATCTGGGCGCCGCCCTGGCCAGTCCCGAACGCCCCTTTGCCGCCATTCTCGGCGGAGCCAAAATTTCGGGCAAGATTGATGTCGTCCAGAATCTGATGGACAAGGTGGATATCCTGATTATCGGCGGCGGCATGGCCTTCACGTTCTGCAAGGCGAAGGGGTACGCGATTGGAGATTCGCTGTTGGAAGAAGACCGCGTCGAGATGGCCCGCGAGATCATGGCCCGCGCGGAATCGTCGAGGGTCAAGTTTGTCCTTCCGAGCGACGCGGTGGTGGCCGCCGACATAACCGCCGACACCAGGACGACGATCGTGCCCATCGGCGAGATTCCCGACGGTATGAAAGGTCTTGATATCGGACCAGCCACCATCAAGCTGTTCTCCCAGATACTGGCCGAGGCAAAAACGGTGGTCTGGAATGGACCGATGGGGGTGTTTGAGTGCTCGCCGTTTGCCAAGGGGACTTTCGCGGTAGCCCGCCTGCTGGCGGACCTGACCGACAAAGGAGCCACCACCATTGTCGGAGGTGGTGATTCGGCTGCGGCCGTGTCGCGGGCCGGGCTGGAGGACAAACTCAGCCATATCTCGACGGGCGGAGGAGCCTCGTTGGAGTTTCTCGAAGGCAAAGTGCTTCCCGGCGTGGCGGCCTTGAACGATCAGAGTAAGGTAGGGGCGGTCTGAGATGCGCCGAGTGATCATTGCCGGGAACTGGAAGATGTTCGGGACCCTTCGCGAGACAGAGTCACTGATCGGGGCTCTGCTGGCCGGGGGCAGCCGGAGCGATCGTGTCGAGGTCGTAGCGTGTCCGCCGTTCACGGCCCTGGAGACGGCGGCCAGGTTGTTGTCCGGCAGCCATATCGGGCTGGGTGGCCAGAATATGTCCGAGCACGACAAAGGGTCCTATACCGGCGACATCTCGGCCTCGATGCTGTTGACAGTCGGGGCCGTCTATGTTATTTTGGGGCACTCTGAGCGGCGGCAGTACCATGCCGAAACTGACGAGCTGGTCAACGCCAAAGCCAGACGTGCTCTCGATTCGGGGCTGACGCCGATCCTCTGCATCGGCGAAACGCTGGCCGAGCGGGAGGCCGGGCGAACCGAAGAGGTTGTCGGGCGACAGGTTGACGGAACCGTGGCAGGTTTTTCGGCCGCCGATTTGGAAAAGACAGTAATCGCCTATGAGTCGGTATGGGCCATAGGCACGGGACGAACCGCCACCCCTGAGATGGCTGAGGCGGTTCATTGTTTTGTTCGCGAGAAGCTGGCCGCGCTCGACAAAACCGCCGCCGAGAAGGTCCCGGTCCTATACGGCGGGTCGGTCGAGCCGGATGATGCGGCCGGATGGTTGTCGCAACCGGACATCGACGGCGCCCTGGTGGGCGGAGCGTCGCTGAAGGTTGAAGACTTCATCGCGATCATAAAGGCTGCGTAAGCGGAGGTTTGGTCCAGTGTTTGTCGCCTGGGTTGTCTTTCATGTGATCATCTGTATCGCCCTGATCATTGCCGTTCTCATGCAGTCCGCCAAGGGCGAAGGTCTGGCGGGGGCGACCGCGTTCGGCGGAGGAGTCACTTCGGCCGTGTTCGGCGGCCGCGGGGCGGCGTCGTTTCTCTCCAAGGCAACGACCGTGCTGGCGGTGGTTTTCTTCATCAATTGCGGCGCTCTGGCGCTGATGTCGGCCGGGACCCGGGTTGCGGTCACCGGCGGCGGTGAGGGTACGGTGGAATCTGATGTAACGCGGCGCGCTCAGCAGGAAAGGGAGCAGCAGATGGAGCGGATGCAGCGCGAGCAGGAAGCCGCCATGCAGGATTCGCTGGCCCGTGAGGCGAGCGAGATGCCGACTATCAGTCTGGACAGCCTGGGCTTGGAGTCCGGATCCGAGACACCGGCCGGGACCGAATCGCCGACTCCGCCTGACGATTCGGATAATTAGTTCGGATTCATCACGTATCAAACTCTTCTATTGTTGATGATGCGGAAGTGGTGGAACTGGTAGACACGCTATCTTGAGGGGGTAGTGGAGCAATCCGTGGGGGTTCGAGTCCCCCCTTCCGCACCAGAGCACGACCCTGTAAGTCATTTGACCTTACAGGGTTTTCGTTTGTTCGGCAGTCGCTTACGGTGACGGTTCTATAGTCGAAAATGGACGGGTTTAGACGGAAAATTGGCCCAGGGAGGCCAACACATCAGGCCAACGTCTACGCACTGTTGGCCCATTTAGGGCCAACTTCAGAGTCCAGGGATTCGGCCCCTGTTGGGCTCTTTTCGGCGAAAAATGATCTATATAAATCTGGGAAGTCTCGATCCTCTTGTGACCTGCTAACTGTTTGATGAGAACGACATCACCCGTCTGCTCGGCAAGTCTTGCACAAAACGTGTGGCGGAAGCTGTGAACGTTCCCTCCCTCGATGCCGTTGACAAGCAGAGCCTCTCGCACGGCCTTTAAGTAGTAGTCGCGACTGTATAGGGGAGAATTGTTGCCTCGGTCGAACACGTACTCATGATCCTTGGGTAGGTGGTCAAGAAGACCCCTGATTTTGGAGCTGATTGGTATGGTTCTCACGTCGCGGTTCTTCGATTCAACGACGCAGATGGAGGGATACCGGCCATGAAGGGTAACGTCTTTCCACTTGAGATTCACGAGTTCGGAGACCCGCATACCAGTGTACAGTAGCACGCGAAGGAAATCGCCGACCGCTATACGTCGGCCTCGGGCAGCTGCTTTGCTCCCCGTCTTTAATCCGTTTCCAGTGAGAATTTACGGTTTGTGGAGCAAATCGGGCAAGAACCCAGCCGAGATGTCAGAAGATACCACAACGTTGATTCGGATTTGCGGGTCTCGTGCTGAAACAGACCAGCAAAAGCCTACGGTGCGGACTGCAGGCGAGCCACCCTGGCGCGGGCATCCTCTATCTCCCGCAACCCCGGATCGGCTGCCTTATGAGCCGCCAGGTACTTCCTGAACGCCGCGAGGGCAGACTGACTTTGTCCTGCTTGATCGCAGGCAACACCAAGATAATAATCCATCTTGGCATCCCAGGTATTCCACAGATTCCTTCCCGGGTCAGTGTCGGAAGCCAGCGCTTCGAAGACCGTGACCGCCTTGGTCGCCCATCCGCCTTCGAGGTAGGAGCGGCCCATCATGATAGAACCAAATCGACTGGGGGCGATTGCTTGGGCCTGCTCAAAAAGGGATGCAGCCCTACTCATGTCACCATCGATGAACTGCAGGACACCTTCGGTCATCAACTCAGACCTCTCAGTTACCAGGTAGTCGGGAAATCGTCTTCGCTCGCGAGTCATCACGTCGTGGGCAGCATCCGGCTCTCCAGCTTCGGCCAGAAACAACGCGTACTCGCATAGGCCGCTGACCGGTATCACTGAACATATCCAGTCATCCGACTCGATAGCTGCCCGGTACAGCTCGATGGCCTGGGCAAGCTCGCCCTTTTCCCGGTGTATTCTGGCCCTCAGGATGATCCGGCTATACCGACCGAACGAAAATCCCGCCCTTGCCGTCAGGACATCAGTCGTGTCAGTCAGCACCTCCAGAGCATCGCTGAACTGCCCCTGATAGGCCAGCGAAAGTCCATGCAGGTAGGATTGATCATCTGCGGTGATAGTCGAGTTTTCGGACGACAGCCCGGCCAGCATCTCTTCGATCCCGGCGAAGTCTCCGTTATTTAGGTAGGCCATTTCCAGATGAAGGACTGCCGGTATAAAGCCGGGTTCGAGTTCCAAGGCCTTCCTGAAGGCCGCAATACCCTCCTCGATCCTGCCGACTGAAATTAGCAACTCACCCTTGGTGTCATAAGCGTTGGGCTCCTCTGGCGCCACGGAAATGTAGCGCTCGGCGATATCAAGGGCCGATTCAATATCTCCGGCCCTCCTATAAATATAGGCCAGGAGATTCCACGCTTCACGATAGTAGGGATCAATGTGAATTGCCCTGCGGTAGTATTCGATGGCTCGGCCAATCTCACCGCGATCGCTGAAGTACGTACCAAATAGAAGAGGAACAAACCGGTCGTTCGGGTAGAGTACTTCCAGCCTCTTCGCCAACGCAATGACATCATCCTCATGTCCAGCGTACCCCGCTGCCCGCAGCGTAATGAGTAGGTGTTCCTTTTCACTAACTCGATCTGAATACCGCAGGGCCTTCTGAATCATCTCTCGGCCCCGGCAGGGCAAATCGAACCGCGAGAGCTGATAGTAAGCCATAGCAAAGGTAGAATCTTCGGCGATCGCCATCTCCCAACTCGCGCAGGCTTTCGCCTGGTACAGTTTGGCCAAGTAATTCATGCCGTCGAGATAGTGACTATAAGCCACGGTCGAATGAGTCGTGACGTCGGCTACCGGCAGGTCTTGATCTTCTTGAGCCGCTGCCGGCAATGAAAGATCAGTCTTGACCTTCACAGTCAGTCTATCCACCAGCGCAAACAACGACTCCTCGGACGCGCCCTCGACTCGCTGGGAGGCAACAATATCACCGCCGGTCATGTCTACCAGATGGGAAATCAGGGCCAGTTCGGACTCATCTTGTATAATATCGCCGAAGAGCGCCCAGTTGGCGCCGGCTTCCGCGGCAACCCGTTTGGCAAGCTCAAAGTCCACCCGATCGCTGGTTGCTTTTCCGAGGTGATTCAGGATATCCACCAGTCTCTCGCCGGATACTACCCGGAGATGATTCGATTGCGCAAGATCTGATATCAAGAGGCCGGCCACCGCCGATCCCAACCACTGGGTCTCCGGAGCGCCTGAAAGGCTGTTGAAACGCATCACCGCTACCCGATATCCCTGTGCCTGGATTTCATGCGTGGGCTCAAACTCAAGCCGCCAGGGTCTCAGCACCAGAACGACGACAATAGCAGCAACCAGCAGGGTCACACGCCAGTAGGCCGGCTTCCGCCAGGACCTTGAAGCTGGTAGGGCCGGGACGCGCGCCCTATCCTCGCTGGTAGTGGTCGACTGCTCCAATCGGTTGAGTTCGCAAGCCACTTCTTTATCATGTCTGAGCAGACCAGCCGTGTCAGAGAAGCTTGCAACGGCATCGAAACAATGGTCGCACTCCAACTGATGAATCTCGAAAGCTGAACGCTCTTCATCGGTCAGCATACCCAACTCGTAGGCATGCAGATATTTCTCAAATCGCCTGTCGTTGCATTGGCTCACTATTCTTCCCCTCCGGTCATGCAATTCAACAACACAGCTCTTGCCCTATAAAGAAGAATATAAACGGCGTTCCTGCTCAGCCCCATCTGTTCACCGATCTCCTCGGCACGGTAGCCCTGGTGATGGAGATTCAGTACCCGGGCATAACGATGGTTGACAACGTGGAGCTTTTGCAGGCAATCTTTCAACCTGACCTTCAGCATCGGGTCCTGCACAGGTGGCTGGGGCAGCGCCTGATCGATATCCTCGGATGATACCGTCCGCGTCCGCGATACGTTCCTCATATGCCGGACAATCCTGTTATTCAGGATCTTGTAGGCCCAAGCTGCAAAGCTCTTCTCGATCTGAATACGCCCGAGTTCTCGAGAAATCGCCAGAAGAGCTTCTTGAACGATATCCTCAACACTCTCATTGTCCCAGACTTTGTGGCAAACAAATCGCCGAAATCTTTCATCGAGAAGAGCAAAAAGTCGCTTCTCGGCCGATTTATCGCCGGTGATAGCCGCCTGGTATAGATCGTTAATATGCAATTTTTCGTTGGACTCCGATCACTCAGCCGCCCAGAGACCGCGGCTTCCAGTCAATAATAGCAAGAACGGGCTGAACTCCAACCAAAAAAGTTGCCGAACCCGGCGGTTATGACGAAAGATCCCCCCGTCTTGAGTGCCACTTGATTATAAAAAGGTCGTCTTTCCCGCAGCTCGATTGGCGAGACCAGGCCGTTTTGGGCTTCCTGTCGGCTGCCGCCTGGAGACGATCAGGTCACTGACATGCCCCGCTTAGAACGGCGAGGCGGGACAATTGTTCCGGACCTGACTGGTCATCCAGGCGACCGACCGGGTTGCGGTCTTTCTACAGGTTGCGACCACGGCTAACGACACCGTGCCTTTTTTGTTAATAATAACTCTATTCGGATCTCACGCTAAACACGCCGCTTGATCGCATTTGACATAACAACATGACCAAGACCTCGAAGATAACAGTTGTGCCTGGTGGCGAGAGTCTTGATGACAACGCCATTTGTGACGACAGCATGATCAGTCACATCTCCATCCTGAGGGACTACCTGAGCATTACCGGATCCTCGCTGGGCTTGGCCGAATGCTCATGAAAAACAGAAATATGCTGGAGGAAACATGACTTCTCACGACTTACGGACAACCGGATGGAGATCCTATATGCGTAGCAGCCTGATCGTCGCAGCGCTGCTTCTCGCTCAAACGGTGTTGATATTCAGGGGTGCAGGCGCGACCGTGGCTACGAAAGAAGAAATGACACGAGTGTGCGAGAATTGGCTGACCCGAAGTGTAGTCGAGAGGGGCTCCTGGGCAGAGTCCGATTCTCCAACGATAGCAAGCGTGGAAGAGATAGTCTCGGACGACGGTGTGGTACTTGCACGATGCTACTCAATCCTGCCGACCGGTTTTGTCGTGGTGCCGACGCTGAAGGAAATGCAGCCCGTCAAGGCCTATTCCGACGGAGGTGTACTGGACGAAAGACAATCCGGCGGCTTCCTGCAGTTATTGAAAGACGTTCTCTCTGAAAGGATGACCCTGTATGAGACTCGTTGGGGCAGTCTGGACTCTCCCCAATCAGGTGCAGGCGACGGCATATTCGGAAGAGGACAGAGACAGCTATGGACCAGGTATACGCAAGAGAGCGATAAATTCAAATCGCACTTGCTGACGGAACAGCTCTCTGTCGGCGAGGTCGGCCCGCTTTTGACCTCGAGCTGGCATCAAAGAGAGCCCTATAACAATTATTGCCCTGAAGATGGTGGAGGCAGAACCGTTGTCGGCTGTGCGGCAACAGCAATGTCACAGATTCTTAACTTCTGGCAGTGGCCGGCCAGCGGGTATGGCGATCATGAGTACTTCTGGGCCGCCGACGCCTGTCCTGAAGGCGGGACGGCCCAGTATCTGAGTGCAGATTTCTCAGATGCTTATGACTGGGCCAATATGCTTGATAGCTGTGATTTGGGATGCACGCCGGTGGAAGAACACGCAGTTGCCGAGCTCTGTTACGAGGCCGGTATATCGCTTGGCATGAATTATGGATCCTGCGGCTCGGGCGCCTGGCCCAGTCCTTATGCTTACCATCATTACTTCAAGTACGCCCCGGATATCGTATTCGAGTGGCGTATTGATTATGATTTGGAGGGTTGGTTTTCGTTAATCAAGAATGAAATTGACCACGGCCGCCCGATTCAATATGGCGTCGCCTGGCACGCAATCGTTTGCGACGGATATCGAGATCATGGAGATGGCACTTATGCCTATCATATGAACTATGGCTGGCATGACGAATTCAATACCTGGTTTGTGTTGGATAGTCTGTATTGTTATTGGCAACCGAATGATCTGTGTCCGGCCTCATCCGATCATTTGTGGGCAAACATCAGACCCCAGACCGAGCCAATTATCACAATTAGCGGCCATTCCATAGTTTCAGACGGTGACGGTGACGGTCATGCCGACGTTGGCGAGACTGTTGGCTTTAACGTTGTTGTCTCGAACGAAGGTTGGGACGTGTCCAATCTGGTGGGCGACCTCACTTCTGTGGACCCCTATGTAACCGTCGTGGCAGCCTCGTCATCCTATGATGCACTGATACCCTGGGCGGGCCAGAGCCAAAGCGCAAGCCCGTACGCAATTACGATTGCTACTGGATGCCCGGATCCACACTGGGCCACCCTCAGGATAGACTACTCCGGCGATGGCGGATACTCCGGTTCTGATACGCTGGTGCTGTTTATCGGCGACACCCCATGGCTTTCCGATGACTTCGAAGGCGGCATCGGGGCGTGGACCAGTACTTCCGTCACTTCCGGCCACGGGAATCAATGGCATCTCGAGACGTACCGCGCTCACAGCGGAGTTCAGAGCTGGAAAATGGGTGGCCCCGGCTCTGCGAATTACAATGATGCGCTGGACGCGGGGCTCATAACCCCGCCTTTTCTGCTACCGGAATCCGGGGTCTTGACTTTTTGGCATTGGATTCACGCCGAGGTGCTTACGGCGACTGAGGCCTGCGACGGTGGTATCGTGATGATCTCGACCACCGATGGGCCGTGGAGCCAGTTAGAGCCTGCGGGAGGATACGATTACTCTATTATGGGCGGCGCCAACCAACCCCTCGCCCCGGGGACACCATGCTACTCAGGATCCAAGGATTGGAGTAAGGCAGTTTTCGATTTATCCGCATATTCGGGTGTTGTCCAATTAATGTTCCGATTTGGGTCCGACGTTGCCGAGACTGACGAAGGGTGGTACATTGACGATATAGAGGTATATTCTGATACCATTGTCTACCTGCCCTGGGAGTGGGATGCGGTTAGTACTGTTTGCACTAGCTTGGGAGTTGTCAATAACGGTCTTTACGCTAGGAGTGGTGCCAATCTAGATTACTTTCAAAGCGGCGACTGTGACGATAGGTATCTCTGGAAGGCCACAAGCGTTCTCAGCTACTATGACACAGAGCGCGGAAATGTTGTCGCCCACTCTTGGAACAGCCCACTGGAGCTTCTGCCGATCTCCGGATGTACCGAGCATGTGCCCACTCAGACGACTCCCGATTATGAGATTTACGAGAGCGGTACAATGATAACAAAGGATAAAGCCCTTGGCATGGAAATCACCTGGTGGGCGCCAAGTGGAACCGAAGACTGTCATTTCGTGATTCAGCGCAAGAAGGTTTACAACTTCGGAGGTCTCGCGACATACTTCTTGTCAGTCGGCGATATCCTGGACTGGGACATACCGGTCTTGTCAGTAAAGAACCAAGGCGGATACGACGCTGCTTACAGCCTGATCTATCAGTACGGTAATCCCTCGGATGACCCGGCCGACGACTGTCGTGATAACACCCGCCGTTTTGGGGCCATTGCGATGCTCGGCTCGTTTTCCCACAGTGATAACTCGATCAACACCGTTCCGTACGGAGGTCACATGGAACCGATCCGGCCGCACCTCATAGACGTGGGCGGCAATGATCTATTCGATAGCACCTATCTCTACGATCTTATGCATACGCCAGGATATTCCGCAACGCCGGATGTCGACGATCATTTCAGTACCATGATTCATGAGAGCAGATCGACTTTTGCTCATGATGACACGCTGTATGTTTATTCGGCGATGATGACCTTGTTGGATGGCACTTTGGATGACCTCCGCTCTCAGGTCGTTCGGGCCAAGGTTTGGGCGGCGAGCCATCTTGGCGTAGACCTGTCTTGCTGCACCGGCCGAGTCGGTGACGCCAACGGTCGGGCCGGTGACGAACCCACGATCAGTGACATCAGTGTCCTGATCGACGCCAAATTCATCACCGGGACGTGTAACGGGACAATTCAGTGCATGAGCGAGGCCGATGTCAACCAATCCGGAGGGACTGACCCGACGTGCGATGACATAACCATCAGTGATATCTCGGTGTTGATCGACTACTTGTTTATCACCGGCTCATCGCTCGGTTTACCGGAGTGTTTGTGAGTTGTGAGGATGGGTAGGCAGCATCAACAACGAACCGTGCCATCAGAACCAAACCGGTTCTGGTCGAGCGACAAGCAACCAAGAGGAGAGTTTTCATGAAGAGCGTCAGGCTGGGAATCTGCCTGCTCGTAATCGGGGTGACAGCAATCGTCCTGATATACTTCGGGACCCCGGAGCCGGGGAAAGGACCGGTCGCAGAAGATAACGCCCGATTGAGGGAGTTGAAGGAGGGAGACGGCTGTCTACAGTCACTTGAGACCCCGGCGCCGAAGGAAGGACTGGCGGAGCAACCTAAAGCCAAGTGGAGGGAGCCGAACCGAGAATTCAAGGTCGACAGGGACGAAGTGAAGGCCCTTCCCAGTGACTGGTATAGGAGGCAACGTGCTTATCCCCACGATAGCATCCCTCAGGAACAGGTTCAGCTTGCTTTAGGGCAAGCGCAGGACATGAGGGCAGCATACCTAGCCTCAAAACAGAGCGAAATCGATCCGAGTTGGTTCGCCGCCGGGCCGACCAACAGACCCGGTCGTGTGTCAGCCGTGGCAGTGCATCTGTCTGATCCTAATACAATCTATGCTGGTACCGCTCAAGGCGGGGTCTTCAAATCGATAAACCAAGGTCAGAGCTGGACACCCATCTTTGATGACGTCGGCATATTGCCAATCGGCGCGATTGCCATTGATCCAACGAATCCGCAAGTCATCTACGTGGGCACCGGCGAGGCATCCGAGTTCTTATGGTTCATGCTGGGCAATGGCGTATACAAATCGACTGATGGTGGCGACAGCTGGACTCACCTTGGCCTGAGTAGCAGTGGCACCATTGGTCGAATCATAGTCGATCCTGAGCATCCCAACCGCGTTCTCGTAGCAGCCCAGGGAAAGTTGCGGAAGGGTGCTGGTGAACGGGGAGTATATCTATCCGAAGACGGGGGTGCTACCTGGGATCGGGTCCTTTATGTCAATAGTCAGACCGGCTGTGTCGATCTTGCCTTTCACAGCGCATCCGGTGTCATGCTGGCCGCAACCTGGCAATACCCCACCGGTACGGGCAGTGGCCTATGGCGAAGCGAGGATCGCGGGAACACCTGGACCAACATTTCGGGTACCAACGGTCTGCCCGCCA
>SMTZ1_10023017_pt1 | contig 12511 bp, 13 predicted proteins | sample DeeMarSWOR136_30_FD_25667 | JGI IMG/M metagenome (IMG submission 25667) | reverse complement strand
GTAGATGGTGGGAGGGAAGCCGAGTGCTTCTGTCCACCTTGACCTTTATCGTTTCCGATATTATGCATGTCTATATCGACAGCACCTTTTGGCCGCCGATCAACCATCTTGAGTTCACCCGCCAGGGTGCGGTGAATTACACTCCCAGACATAATCTACCCCTCACCATATGGGTCGGTCCCCCTCACATCCAGGTCATCTCTCCCAATGGTGGTGAAACCTGGTGTGTGGGAAGTACCGAGACCATCACTTGGCTGTCAGAAAATTTCACTGACGATGTGAAGATCGAGTACTCCACAAATGGAGGAGTCGATTGGATTGAGATTGCTCCCAGCACTGAAAATGATGGCGAGTATGCGTGGATAGTCGAAAACACGCCTGCTGCAAATTGCCTGGTGAAAGTTTCGGATGCGGTAGACGGTGAACCTAAGGACTCAAGCGATGCATCCTTCACGATATTGGATGAAACCATTAATGTTACCTTCCCGAATGGCGGAGAGGACTTCGTGGCAGGAGACCCCTTATCTATCACCTGGAATTCTCTGTGCTTTACCGGATTAGTAGATATCTTCTTATCGGAAGATGGCGGAGCAAACTGGGATACAGTTATTTCGGGAACCGAAAACGATGGAGTGCACCAGACTTCCATTCCACAGTCCATTTCCACCGATCAGGGCCTGATAAAAATCTCAGATCATGATGATGGTGACCCATTTGACCAAAGCGATGCTTTCTTTGCGGTGGAGAATTTCACCATCAGGGCAGAGCCAGAAACCCTGATTGTTGCGGCCAGCACGGAGGGGAGTTGTAATGTGATTTTGGAATCTCAATTCGGATTCAATTTGCCTTGCACCTTGACATTGGATGAGGGCAGTCTGCCTGCTAACACAACATACGATTTCAATCCAGCCACACTAGTGCCGACTGATACCTCAATATTGACTTTCCACACGGACATTTCGACTCCTGCGGGCACAACTACCATTACCGTAACCGGTTCAAAGATGTCCGGGACGAAAAACGGATTAGAACATACTGCTCAGCTGGTATTGATTGTAACTCCCCCGCCGGATTTCACCATTGAAGCGGAGCCAGAGACACTGACGGTTGCTCCGGCAGATTCCGTAGATTGCAGTGTAATTTTGGGATCTTTGTACGGATTCAGTTCACCTTGCACTTTGACATTGGAAGAAGATAGCCTGCCAGCTAATACGACTTATGATTTCAATCCAGCCACCCTGGTGCCAACCGATACCTCAATTTTGAGATTCCGCACAGACATGTCCACTCCTCCCGGCACCAGCATAATCATAGTGACTGGCACGGAGATGTCCGGAGGGAAGGGTCAGATAGAGCATAGCACTCAAGTGGTTTTAATTGTTCCTCCACCAGATTTCACCATTGAGGCCGAGCCAGATACCGTGTCGGTGAACCCAGGGGATGATGCGGACTGTAACATAATTCTGGAGTCCCTGTATGGATTCAGCTCAGCCTGCACATTGACGCTGGAAGAAGATAGTTTACCTGAGAATACAACTTATGATTTCAATCCAGCCACTCTGGTGCCGACTGATACTTCAATCTTGACTTTCCACACAGACATATCTACTCCCGCATGCACAAGGAGCATTATAATTACCGGCTCAGAGACGTCTCAGGGGAAAAATGGGATAGAACATAGCACTCAGGTGTTATTGATTGTGGCGCCTCCTCGCATCGAAGTCACATCACCGAATGGCGGAGAGCACTGGTGCATTGGACAAACTCGAGAGATTACATGGGATTTTGAAGGTTCCCCAGTTCCCTTTGTTGAGATTGAGTATTCCGTCGATGGAGGGACAAGTTGGGAGAGCATTGCAGATAGCACCCAGAACGATGGAACATATGCCTGGACTGTACCGGATGACCTCTTCATCATCTACCAGGTCGGCGATGTCACTGCGGATGGGATAATTAAGGTTTCCGACGTTGTCGCCTTAATCGATTACTTGTTTAAGATGGGACCCCCACCTGTTCCCCAAGAAGCTGGCAATGTGAATGGAGACTATTTGATAAACGTTGCCGACGTCGTTTATTTGATTAATTATCTCTTCAGAGGCGGACCGCCGCCGTTTTGTTAGGTGGTATGTATCTCTGGCGTTCCCCTTCAAGCCGGAGATGTTAACTTGAGCGGGGAAATAAAGGTTTCTGACGTGGTTTATTTGATCGATTATCTTTTTAAGAACGGACCGGCACCTCGTTGTTAGAGAAGGTTTTTTGACCATAGACACCTTGGCCACTATCAACGCATAGCCTTTGAGACACCACAACCCGCAGAGCCCCGAAAAAAAGGATCTCTGCTTCGTTTCGACAAGCTCTGCTACTCCGAATTTTTTATTTCTTTCCGAGACGGAGCTCCGATATTGCGGCTTCGGTGAGGGCGGCACGGTAATGCAGTCCACCTGAGTCACTCTCCAGAAGTTTTTCCTTCAAGGCGGCAAGCTCATCCAGGCTTAAAAGGTTCACTTCTCTTATTTCTCTTGTGTCAACAGGCTTCAGATCACCGGAAAGATATTTAGCGCTGAACACATGCGAGGTCCAATCTACTTTGTCTTTATTGGAGATAAAAGTAACATGAATCCTTAAGACATATTTTTCTAATTTTATTTTTGCTCCGGTCTCCTCATATGCTTCCCTTTTAGCACAAAGCTCCAAGTCCTCATCTGGTCTGAGTCCCCCGCTGGGAGCACGGTAAAGCCCTTTGGGATACCAGGGCTTGGCTATTACAATAATTTTGTTATCCTTAAAGATGAATAAGGTTACATCCGAGTTTCGCCCATCCCTCATGCTATCCTTGAGGCTTTGAAACTCCGACGGACTCATGGAAAAGGACATGCTTAACTCACCAGGAATTCCAAAACGTTTCTCTATGTCCTTAAAAGTATTCATTTTGTCTTATTAACCTCTCCCTGTACCCTCTCCACATTTGTAGGTGTGCCAGAATCTGGTTTCAAAAATAGTCGCACATTGTATTGTAGCGGTCGGATTTATCCGACATATATTTTTTGTGCGATGAATCGCACCGCTACATTGCGACACAGCCTCATTAGTGGAGAGGCGAAATAAAAGGGAGTGAGGTCAAGGTCCTTTTTCAATGGGTATCAGACAAATGAAGACGAAGTTTTCATCGGAATCATTTTTGAATTGATGATTTTCATCTGGCGGAACCAAGACGGCATCATCCTTTTTCAAAGGACGGTTCTTTTCCTCCGTGACCAGAATCCCTTTTCCTTGCAGTATAAAAACCTCATGTTCCCATGAATGTTTGTGATAAGGTGTAAATCCGCCAGGTTCCACTTCGAATAGGCGCATGGCGAAATTGGGCGCACCATCCTTTTGGGTAATGAGCCATCTAATTGTGACTCCTTTGCTGCCCGGTTCTTCGACTTCCTCGACCTCAACATTCTTAAAGTTTATTATCTTCATTTTTTCTCCTTAGATTCTCTTTTCTATCGATTTATTAAAAATCCGGACCTTTGCAACGTTAAGAACGGCCTCGTAGGCGGGGCTCCCCCGCCTGTGGCGGAATCTGCCTAAGGCATGCCCAGCCCCGCCTGAATCCGGGGGCATGGGTGCCCGTCCTACGGACTAATCTATTCTCTCTACCTTGAAGATCACCGGTCTGAACCAATCCGTGCAGCCGGTGATGACAGCACCTTTTTGTTTCATTCCGGGCATGTCGGCCCCGGCGGCAACACTTAATATATCCCTGCGTATGTCTGCCCAAGCCCAAGCACAGAAACCCTCTGGCACTTCTGCCGAATAGCCGTCTACGATGAATTCTTGCGCGTCGACAAACCGTTCGCATGGGCCAAGGTTTTTGGATGCATCTCTGTCTAAGTATTCATCGATCAAATCCTGGTTAATGGTCCTTTTAATTACAGTGATTTTGCATTTCGGTATCTTGAAAGCCATCTGAAGATCTCCTCTTGACAAATTTCAGGAAGTCATGTGAGGCCCACTCACTGGATGTGGAGCAGGCCAACTGCCGCTCATGTGGTATACGTTATAGGACTTTTTTATTGTGCAAGTATCGTATGAACTCGTAGGTAAGACTCCTAACCTCACATGAATCGGGCGGGCATGGGTGCCCGCCCTACGAACCTTGCAACATTATTAATTATCCTGCCCACTGTACTCTTCTTCCGGTTGATTTGTCGAAAACATGTATTTTTTCCAAGTTGGGAACGAGCCAGATAGTCTGATCCTCCTCGATTTTTTGGTCGGGCTTCAGTCGAACTGAAATCAAAAGATCAGAAATATCAACATAAAGATAATTATCCGAACCCAGAGTTTCGGTGACGCTGCTTTTACCCAGTATGCTTTTTTCCGCTTTTTCTAAAGAGACGGAGAGGTCCTCCGGTCGAATACCTACCATTGCCTCCTCTCTTTTTACAAAAGGAAGTCTTTCTCCGAGGATGAAGTTCATGGGCGGACTTCCGATGAAACCAGCAGTGAAGATGTCAGTAGGTCGTTCATAAATCTCCTGAGGGGTGCCTATCTGCAAAATCCTCCCGTCTTTCATCACCGCCAGGCGATCGCTTAAAGTCATGGCTTCTGCCTGATCATGGGTTACGTAAATTATGGTGGTCTTTATCTTCTTATGCAACCTTTTTAACTCGGTCCTCATCCTCAATCTCAGTTTGGCATCCAGATTGGACAAGGGTTCATCCAAAAGCAGAACGTCAGGCTCCAAAACCAAAGCTCGTCCCAAGGCCACCCTTTGCCTTTGACCCCCGGATAGTTCTTTGGGAAGTCTCTTCTCCATACCCTTAAGACCCAGAAGGTCCAGAACCCACTTAACCCTCTGCATCTTCTCCTCTTGGCTTTTTCTTTTGATCTTAAGTCCAAAAGCAAGATTGGATTCCACGCTCATGTGAGGAAAAAGGGCGTAGCTTTGAAAGACCATGGAGATATTCCGCTTCTGTGGGGGAATATGATTGACCGCCTTCTCATCTATGTAGACATTGCCAGAGGTGACCTTCTCCAACCCTGCCACCAGCCTTAAGGCAGTAGATTTTCCACATCCGGATGGCCCCACCAAAGTCAAAAATTCACCATCTTTTATCTCAAGATTGATGCGATCTACTGCTGTAACCTGATCAAACTTCTTGGCTAAATTTTCTAATCTGACTTCGGCCACAAAAACCTCTTTTTTTACAAAAGTCTACGTTTTTCCATAGATCACGCGCAGGCAAGCCTTTACGGCTTGCCTGCCAAGCGATGAAGGCTTGGCTAGGCGAAACAACGAACGTTTTATAAGCCAAAACTAATTACAAAATGACAATACTTTTTATTTCACTGCTCCTGCAGTCAATCCCTCCTTCATGTATCTTTGAACCAAAAAGGTGAAGATTATAACCGGAATGCAAATCACAAGAGAAATTGCCGATATGAAATTTTTTTGCGGAGACCAGGTCAAAATTCTCAAAAGATATACCGGCAGCGTCGTCTGCGTGCCTTGAAAGGTTAAGAAGTAAGCAAAAACAAATTCATTCCAGGAAAGAAAGAAGGTATAGATCGCCGCTGCCCCCAAACCGGGCAAAGCCAAAGGCGTGAGTATCTTCAGAAAAGTCCGGGCTTTGCCCGCTCCCAGAACGTGCGCCTGCTCTTCCAAATCTTTAGGTATGGACTCGAATACCCCTTTAGCGATGTAAACAGTATAAGGCAAAGCCAAAAGGGTATGAGCAAGCCCGACCAAAATAACCGGAGGCAAAAGTGAGAATGGTCGAGAGAGCAAAAGCTCCGCCACCGGAATCACCGCCGAGATGTCGGGAAAAAGCCGGACCGATAACAGAAAGAAAAGAAGGATAGCTATGCCAGGGATTTTAAAACGAGCTAAAGCGAAAGCGGTCGGTGCTCCCAAGAAGAGTGAAAAAGCGACCGCAAGCAGTCCTACCCATAAACTGGTCAGTCCTGCACCTGCAAAATCCTTTCTTACCGACAAAGCTTCAAACATTTCTAAATTGGGCTTGAAAGGGAAAAAGGGCTCTGGATATTTCCCTCCGGTCACGATGCTTTCCCGATCCGAGAGGCTGTATTTGGTCATCATGAACAAAGGGAAGATAATAAAAAACAAAACCAAACAGATGAGGATAAATCTTAGACTCTTCATATTTGTATGCACTGCCGTGTTATGGTTAACCTCTGCGAAGCATTCATACGAACTTATGTTTTTACCTCACCCCCCGTCCCCCTCTCCATGAAATGGAGAGGGGGAGATATGGGGTGAGGTATTACACCCTCACCAGATATTTTCTCACCATCTTAGTGATAAAGGTGAAAATAAGAGTAGTGATACCGATCAAAGCCACCAGGCACAATGCCACCGAAGCGGCTAAAGCAGGATTTTGTTCCACATGGTAAAGCCTTTCAATTAACACCCCTAATAAAGGGTACGCGGGTGCCAGGATGAAGGGAAAGATAAACTCCTTCCAGTTCTCTATGGAACGAAGAATCAATATGGTCAAGATGGCTGGTGTTAGAAGAGGCAGGGTCAGGTATTTGAACTCCTGCCAGCTTTTAGCGCCCATGGTTCGGGCGGCTTCATATTGCTCCCTTTCTATGGTCTGGAGCCCGGCTAAAAGAATCAACATGGAGATGGGCATATCCCTCCAGGTTTTACCCAGGATAGCCAATCCCAAAGAGAGAAATTCGGAACCACTCCAGTTTACCGGCACACCCGTTATTTGTGGGAAAAACCCGTGTCTGCCCAATAAGAGATCATTTATAGGACCAAAAGGATATGAAAAAACCAAATCTATGATTATGGCGGTGACCAAAGCAGGGATAGCAATGGGGATCATAAAGAAGCTTCTCACCATCCCGACTCCCTTGTAACTCTGTTGGATCAAAAGTGCCAACAATAACCCCACCACCAATTGGAGTGGGGTTGCAATCCCCATAAACCAAAAGGTCCTCCAAAGTGCAGCCTTGAATTCATTTGCGGAGAAAAGCTCTAGAAAAGGGATTCCTTCAGAGAAAGAAAACTTCAGTAGGAAAACCAAGATGATCACAAAAAAGCTTACCAGGTAAAGAAAAGCAGGGATGAAAAAGCCGATGGTAAAAAGATTACTTTTCAGCTTGTGCAGAAGATAAGACAGTTTGATTGAGCTGGGCATATTTATCCAGAGCTTTCGCAATTTCTCTTCTTTTCAGAATCTTCTTCTCCACCGCTATCTCATACCAGGCATCCAGGTAGTTCTTTCCAATTTGTGGCCATTGGGTAAGCTGTGGAGTTGCCTCGGTTCCGCTCTCAAATTGAAGTCGACTGACTCTGAAGATCTCCTGCTTCCAGGAAGCATCAAAAGCTTGTTCCAAGTTATCTATGACGTCATTTCTGACCGGGTACATTCCGAAACGGGAGCATTCCTCTATCTGATTTGCTTTGCTGGTGATAAACCTTGCCAGCTTATAAGAGAGTTTGGGATCAGGAGAGGTGACCGGAATTCCCCACCACCAACCATAGAGATTCGAAAAATGCCCTCCCTCTCTTCGGGCCTGTCCCTCTTCAGTTAAATCCAAAGAAACCCCTTTGGGCATGATGGAGATTCCCATATCTTCTGGATCCAAAAGATAGCCGGTCATGGTGGGGTCGGATCCACCGTGCACGAAGAAAAGATCGATCTGATGCAAAAAGCACAAGAAAACCTCTCCCTGGGAGATGGCTTTCCAGATGTTTCCGCCAGACCAGGCTTGCTCCCACATTCCAGGATGATATAGATTATTCTGGATGAAGAATGATTCCCACTGGAAACAGTCGATAACCGGGTCTGTGGTCATGGACAAGATATCTTCTTGACCGCCTCCCAGTGACAAGATATCTTCTTGACCGCCTCCCAGTTGATAGATCCGAGTCACTAGCTCATTTACCGTGCCTGCATATCTTTTTCCTCGATGAGCCATGCGAGGTAATTTCAAACCCTGGTAAGGGTGATTTGCCCAATAGTGGGAAAGGACCGCAAGATCATAATAATCCCATTTTTGAGGATCGGACTCCAACTGGTATCCTTGGGGCAGACCATAGCCATTTACACTCTTTAGAAGCTGGTTAATTCCCTTTAGATCCTTTTCCCGGTTGTCCAAAGCATCTTGGACCTTCGATTTCAAAAAGAACATGAGATACGTTTCCAATTTGCGTGGAATATAATAGACCTTATTCTCTAAGGTCCCTATTTCCAAAGCTTCCGGCAGGTATTCCTTTAGATCTTTATCTAACTGGGAAGGACCGACTATCTCCTCGGGGGCGATCAGATAATTCTGACTGGCCAATGGATATACCATCTCCATGGCGGTTTTGACCAGGCCAATGGTCTTCTTTCCGCTCTTTTTCTCTAAATCTATCATCTCCTTGACATCTTCCACCTGATCGAAGGTGACCACATTTATTTTCACCTGGTTTTGGTTTTCAAACTCCTTCATCTTCTCCCGGAACCATAAATCCTGAATATCCATCATTCGGATTAAAACTGTCATCTCGGTTTTTTCGGGTTTCTCGCCACAGGAGAAAATCAAAAGGCAAATTCCCAAGACACAGAAAAGTTTTATTTTGAAGGTCATGTTTTGCTCCATTCAAGAATGATGATTTAAAACATAGTTCTTAGTTTTCATGGAAACAGCTATAAAGAATCTTACCACCGTACCGCTTCTTCATTCAATGAAAAGGGGGGGAAGGTGAGGTCATATTTTTCTGCTTCCCGGTTTGACCAAGGGTTCTCCTTTTTTGCAAAGCGGACACTCGTCGGGCGAATAATTCTTCACCTCGGTGGTGGCTAATGCCTTCAAGGGATACTCAAACTTCGTCTTTCCTCCGGATCTATCCAGAAGGACACCGATTCCAATAATATCTCCACCGTGCTTTTTAGCCAAATCAACAACCTCATTGACAGACTTCCCGGTAGTCAGTATATCATCAACGACCAAAACTCTTTCGCCCTTTTTGAGGCTGAATCCCCTTTTAAAGACACGCATGTCTTCTTCCAATTCCGCAAAGACCGAACGGGTCTTTAAATTCTTGGCGACTTCATATGCAATGATAATTCCTCCTGTGGTCGGGCCAACCACCACCTCGATTTTCTCCTCTTCAAATAAGGTTGCAAGTCTTTGGCATAAAATTTCCACATACTCTGGATATTGTAACACCTGAAATTTCTCGAAATATAAATCCGAATGAAGCCCGGAACTTAACAGAAAGTGACCTTTTAAAAGCGCTTTCGCTTTTTCAAATATTTCAAAAATTTCCTGTTGGTCTGACATCAAACCTCCTCTTGAGCAGCTAAAACCACCCTTCGACCCTTCGATAAACTCAGGGTGCTGAGCAAAGTCGAAGCACAAGCTCAGGGTGGTGAGCAAAGTCGAACCACAAAGCGAAAAACTTAGAACTTTTACTCTTCTTCTGACTTTTGAAGTGTATCAAATTTTGGGTTTTAAGTTGCAGTTTTAAGTTTTGATCTTTTATTTTTGAGCTTTCAAGTCATAAAGGCTCGGCTACGGAATCTGTTTCTTATAAAGTATAAACAGCTCAATCAACTAAAATGGCTTGTGCTACCGCATATTTTTTGGTGTGGGACATGCTGATCAAAATCTTTTTATCTTTTATTTTGTCTTGGATCCTTTTTCCCAATTTCACGCTGGGGCGACCATTTCTATCATTGACGATTTCCATGCTGGTCCATCTTATTCCCTGGGAGAGTCCTGTGCCAACGGCTTTAAGGATCGCCTCTTTGGCCGCAAAACGAGCGGCAAGCGATTGTTCCGGTGAACCTTTGCCCATGCAATAGGCGATCTCCCAAGGAGTGAAAACGCGATGAAGAAAGCGATCCCCCCATCTTTCCATCAAGTTCTTGACTCTTTTAACTTCTACAATGTCAATGCCTAAAGAATTGACCATACCATAGTGTGTCTTTTTGTTCTACGTGGCGATCGAATCTCCAACACTGTGGATCCATATTTCCGATCGCATACTCTAAAGATAAGCTTTTGGCTCTTTTAAAGTCAAGACAAAGTATTTCCTTGTTAGCTTCCGCTGGTGCGATATGATTGAATTATCCTCAGAGGCCACTTTTTGCACTTTTTACTTTATCCTTGCTTTCTCCACCTTCAGAGTGAATCTTTCCGTGCATATTGGAACAATTACCAGCACCTAACTTAAGTTAGGTGCCCGGTTTTTGACACATCCCGTCCTCTTTAACCACAGATTTAATTAAAAAGCTTGAGCCTTAACTCCAGATCTGAATCAAGCGAGTATATGATAATTTTATTGATGGAATTTCACAAGCAATTTGTTTGCCTGATTTACAGAAGATCAAACAAATTCTTTTTAAAATATTTTAAAAATCTTTCAAAAAAATACTTGCTTTTTCTATTTTCGATTGTAATATATATAAAGGAAAGGTTGCATTTGAAAAACCTTTAACAATCAACTGATGAAGGTTGCCCCCGAATGTTGAGCGTACGCGGTGACCCGTATAGGTAGCGAAAGCGAAATACAGGAGGCGGCTGCAAAAACCCTTTACCGTTGAATGGAAAGAGAGTTTTCTTCAAATTGCACACCTTTCCAAACAATCCCCCGCCCGGGCGGGGGATTTTTTTCGGTCTCATCTTTTTGGGTTAGCAACTTCCTGCCACTTTTTGGTACATGCTATAAAATCCGATTTCCTCCAAGGATTGACTTATTCTTGCGGTCAGGTCTCTTACATCAAGGAATTGGGTTGGGTCGAATGAGTTCACAAAAAAATATATCCACCTAATCAAGGCCAAGGCAAACCTTTCATCCAAAAGCCCTTCCCTTCCTTTTATCAGGGAGATGGTTGCGTTGTTGTCCACATAAAAGTTGGCAACAAAAGGAAATTCCTTAATTACCTCCTCTTTGCTTTTTCGCAGATTCTGGGTAACATAAAAACCCCCGTGAGTCTTCAGCAGGCTTTTTGCCACCAAATTGACGGCTTCAATTAATAACCCCAGAGTCTTTTTGTCCACCGCAAAACTGGTTCCCAAGCAGGGCTTATCCAATGTAGAACTCACCTGGGTTTTCACAGGTTCTTTTGCTTTAGCAACCAATTTTCTTTCTATACCCTGAAGAGCTGATTTCAGCACTAAACCGAGCACGGAGAAATTCAGGTTCGATTTTCCAAAGATGAGGATGGCACTTTTTTCTAAATTATAGACCAAGCCAACTCCATGCTCAAATTTCAGATCCAGGCGGCTGTGCTGGTTCATCTTTTCAGACAGTTTCAAAAGCCTTGTTCGGATATTTCCGATCGCCTCGGAAGAAAAAGAAGCAGGCAAAAGGTGATAAGATTCAAGGGTGTCTTTGTCCAGAACTAAAACGCCTGTTATCCCCGGAACCGATCTTATGTCATTCAGTATTGTCTCCATACCACTCGTATACCGTTTCCTAAGTAATGCTACGGGAATTTGTCACTTTCTCGTCGTCACTTCAAATGCAGGACCTCTTTCAATGACGCCAAAAATTACCTTTTGGCAACAGACCGCATAAGCGCCGATCTGATCTTTTGAACCAAATCTTTAACATTGACCTCTGGATTAACCCCAACAGCAAGGAAGTCATCTACGATGGGGATGAATATCATCCTGCCCTCTTCGCTTTCCATAAGTCCTCCCACAGGATGTCCCACCTTTGACACAAACGAAAGGAATGCAGCTAAATCTCTTGTGCATCGCGTGAGGTCTGCTACAGTTTGGTCTTTTGAATCTAAAAGGTCTTGATCGATGATCTGATCATCTTTTGCGAATATAACCCATCCGGTTACTCCCTGGGTTCCCCTAATCACCTCTTTCACCTTTAGAATTGCCGGTCTTCCTTCTCTTTCTTCAGAGGCGGCAATCCTTGTGTCCTTTGATAAAGCGAACTTCTCTCCGTCCTCTTTTATATTCTTCATAACCTGGGGATTGGGGCAGCTTTTCCCACAGGTTCTCCACCTTTTGCACCACCTCTCCGTTCAGAGATATACTGGTTGTGATCCGAGGCTTAGGTCTTGGCGCAAATTCAGTTTGAACACAAAATTTCTTCTCGCCTGAGCTTGCTTCACTGGACATACCCGCCGGATTTATCATTTTTTGCCCCCTCTTTTGTAAAACGTAAAAAGGATAAGTCACCCTTATCCTTGGTTTGCCCCCGTATATATTATCGATCAAATCCGAGAAGAAGTTTATTTTATTGGAATTTGCGAAAATTATCTTTGCCGAGCTTTTGACTCAAAAGAACAGGTTAGAATTTTAACATTTTGAAAACCCACACAGTCTACAGACCAAACATCCTGAATCGTGTTCCAGTTTTCCCCCGCAGTCAGGACAATACTCCAGGTATATATCTTTGAGAGAATTCTGGATCTTGATTTTGCCGAAATGTTTGTTCAAAACTTTGGCAATGGCATCCGGAATGGACATGACCAATCCACCTTCCTGAAAGATGGGAGATGCACCGCCGATTCCGATCAGCTGCTCGATAGTC
>SMTZ1_10005720_pt1 | contig 12511 bp, 10 predicted proteins | sample DeeMarSWOR136_30_FD_25667 | JGI IMG/M metagenome (IMG submission 25667) | reverse complement strand
GGTTCACAAGTTCATTCGAGAGTATTTGGCAAAAACATACGACTTAGAAACGGCTGAAAAAGTTCGAATCCAATATGGTGGATCGATTAAGCCAACCAACGCAGCAGATCTCTTTAATCAGCCAAATATTGATGGAGGATTAGTTGGTGGAGCGTCACTTAATGTGGATTCGTTTTTCGAGATCCTGAAGGCTGCTAATGAAGTAAAGTAACAATTACCTGAAGTCAATCCTAATTGAATTAAGCTTGGTTTGGTTGTAAGTAAAGAATTTTTAAAACTTATGCTAAATTTATTACCTTATTCTTACTTAAATTTGCTTAATATAACATGTGTGGAATTTTTGGATTAATAACGAATCAAGACATCCCAGTTGGAAGAATCGCGTTAGAAGGAATAAAGCGGTTAGAATATAGGGGTTACGATTCTGTGGGAATCGCTTCTCTTTCGAATAGTAATATTGTAATTAAGAAAGATGCGGGAAAAATCGACGAGGTACATAATAAATTGAAGCTCGACGACTTTCCCGGAAAAGTAGCGATCGCACACACCCGATGGGCTACTCATGGGTCTCCAACAAAAGTAAACAGTCACCCTCATATGGATTGTGCGAACAAAATTGCGGTTGTTCATAACGGGATAATTGAAAATTTTATGGCGCTTCGGGAAGAACTTATTGAAAAGGGTCACAAAATTAAGTCTGATACTGACACCGAAGTTATTCCGCACTTAATTGAGGATAAAATATCGGAAGGATTAAGTCTTAAAGATTCAATCATTGAAGTGGTTAAGATCTGTAAAGGCTCGTTCGGTTTAGCAGTGATTCATGCGGATACACCAAATACAATAATTGTCGTAAAAAAGGAATCCCCTTTAGTAATAGGCATAGAACCAGGAAAAACGACTTACTGCGCTTCTGACATTCCGGCATTTCTTCCTTTAACAAGAACATGTTATATATTAAAAGATTGCGAAATGGCAATCCTTAAACCTGGAGAAGTGGAATTTTTTGAATCTCAAAGCGGTAATAGAATCGAAAAAGAATCTCAAAATGTCGAATGGAGCGTGGATGCTGCAGAAAAAGGGGGATACGAGCATTTTATGTTAAAGGAGATTTACGAACAACCCACAGCTCTAAGACAAACAATGAAAATTCCGAAAGAAGAAATTCGAATTTTCGCCGAAGGACTTTTATCTGCAGATATGATTTATATAACTGGCGCAGGAACATCGTTATACGCGGCTTTAGCTGGAAAGTTCATCCTATCGCACTTCTTAGGAAAATATATTCAAGCGATTGAGTGTTCCGAATTTAAAGGGAGTTTGTTAAATTGTTTAGAAGATAATTCTGCTATTATTACAATATCGCAATCTGGAGAAACGATTGATACAATTGAGGCAATTCGTTGGGCCAAAGAAACAAAGAATGTTAAGATTTTATCAATCACAAATGTCGTAGGATCATCTATTACTCGACATTCCGACCAAGTGATAATTACTCGAGCAGGTCCAGAAATTGGGGTAGCAGCTACGAAAACTTATTCAAGTCAAGTATTTACTCTCGGATTAATTGCAATGGAGATTGCTAAATTAAAGAAAAGGGAAACACCAGAAGAAATTCAAAAATACGAAGAAGCGTTAATGAATACGCCAGATATTGTAGAGACTTTTTTGAATAAGAATTTGGATTTTATCAAAAAAATCGTGAAAGATTTAGAAAAGCATTCAAACTATTTCTTTTTAGCTAGGGGGATTTCTATAGGAACTGCAAAAGAGGGAGGATTAAAATTAAAAGAAGTAGCTTGCAGGTTCATTGAAGGATATTCAGCAGCGTCAGCAAAGCACGGTCCAATTGCGCTAGTGAGAAAAAATTTTCCTATTGTTTTTATTGCTCCTCCAGACGAAACTTACGAGAGACTTATAGGAAATGTTATGGAATTCAAAGCAAGGGGTGGAAAGATTATATCGTTTGTGGTTGACAGTGACAAACGGATTACTGATTTAAGTGATGTAACGATTAGAATACCACAACCAGCTAATAAATATTATAATTTATTCAGTCCCATTACATTTATTCCTGCTTTACAATTATTAGCGTATCATACTGCAATATATCACAAATTAGATCCTGATAAACCATTAAACTTAAGCAAAACAGTAACAGTTCATTAAAATTTGCTTTATCCTAAAATTGGATTAAGCTTCTGGGCCAAAATTCCTGGGGATTCTCCCAGGAAGCTCTCAGGACTAGCAGTTAGAATGTAATAGAAAGGCATAAATATAGATTCTTCAGAAGGACCAACTCCAGAATTGACGATATAAACCCATTTTCTCTGATCTTCTATGTTTGACTGGCGATATTTCCATTCCAATGTATCTACTTCCGGAATTTTCCCGACATTTCTTAATAATTCTCCTACTGCGTCGAAATCAATACCGAATGTTATAATGGGAGATAAATCAAACGACGCTATGCATATACCTTCCAATCCATAGTCCCTCATTTCGTTTAGGAAGTTTTCACAAGTAAGGCGCGTTTCTTCTTTTTTATCTTCGATTATTTTCCTCGCTTGGGCATCAGTAAGTATTTCGATAATTCTCTCTTTTTCTTCCGGTAAAATTGGTTTTTCCGAGCCAAGAGGGATTTTATTTTGAATAATCCATTCGTAAACCATTTGTATTTTCTGTTTAACGCTGTTTTCATTCAGATACATTTCGGTCTGAAGCGTAATTAGAACATTTCCCTTTATTCTGTGGGGATCAACTTGTTTAGCTAAGCTACTCGCAGTTTCTTTACTCAACGGAACATATTCTAATTGTGAGAGTTTTCTCTCGAGATTTTTCGAAAATTCGAATATGGCGGAAATAAATCCAGAAGTTAGGTCAAATGATTCTTCTGGAGTAAGATCACCAACGACATGTTCTGTCGCAGCTGAAAAATCGTAGAATCGCATATACAATGGAATACCCTCAGGTTGAGACTGGATTTCCAAGTTGTAGTAAGGATATCCCGCGGTTGTGATAACTTGAAGGCTATATATTGTCATTTGCGATTTATCAGATTATTCTCTACTTATTTAGTAAATAATCTTAATAATGAGATAAATAATTTATTGAAAATATCAATAATAAAACCGATTTTTTTTCAGTTTTCCTCGATATTAAAAAAATAATTCCCAAAGAATTACTGAATAATAATTCCTGGTTTTCCAGGTAAGGCTTGTTTTGCCTTACTTTCGTCGATTTCCTTCTCTAAAAAGATTTCCACTTCGCATTCAAACTTTTGTTTTACATTAGCTTTAATATCTTCAAAGAATTGTTTTTCGCTCTTTGCGTCTAAAAGAGTTTTTGAATAACCCCCAATGTTCTTCAAAACATTACCGATGATCTTACTAATCTCCTTTCCATACTTTTTCATATTGTCGTTTTTCATAATTTCCTTCATAATTTCTCCCTGATTTTTAGTCTTCTCTGTCAATGGCATAAAAATCGAGAATAAATCGTATTTCCATTCATCTGCGATTATTAATTTTATGGTATTGATCTCTTTCTCTTTTAAAACCTGTACGATGCTTTTGATGTCGTCAATGGTGTTATTCATCAATTTCCACTTGTAATCGTTTTCTTCAGTAATAAAATCTTTATTATAATCAGGCCATTTTGCTAGACTTAGTAGATTCTCGTGTCCTGTTTTTTCCCATAATTCTTCTGTTATATGAGGGATAAAAGGATGTAGTAATAATAGCAAATACTCCTGACACGATTTAAATAACTCTTCGATAACGCTATTAATTTTATAAACTCGTAAATTTGAAACGAATTGAATTATTTCGTTTATAGCGTCTCTAATCGCAATTTTATTCATATTTTCTGTGACTAATTGAATAGTTTTGTGTAATTGGTATTCAATTAATTCGTCGTTTACATTTCTTTCGCTCCGTTTTTTCATATCAGAATCTAAGAAGAGACTCCATAGACCAGAAACGAATTTAAATGCAAAACTCACTCCCTGATCAGACCATTCTAATCCTTTTTCTGGACTAGCTCCAAATAAAATAAAAAACCTTGCTGCATCCGCTCCATATTTTCCAACAACTTCCTCTGGAGAAACCGTGTTCCCATAACTTTTACTCATTTTAACGCTTTTTAATACATATTTAGTTCCACATCTTTTACAAGTCTCGTCGTTCATTTCAGCTCTCATAGCAAACGCATCGCATTTAGGACAATATGGATGTGCTTTGTTTATCATACCTTGAGTGAGTAATCTTTGAAAAGGCTCATCGAATTTATGAAGATCCAAATCTCTCGCTACTTTAGTGAAAAATCTTGCGTATATCAAGTGCATAACTGCGTGTTCTATGCCTCCAATATATTGATCGACATTGCCCCAGTAATTTACTACTTCTTTCCTATATGGAAAAACCTCAAACTCTGGTCTAGGCGGATCGCAGAAAGCAAAAAAATACCAAGAGCTATCAATGAAAGTATCCATTGTATCGGTTTCGCGCTTTCCCGGCTTTCCACATTTTGGACATTTTGTGTTGATAAAGCTTTCGCTAGTTTCTAAAGGATTCCCCTTTCCTGTAAATTTAACATCCTTGGGCAATAAAACCGGTAAATCTTCGTAAGGTACTGAGACTGTTCCGCAATCATTGCAGTATATAACTGGAATGGGACACCCCCAATATCGTTGTCGAGAAATACCCCAATCTCTTAATTTATAATTCACTGTTGCGTTCCCCATTCTCATTTTGTCTAACTTCTCAGTTATTACGTTTATTGCGTTTCGGTTTGCCATTCCGTTGAATTCTTCGGAATTTACTAAAACACCATCCGCTTCGTAAGCGCGAGTCATTTTATCTACACTAATTTCGTAATCGAAAGGTTGAATGACTATTTTAATAGGAATATTGTATTTTTTTGCGAATTCGAAATCGCGCTGGTCGTGAGCAGGGACGGCCATAACTGCACCAGCGCCGTACTCATAAATTACAAAGTTGCTGATATATACGGGCACTTCTTCTTTTGTCATCGGATTAATGCAGTATTTCCCAATAAACATTCCTTTCTTTTCTGCTTCAAGATCAGTTCTTTTAAACTTGTCCTCCTTCATTACTTCGTTATAAAGTTCCTCAAACTCATTTTCATACTCTGTCCCTTTTACCCAATCGCGCACCCAAGGGTGTTCTGGGGCAAATATCATGAATGTAACGCCGTAGAGAGTGTCGGGTCGGGTGGTAAAAATATCAATTGTTCTATCTTCTCCTACTATGGGAAATCTGATTATGGAACCCTCCGAGCGACCGATCCAATTTCTTTGCATTATTTTAACCTTCTCGGGCCACTCAACAGTATCTAGTCCGTCTAGAAGCTCATCTGCATAATCTCTAATTTTTAAAAACCATTGAGTGAGAAATTTCTGTTCGACATCGGAATTGCAGCGCCAACACTTACCACCTTGCGCTTGCTCGTTCGCGAGAACAGTAACACATTTATCGCACCAATTCACGTAGCTCTCTTGCCTATACGCCAATCCTTTTTCTAACATTTTTAAGAAAAACCACTGATCCCAATGATAGTAATTGGGATCGTGAGAGTAAATTTCCCGAGACCAATCGTACGATAGTCCAATACTTTTTTGCTGGCTTTTCATTATGCTTATATTTCGGTCCGTCCACTCTTCAGGATTTGCCCCTTCGTCGATAGCTGCGTTCTCTGCGGGCATACCAAAGGAGTCGTATCCCATAGGATACAATACATTGCATCCGTTCATTCTCTTGAATCTCGTAAACGAGTCGCCGATTGTATAATTTCTTAAATGGCCCATATGTAGTTTTCCGGAAGGATACGGGTACATTTCTAAAATATAATATTTTTCCTTCTTAGTATCCATCTCAACTTTGAAGATATTCTCTTTTTTCCACCGATCTTGCCATTTTTTCTCGATTTCTCTCGGATTATACTCACTCATTTTAACTGACCTACGCTAATTACTTTAAAATGAATAATTTACATTTTATCAATTTTATTGTTTTTCTATTAATTCCATAGAAAGATTGTGTGTAGAGTTACAGAAATTAATTATTGTAATGAAGTGATTTTTTTGTATTGATCTTCTGGGATCTTGTCTCTTACAACCTCGAAAACCTCTAATAGAACGCGATCGGGAGCCTCAACCATAACATACTTCCAATAGCCCAGATTACTAATATCTTTTTTAAATTCAAATCCTTTTCCCTTCATATGACCTACTAGAGACTCTAGGTTGTCTGTCTCAATCCCTAAATGATGAATACCACCTCGACCTTGATCTTTAGGGGGCTGATCGTAAAAATTAATTTTAGAAGAGCCTATTTCAATCATTACATTTCGAGCCCCTGCCATTTTCATGTCAAATAGAATTTCTGCTCCAAACATTTCTTGATAAAAATGGAGGCTTTTGTCAATATCAGAGGCGAATAGATGGGCATGATGTAAACTAGATTTCATATTTTTAACCTAATTTTGTTTGTAATTATTTTTGGGTGCGTTTGAGAAAAAGTTCTTTTATTTTTATTGCTTTTCTATAAAGTACTTCAATTCTATTACCGATTTTTTCAAAATTATGTAATTCATCTGTGATAACATACGCATTTTTCATAATTTTCTCACTAAAGGTATTTTCATTTAAGATTTTTTCGATCCCCGCGACGAATTCACTATGGGTTTTAGCTTTAATGCACGATTTGTTATGAATTAGCCAATCAATGGGTTCTATATCGCGCGCAACGATAGGTAATTTACATACGGCAGCTTCCATTAGTGGTATTCCTTGATTCTCTATATAAGAGGGGAACAGAAGCATATCAGAGCCGTAATATGGTTCGCAAATGTTTTCGTAAAAACCAGTAAAAATACAATTTTTCAAAGGGGGGATATTTTTCTTTACATAATCTTTTATTGGACCTACCCACACAAACCAGTAATCTGGTAAATCTTTTGCGCATTTATAAAATTCTTTAGGACCTTTTCGCTGCCAAGTATATCCTACATTTAAAATGATTGTTGCGTTTAAAGGTACATTATATTTTTCATTAAGAAATTTTCTGAAATTTTGCCGGTATTCTTTTTTTTCTTTGAATTTTTCGAATTTAATTCCATTACTTACTGCGTAGATTGGCGGCTTCTTCTTAAGATTTAGTCTTTTGAGAGATTTTTTAGAAAACTCCGTGGGTGTGATAATCAAGTGCGCAACATTATACAATCTTTTTAGATACCACCGCATGATGCTGTTAAAGACTTTCACATCTGGCAGAAAACCTCCCTCTAAATCTTCTATGGTTGTATGTGCATGCTGTACCACGGCTGCGTTGTATTTTTTTTTATTAGTCCATAATTGATATATAGTCAGCGGATCAAAAGTTGACCCCGCAATAACATCTACTTCTTCTTTTTTGATCCACTTAGGAATGTATTTATCTTCGCTAGGAATCCACACTTTGTGGCCTTTAGTTTTTAAAGTATTAATAACATCCCAAGTGTTTGTTTCAATACCCCCTACGGTTTTAACTTGCATATATTTCTTATAAATATGAAAGTTTTCAATGAAGATAATATTAAGAGGTTTTTCCATAATTTTTTCATATAATTTGAATTAAGTTGTATTAAATAATATTGATATATTTTAAAAAAATCTATGGCAGTAAAAAAGATCAGAGTTTCAGTGGGAAGCGCGGCAGTATTAGAATTAAATTCGTTAAAAATGGAAACTCCACCCACGCTTTGCTATCTAATGCAATATAAGGAAGGGAAATGCTCAGCAAATTGTGGTTTTTGTCCTCAAGCGAGGAGCTCAACAAGTTCAATTGAGAAATTATCCCGTATTAATTGGCCCGTTTTTCCTTTCAAAGATGTCTTAACCAAATTAAAATATATGTTACCTTCGAAAAGATTTGGTAGAATTTGCGTTCAAACTTTAAATTACCCCGAAAACTATCAAGATTTACTAGAAATTGTCCAAGAGATTAAGAAAAGTTGTAACATCCCGATTTCAGCAGCAATACCTCCATTGGAAAAGCAAAAATTAAGGATGTTGAAAAATTTTGGTTTAGAACGCGTTGGAATCGCTTTGGATGGATCAACTCCAAAAATTTTTGAAAGGATAAAGGGGAAAGAAGCAAATGGCCCCTACACTTGGGAGACTCACTGGAATAGTTTAAAAGATGCGATTGAAGTGTTCACAAAAGGATTTGTGAGCACGCATATCATTATTGGTTTGGGAGAGACGCAGCAAGAAGCGATGTCGTTAATTTCCGGATTACATAAACTCTCAATATTACCAGGTTTGTTTGCTTTTACTCCAATAGAGGGAACTGCCCTTGAGGATTTGCCTCAACCAGAACTTCTACACTTTAGAAAAATACAATTGGGACGGCATCTTCTGATTAAAGACTTTAAGAGATTTGAGGACTTTCCATTTAATTCAAAGGGTGTTATTTTAAATTTCAATATAAACAAGACAGAATTAATGAACATAATCGACAACGATGAGGCATTCATGACGACCGGATGCCCGAATTGTAATCGTCCCTATTACACATCCAAACCATCAGGTCCAATTTATAATTATCCGAGAAGGTTAAAAAATGCCGAAAAGGATGAAATATTTAATTTATTGCAACGATTTGTAATTTAATTTATACCGTGTTCTTATGGATACTTGGCGATTTATTCCTTTAAAAATTAGAAATGGGTATTGGAATATGGCCTTGGACGAGGCTATTTTAAAAGCTCGTATTGAAAATAAATCTCCAAGTACAATTCGATTATATAAATGGGAACCGTCAACCATCTCAATGGGAAGGCATCAAAGTATTTCAGCTGAAGTTGATGTGGATATAGCTAAAGAAAATGGTTTTAACATCGTAAGAAGAATTACAGGAGGGGGGGCAGTTTTTCACGATTCTCAAGGAGAAATTACGTATTCTGTAGTGTGTTCTTTAAAATTTTTAGAGAGAAAAGGGTACAGAGAAGTAATGGAGCAGTACGAAATTATTACTCAAGGTATAGTTAATGCGGTTGAGAAGTATCAATTTGATTCCGATCAGGGTGTAGTTCATTGTCCCGCGCTATTTTTAGGTGGGAAAAAATTTTCTGGGAATGCACGAGTAACCAGAGGTAATTATTTATTGCAACATGGTACGATTTTGTTAGAAATTCGACCAGAACTAATGTATTCCGTATTAAAGGCTCCAAATAATGTTCCAAGGAAAAAAATGGTCGCGTCAGTGTATGCAAAAGTTATTGGTATTAAAGATATTATATCGAATTTTCAAGAAACAGAATTTCTTTCGTATTTAATTGAGGGTTTTGAGAAATCATTAGGTATAAAATTAGAAAACGGCAAATTCACACGATATGAGTTAGATTTAGCAAAAAAACTCTTAAAAGAAAGGTATAGTTCAAAAGATTGGTTATATAAATATGAATAACCCAGAGCGTCTTATTAAAAAAATAGGGGCGGGAACTGCTTCTTGGGAAGATTTTTCGAATTTTCTAAATTCTGATTACAATTTAAAACCATTCTTTAAACTAGCTAATACAATTAGAACCAGTAATTTTGGGAATCAAATAAAAGTATATATTCCAGATAAGAGATTTCCAGCAGTAAGCGTAACAGGAAGCAAGTGTGCTCTCCAATGCGAGCATTGTAATGAGAAGTATTTAGATGGAATGAAGCACGCTACAACATCAAAAAAATTAGAAAACTTTTTGCTAAATCTCGCAAAAAACGAAGGAGTAGGCGCTCTAATTTCCGGTGGGTGTGAAGAGGATGGTTCAGTTCCGCTATTAGGTTTTCTAGATGTCATTAAAAAGGTTAAAGATCAGACGAATTTAATTATCAATACACACACTGGTTTGTTAAACGAAGAGACTGCTAGTAAATTAGCTGATACTAAAGTTGATATCGTTTCTTTAGACATCAATATTGACGAGGAAATCATCAAAGAAATCTATCACTTAGATAAGGGTATAGGGGATTACAAAAAAACAATTGGATTATTAAAAAAATACGATTTGAACATCGTTCCTCACATTTGCATTGGCTTATACTACGGTAGATTGCATAAAGAGCTCGATTCTATAAAATTTATTAAGGAAATTATTGGTAATCCTTCGTTAATTGTTTTAATCGCGCTTATACCGCCAGTTTCTCCAGAAGAAAAAAGAAAGAAATTCAGCACACCTGATCCTATTGACATAGCTAAGATTATATTAGTTTTAAGATTTTTATTTCCAAAAACTGAACTTTCTTTGGGATGCATGCGTCCAAGAGGTCCTTTAAAAATTGAGGTGGAACAACGCGCTGTGCTTGCGGGTGTCAATAGAATAGAAATTCCCTCGAAAGATACTTTAAAATGGGCCAAAAAAGAATATCCAGGAATTAAATTCGAATTCTATTCTGCATGTTGCGCAATTCCAGAACGATTCGAAAAATTTGCAGAAAGCTTTAAAAAAGATATAAGTAGATATTCAAATATTTAGAAAGTCGATTTAATTTGGAATCCAAAAATTTAGTAATTATTGGACTTAAAGGCCTCCCTAAAATAAAAAAGGGAGATAATATTGCGAAATTAGTTGTCGATTTAATAAAATCAAGCAAAACTACTTTAGAAAGCAAAGATATTTTAGTTATTGCACAGTCAATCGTATCAAAAAGCATAGGAAGAATAAGGGATTTAAGCGAAATAACTCCTAGTGGAGAAGCAATTGAATTGTACCAGCAAATAAAGGCAAAAGCAGAGAAATTAGGTATTCCTGTTAAATCTCCCGAATTAATTCAAGCAATATTGGACGAATCAAAGAAGATAATAAAAGTAGAGCATGTATTAATAGTAGAGACAAAAAACCACGGTTTCATTTGTGCGAACGCAGGAATTGATCAATCAAATGTTGAGGGACAAAACATAGTTACACTATTACCTGAAAAACCAGACCATGAGGCTCAGAAAATTAGGAATGAGCTTAAGGAATTAACAAACCTTGAGATAGCAGTAATAATTTCTGATTCTTTTGGACGACCCTTCAGAATTGGATCCACGGGTGTTGCAATTGGTATTGCGGGAATGAATCCCATTTTAGATCAACGAGGTTTTAAAGATTTATATGGATATACGCTTCAAACAACGATTATTGGACATGCGGACAACCTAGTTTCTGCAGCTCAAATAGTGATGGGAGAAAGTAATGAAGGAATACCCGTTGTAATAATAAGAGGATACGATTACGAAATCGAAGAAAATGCTTCAATTGTTCCAATATTAAGAGAACCTAATTTAGATTTATTTAGAAGTGAAGAATAATGGATTTAATCGATTATTTAAAGAATAGAAGAAGTTATAAAATTCCTTTCGAAAAAACAACAGTTAAACGAGAATTGATTGAAGAGTGTATTAAAGTCTCTCAGTGGGCTCCTTCAGCGCATAATTCTCAACCTTGGCGATATATTATTTTGGACGATCTTGATACGAGAACTAATTTAATTAACGGAATGAATGCAAAATTAAGAAAGGACCTTGAATACGATGGTAAATCGGAAAGTTTTATCGAAGGTAAAATAAATTCAACTAGATCTCAATTTTTAAATGCCCCTGTTTTAATTCTTGTTTGTATGGATAAAATCGTTTTGGAAAATTACAGCGACGATGAGCGAAACGAGAATGAGTTTGTTTTAGGTGTAATGAGCGTCGCAAGTTCGATTACTTATTTATTAATCTACTTTCAAAAATATGGTTTAGCATCGTGCTGGTATTCAGCTCCCTTATTTGCAAAAAAAATCGTAATAGATACTTTAAATTTACCGAGTTCATTTTTTCCTTTAGCTTTTATTACCGTTGGATTTCCCGAAATCAAGGAGATAAAACCGCCAAAACGTAATTTTTATGAAGAAATTCTTATTTACGCTTCAAAATTAGTAAAAAATAAAAAATGAGGAGTATCTATTGACAGAAAATCGTAAAATTGTCGTATTAGCAGGTGGTGTGGGAGCTGCTAAGTTAATTAGGGGTTTAATTGAAGTTTTTCCGCAAGAGAACATTCAAATAATTGTTAATACTGGAGACGATATAGAACTATTTGGGCTAAAAATTTGCCCCGACTTGGATATTATTACATATACTGTTGCTGGAGTTGTTGATGAAGATAAAGGCTGGGGTTTTAAGGGTGAAACTTTTAATTGCTTAAATATTTTAGAACAATACTACAATATTGGATGGTTCAATATGGGTGATAAAGATTCGGCAACCCATATATTTAGAACCGATTTATTTTCTAAAGGATTTTCCAAATCTGAAATCACGAAAGAGATTTGCCATAAATTAGGATTAAAAAGCGAAATAATCCCTATGACCAACCAATGGGTTGAAACCCACATAATTACATCTTCAGGAGACATCCATTTTGAAGAGTATTTTATCAAATATAGAACAGAAATTGATGTAAAAGATGTGGTTTTTCAAAACATTATCAATGC
>SMTZ1_10008030_pt1 | contig 12515 bp, 10 predicted proteins | sample DeeMarSWOR136_30_FD_25667 | JGI IMG/M metagenome (IMG submission 25667) | reverse complement strand
CCATCGGGAACTTCATCGGATTTGTGGGGGACACATCATCAGCGGACCTGGTCCGTAAGGTGGTCGCCTCATTCCGCCGCCATGCCAAATATCCCTCCGAGGGTGGGGCGTTGCCGAGCGCCATCCCTGGCATAAGCGATTCTGACCAGTGGTCTTTCTGGCAGCGGGGTTACCAAGCGGTGATGGTCACCGACACCGCTCCGTTCCGCTACCCTTACTATCACACGAAGGCTGACACACCCGACAAGGTGCGGTATGACCAGAAGGCAAAGGTGGTGGCTGGCCTGGAGGGAGTCGTCGCTGAGCTCGTGGGATTGATCGAGGAATAAATTGTCGAACCAAGCTCGGAATCAGAGCGGGGTTCAACCTAACGATCACACATTTTCATAAGGAGGGCTATTGGAATTGACCAAATCTGAGAGATCTAAGTGCCATTGCGAGAAAAGGGGGAAAACAGTTGACTTTGCCCTTGGACTTGCTAGTATGGTTGAATTCTGCCGCAAGGGACAAGAACGAATACAATTCCACAGTGAGGGGCAACCGGAAAGGAGGAGAAAATGAGGGACAAATTTAGGGGCAGGGACTTCTTGACACTGATGGATTTTACCCGGGAAGAAATCGACGACATTTTAAACACCTCGTATGAATTAAAGGCGAAGTGGGCAAGGCGGGAGCCCCATGAATATCTTAAGGGAAGGACCGTTGCCATAGTCTTTGAAAAACCTTCAACCCGGACCCGGACCTCATTTCAGGCCGCCATCGCCCACTTGGGCGCCCAGAGTTTCTATATGCGTCCGGACGAGATGCAGTTGGCCCGGGGGGAACCCATCAAGGACACGGCTCGAGTGATCGATCGGTACTGTGATGCACTGGTGATGAGAACCTTTGGCCAGGATCGCCTCGAGGAGTTTGCCCACTATATGAAGACCCCCGTGATCAATGCCCTTTCTAACCTTACCCATCCCTGCCAAGGGCTGGCTGATCTTCTGACCATTCGGGAAAAGAAGGGTGACTTTAAGGGTCTAAAACTCGCATATGCGGGTGACGTCTATAACGTCTCTCACTCGCTGATGGTCGGGGGCGCATTGATGGGGTTACATGTCTACGTGGCTGGTCCCAAAGGGTATCCCCCAGATCCAAAGGTCCACGATGTCGCACAGGAGGCTGCCCGACGGAGTGGCACGAAAGTCGTGATCACACAGGATCTGAAAGAGGCCTTGAAGGATGCTGATGTAGTATACGCCAACACCTGGCACAGTATGGGATCAGACCACGAAAAGAAAAAACGGATCAAGGATTTCGGTCCCTTTCAAATCAATGAGAAGGCGGTGGAGGTTGCCAAGCCCGACTTCATCTTCATGCACTGTCTGCCTGGATATCGAGGTGAGGAGATGACAGATGAAATAATCGAGGGACCTCATTCGGTTGTATGGGATCAGGCCGAAAACAGGATGCATACGGAGAAAGCGGTCCTTGCCCTGTTCGTTGGATGAGCATCGGAGGACGACGAATGCTCGCCCTCGACAGGGCATTGATGTCGCGTCCTCGACTTCCTCTCATGGGCGAACCTTTCCCCGGTAATCGACTGGTAATGAATATTTGCTTTGGGCAAGCTTACCCTCGGAGGGAAAAAGGGTTGTAATTGGGAATAGTCATGAAAAATTGTGGGTGGGCAGGTCATATACTCAAGGTTGATCTCACACAAGGGGCCGTTCAGATAGAGGCGAGTAACCCTTATGTGAGTGAGTTCTTAGGGGGTCGAGGGTTGGGACAGAGTTTTCTCTTTGAAAACCTTCCCGCTGATCTCCCCGCGTTGGATCCGAAAAGTCTGCTTATTCTCGCGACAGGTCCATTAACGGGCACCCTCATTCCAGGATCAGCAAGATTGTCCATTTCGGGAAAGAATGTACTCACGGGGGGAATCGGTTCCTCCAATGTCGGTGGCCATTTTGCCCCGGAATTGTTTACCTTCTGATCGAGAACAAAAAGGCATTCTTACGAAGTGCCCATCATCTAAAGGACAAGACTACCTGGGAGACGGAGGAGGAGCTCCGAAAAACCCACGGAAAAACAGCACGGGTTCTTTCAATAGGGCCGGCAGGTGAGAGAACTACACCGGTTGCCTGCATCATTGTCGATAAGGCCCGAGCCGCAGGTCGGTGTGGCTTTGCCGCGATCATGGGAAGTAAAAACCTGAAGGCTATTGTCGTTCGAGGAAGTCTACCTGTTCACGTTGCTGATCCCGAGGGATTCCTTTCTCTTGTGGAGAAAGTGCGGACGCAAATACTCTCCACCGAAACAATAAAACGGTTTCGGGCCCATGGAACTTGCGGGAGCGTTCCGCGAGCAAATGCGGCCTGCACCATTCCCGTAAGAAACTTCCAGGACGACCATATGGACGAAAAGAAGTTAGAACGCGTCGCCCGATCGGTTTTTCAGGAGTCCTTTCAGGTCCGCAACTTGTCCTGTATGGGGTGCTTTTTCCAGGATACCTTTCTTTACGAAATAAAGGATGGAGATTATGCCCCTCTGCTTGTCGAGGGGTTCCACCAGAATCTGGTATGGGATTTCATCGGCAAACTGGAGATAACACATCCACCCGCCGTGCTTGCCACTCAAGCCCTGTGTTCACAATATGGAATGGACATCGATAATACCTCTGGAGCCATCGCCCTTGCATTTGAACTGTACGAGAAGGGTATCATTGATGAACGCGACACGGATGGATTGAAATTGGTTTGGGGAGATCATCGGTCCGTTATCAAGTTGATTGAGAAAATGGCTTACGGAGATGGCTTTGGGGCGATCTTGAATCAGGGAGCCTATCGGGCGGCGGAAATCATCGGAAGGGGAGCCGATAAATATGCTGTCCATATAAAGGGCCAGGATCTCGCAGAGGCGATACGGGCAGACAAGGGATGGGCCTTGGGCGTCGTGGTGGCCCCGAGAGGGGGAGGACACCTTAATGGTGCCTCCATGACTGGAATGATAAAGATTTCCCCGGAAGATTCTATGGCAGTTTTCGGGACCCCTTACGGGGGTGAACAGGATACGTACCGCGGCAAGGCCAAGGTGGTTTATTGGTACGAGCTCCTGAAATCAGTGGTGGACACGCTGGGCCTCTGTTATTTCACCTCGAAATGGGTGGATCTGAAATTCTTAGGCCCCGAGGAATACGCGGATCTTCTGAGCGCCGCCACCGGAATGACATTTTCGGGCGATGCCCTCATGTCAGTGGGGCGTAAGGTTCATAACATTGAGAAAGCCTTCAACACACTGCATGCGGGTTTTGGGGTGGAAGACGATTACCCACCCCCGAGATTTTTTGAGGAGCCCGTAAAAAGCGGTCCATACAAAGGGGCCCTTTTCACCCGTCACGAGTGGCAGGGGATGCTCGAAGAATATTATGACCTTCACGGGTGGGACCCAAAAACCGGGCTGCAAACTGAGGCGGTCTTGAGGGAGCTGGGCCTTTCGTCTGTTTTGAAAAAACTAAAAGATGCAGGGAAATTGCCCAATCAAACATGAGTGCGTAAAGCTGAATGGAAAGAAGAAAAAAAATTGCAATTGATATTGAAAAATGCAACGGCTGCCGGTCGTGTGAGCTGGCCTGTTCATTTCATCACCTCAAGGCCTTTGATCCTTCAAATTCAAGCATCAGAGTTTGCCGAAATGATGGAGGAGGAACCCTCGAACTTTCCATCCTCTCTACGTGCGATGGCTGTCCGGAGGAGAGGATGCCCCTATGCGTTCGGTTCTGTAGCTCGGGTTGCCTTAGCTCCGTCGGCGAGTTAACAGAAACAAACTAGGGCTGCTCACCCGTTCTCTAAATAAAGGTACTCATTCGGTAGTATGGATCAGGCCGAAAATAGGATGCATACGGACAAAGCGGCCCTCGTCCAATTCGTTGGGTGAATAAGTTCATCAACCTTGTTGATTACAGATTGAACTGATGAAGAAGCGTATCGTAATTGCCTTGGGGGGGAATGCCATCAAACAGGCACATGAGGCAGGCACAGCCCATGAGCAGATGCAGAACATCCGAGATTCATGCCGGCAGATACTCCAGATGATCCAAGCGGGCTATGAGGTTGTTTTGACCCATGGAAATGGTCCCCAGATAGGGAATCTCCTCATCCAGCAAGAAGCCGGGCCTTCCCAGGTACCGGTCCAGCCGATGGACATTTGCGGTGCCATGACCCAAGGGCAGCTCGGGTACATGCTGCAGCAGGTTCTCATGAATGCACTGAAGTCTTACAATCTCAATACCAACGTGGTTACCGTTATAACCCAGGTAATCGTCGACAAGGAGGATCCAGACTTCTTAAATCCGAGCAAGCCGGTGGGATCATTCTATGACCGGGAGACTAAAAAGAGATACGAGTCAGAGAAAGGATACCAAATCAGCAAAGTATTACCAAATGGAGAGCAGCCTTTTCGCAGGGTGGTCCCCTCCCCCGATCCTATAAGGATAGTGGAGGGAGAGGCATTGAAAAAGCTCGTGGACGCCGGGATGATCGTCGTTGCCTCGGGAGGGGGGGTATCCCGGTCATCCTGAATGACCACGGAGAATGGGAAGGGGTAGAAGGTGTGATTGACAAGGATTTGGCGGGGGAGAAGCTGGCTGAGGCAGTCGGGGCAGATATCTTGATGATCCTCACGGATGTGAAAAAGGTGAAACTCGGATTTGGCACCCCGAAGGAGAAGGATGTGGATCGAATGAATGTAGCTCAAGCTAAGGGGCACCTGAGGGATGGTCACTTCCTGGCCGGCTCTATGGCCCCTAAGGTGCTGGCATGCATACGGTTCATTGAGTACGGAGGAGAGGAGGCGATCATAACATCATTAGATGGCGCCTGGTCTGCAATTGAGGATCAGGAGGGGACTCATATTGTACCCTAAGAGGTCGGAGGAATGAAACTACGCCATGTAATCGAGGCGCAGCAGTTTAACAAGAAGACCCTTCAGGAAATCTTTATCTCTCGGATTAGCCTATTGCGCCATGTACTCGGGGTGATGGTCGATTAGGACGATTTACTAATATGGGCCCCGGATAAATCCCGGAGACGTAACGTGAGGAGTAAAATCTAACCGGGAAGCCTGGTTCTCCTCATTTGTGAGCCTTTACGGGAAGATCCTTGACAGTGCCAGGGGAGGTTGATACTATAGCGCGGTATCTGCGCCCCCGAAAGAGTGGAACCCTGAGTTCAATGACCCCATTACTGAGCTTCTCGAGCGATCCGAACGTCAAGTTTTTGGAACCATATTCAAGGGGAAAGCTCTGGCAAAGGTGCATTGACGAGTTCGTAGTTCAGGAATCCCCGAAGCAAGTTTATCAGATGGATGTTTTAGAAGAAAATACTGTGATGTACAAAAAGCAGTGTAGTATTAGCCACATAGGCTATTTTCAAGAAAGGAGGTGAGGACAACTTTTTTGTAATAGGGGGCGCGTAATAAAGGCAAGAAGATACGATAAGGAGGATAAAAATGAAGAAACTGACGCTTACAATTATTGGATTGATCGTGTGTTCGTTGGCTTTTTCCCCTTCGTTAGTTAATGCAGGAGGGGAATTGCGAATTGGAGCTCTTTACTGTTTTTCTGGACCATTGGCTTTAGAGGGTAGAGATAGCTTTAGGGGGGTAAAGATTGCTGCGGATAGGGTCAATGAGAAAGGAGGTCTCTTTGGGAAAAAAATAGTATTTGTAAAGGGAGACGCCTCAACTCCCAAGGCGGCGATGGAAGAGGCTGAAAGGCTCATTAGCGTGGAAAAACTCGATGTAATCATTGGGGGTTTTTCCAGTTCCCGTACATATGCTGCGACACAGGTTACTGAAAAACACAAGAAGATTTTTTGGGTAACCACGGCGATCGCTGATCCCATTACCCAGAGGGGATTTAAATATGTCTTCAGGGTTGCCGCAAGGGCTAGTCAGTACGGGGGAAATGCGGTTAATTTTATAGAACAGGTCTGTGTTCCTAAATTGGGCATAGACAAGAAAAAGTTGCGTCTCGCCTGCGTTTTTGAGGATTCTCTCTATGGAACCACAACAGGCTCCTTTGCCACAAAAAGCGCCTTACAAAGAGGAATGAAGGTTGTATTGACGGAAAGTTACAGCAGTAAAGCTGTAGACCTTTCCGATTTGGTGATGCGCCTCAAAAACGCTAAACCGGATGTAGTATTTGCCGTGTCATATGCTCCGGACGGTTTGCTCTTATGGCGGACCTTCAAGGAGCTGGATTTTAGTCCTAAGGTCTTTATAGGTGGTGGTGCTATTTACGGAATGGTGGTGTGGGGTGAGACCTTTGGGAAAGAGGCTACATATGTATTCAGCTCTGTGGAGAGTCCAAATATAAATATTGAGGTCTTGAGTCCAAAGGCACAGGCAACCCATAAAGATGTAAGAAGACGATATGAAAAGCTATACGATGCGAGGCCCACAGAGATTTCATATTGTGGGTTTTTACCGGCACAGGTGCTATTTGAGGACGTGCTACCGAGGGCTGGCTCCCTGGATCCGGATGCCGTGCGTAAAGCTGCGCTGGCAACAGATATAGCAGCTAATGATACGGTTTTTGGTTACGGGGTAAAATTTGCTCAACCAGGGCATCCGGACATGGGGACAGACTTAGAGGCCCAACCCTGGGTGGAGCAATGGCAAATGTCACCTGAAGGAAAGCCTTTTACGTACGTAGTATGGCCGGAAAAAATGGCTGTTAGAAAGCCAATGGTGCCCATGCCTACCTGGACTGAAAGAAGGAAGCAAAAATAATCAAATAGATAAGCAAGTGGCCCCCAGCAAAACTGGGGGCCACTTGCTTTTTTATTAATTCTTAAACGAACTGGATTGAGTTGCTCACCAGAAGAGAATCAGTACATTTCCCATTCCCTTTTGGTGAGAATGGCGACGTATTATACAGAAATCAAAAGGGTGTGCCGGGGCAAAGTCAAAAAATGGTATGCAAGATAATTGCTTGAGGTAGCACATGGTTGAACTAGTTTTGCAATTAGCAATAAATGGTTTGCTGTTAGGCGGTATATATGCCCTCATCAGTATTGGCCTTACCTTAATTTTCGGTGTAATGGACATTGTCAATTTTGCTTACGGTGAGTTCTTAATGCTGGGCATGTATGTAACGTTCTGGCTTTTTCACCTCTTCGGGGTTAATCCGTATGTGACCCTGCTCATTGCTGGGGGTGTTTTTTTCCTCGTAGGTTTGATAGTGCATGGCCTCGTTATTCAACCGATAGTAGCCGCGCCCCATATAACGCAAATTTTCGCCACAGTGGGCTTATCGATTACATTGCAAAATGCAGCCCTCTTTTTCTTGAAACCGGATTATAGGACAATCAAAGTAGATTATGCTATCCCCTACATTAAACTCGGTGGCCTGATTGTGAGCTTCCCACGCTTCTTGACATTTATAATAGCCATTCTCATAGCCATCTCCCTAGCACTCTTTTTAAAAAAAACCTTCATTGGGAGGGCATTGCGAGCAACTGCCCAAAATAGAAGGGCTGCACAACTTATGGGTGTTAACATTCGCAACATTTATTATATAGCTCTGGGTATCAGTACAGCCATTGTTGGCATGGCTGGGGCAATTCTTATGCCTATTTATTCGGTTTTTCCCACCGTAGGTGGTTTATTCGTATTAATTGCGTTTGTTGTTGTTGTTTTAGGAGGAATGGGGAGCTTAATGGGTGCTTTTATGGGAGGTCTTATCATTGGGCTTGTCGAAGCTTTTAGCGGTTTTTTTATTGCTCCCGCCTTGAAGGGAGCTGTCTACTTCATCATTTTTATCCTCATCCTGATTTTCAAACCAGGCGGACTTTTTGGATTTTATCAAAGATAATACTCCCCGTTCGACCACGATAGTGACGCGATAAGGAAAACATGAAAGGAAATCCGCCTCTTGCAAGGAGGAACCAAATCAGTGCAGTGCCTATGAAAATGAGCGGTTCAAATCAACATATCGGGCCAATTTCGGAGGAGATACCCTTACAGTAAAAAACGGAGGAAAATTCGCCTGGAAATGTCGAATACGATGACAAGGAGATTTGGATGATAGCAACATTAACAAGGATTGCAAGGAACTTATGTTATCCCAAGTCATATCTTTCCCTTGCCCTATTTATTCTCCTCGCTCTTAGTCCAATTACTATCCGGAATCCTTTTGTCGTCGAAATATTGATAATGACTATTATATATGCTGCCATGAGCAGCTCTTGGAATCTCATAGGAGGTTATGGAGGTCAATTATCTCTGGGGCATGCGGCTTTTTTTGGCATAGGCGCTTATACATCTACTCTCCTCTTTTTGAACTTTGGGATCTCCCCTTGGCTCGGTATGTTTGTGGGGGGAATTATAGCCGCTATTTTTTCAGCGCTCGTCGGCTATCCCTGCTTCAGGTTACGGGGTCCATTTTTTGCTCTTGCCACTATTGCATTGGCTGAAGTCCTGCGGATGCTGGCTTTATATTGGAGAAGTTTGACTCAAGGCGGGGTTGGATTGTTAATCCCTTATAAACCGGAATTCAAGAATCTTCTGTTTGCCGACAAAATTTCTTATGCTTATGTCGCACTAGCCTTCTTGGGTGTGGTCGTTTTGGTCACCGTTATTATCGAAAACTCTCGGCTGGGATATTACCTTGTGGCCATACGTGAAGATGAGGATGCCGCCGAGACACTGGGGGTAAGCTCTGCTCAATGTAAATTAATCGCTTTGGCAATCAGTGCTTTCTTCACCGCAATGCTGGGGACGCTTTATGCCCAGTACGTGCTCTTTATTGATCCCGATATAGTCTTCCCGTTAGTGTTATCAATTCATTTCGCCCTTTTGGCAATAATCGGAGGAGTTGGTACGGTAGCGGGGCCGATTCTTGGCGCAGTCCTTTTGACGCCGCTAGATGCTTTCTTACGGGGCTGGCTAGGCGCTTTGTATGCAGGTTTAGGCTTCATCGTTTACGGCATATTGCTTATCGTGGTGGTTATCCTTTTGCCTGAGGGAATTATTAAATGGCTAAGGGAAAAAATCAAGCCAACATTACATAAGCTGCCAGTTATTAGGCTGGAAGCCTTTTCGTTGAAAGAGCCTTTGGAAGAGAAAGCCCCTGCTTTGGCAAAGGCTTCTTACGAGAAAAATGGGACAGTCCTATTGGGAGTTAAAAACGTCAGCAAATATTTTGGCGGACTAGCCGCTGTAAATGATGTCCAGTTTGATATTAGGAAAGGGGAAATACTCGGTTTGATTGGGCCAAATGGTTCTGGAAAGACCACTATGTTTAACCTTATTACGGCTTTTTTGCCGCTCAACTCCGGAATCATTGAATTCAAGAATACAAAAATATCACATTTTAAATGTCCCAGTAAGATATGCTCCCTCGGCATTGGCAGGACATTCCAGCTCGTCAAACCCTTTAACAATATGACGGTTTTAGAAAACGTAATGATAGGGGCTTTCTGCCGATCAAATAATGTCGAGGATGTAAGGCGAGAAGCCATAGAAATTATCGAAATAGTAGGGATGTCAGATCAGAAAGAGTATCTAGCATCCAAGCTAAATGTCAATTATCGTAAACGCCTGGAACTCGCAAGGGCATTGGCTACCAAGCCGGAGGTTCTTCTCTTGGATGAGCCAATGGCCGGATTAAATCCCAAGGAAACCGAGGAGATGATAGAATTGCTGAAGAAAATATCGAGCAGAGGAATTACATTGCTCATAATTGAACATATCATGAAGGCAATCATGACCCTTTCGGATAGAATCATGGTTCTCCATCATGGGGAAAAAATTGCGGAGGGAACTCCACAGGAGATTTCCAAGAATCAAAAAGTCATCGATGCTTATTTAGGAGAGGAATACGTATATGCTACAAGTGGATAGTGTAGATACGTATTATGGAGATCTGCAGGCATTATTTGGTATCTCCTTGCATATCGAGGAGAAGGAGGTCATTTCTATTGTTGGATCCAATGGAGCAGGAAAAACGACAACCATAAATGCAATTTCAGGTATGCTTCGCTGTTCATCCGGGAAGATAGAATTCTTGGGCAAGAGAATTGATACACTTCCACCTCATAGGATTGTTGAAGAAGGCATTGTGCAGATCCCTGAAGGCAGACAACTTTTTCCAAAAATGAAAGTTATGGAAAATCTTGTGATGGGAGCATATACTCGCCAAGCGAGAACGAAAATTAAGGAGAATTTAGAAACGGTCTTAGAGTTATTTCCAATCCTCAAAGAGAGGAAAGACCAATTAGCTGGATCTTTAAGCGGTGGAGAACAGCAGATGTTAGCCATAGGTCGTGCCTTAATGGCCCGCCCAAAGCTATTAATGTTAGATGAACCTTCCCTTGGTCTGGCCCCAATGATGGTAAAACAGGTTTTCGATACGGTCAAAAGCATTAATGAATTTGGAACAACCATTCTCTTGGTGGAACAGAATGTATTCAATGCCTTATCTATATCAGATAGAGGATACGTCCTTGAAAACGGAAGGATTATTATGGAGGGAGAGGGGAAAGAGATCCTGGAAAATGAGAAGATAAAGGAGACTTATTTAGGAATTTGATTACATAGCACTGATCAGGGGGAACCGGGGGCTTCGGGACAGCGAGAGACTCCCGGGGGAATTGGAGGCGGGTTGGCCGAAACCGGATATGTGAAGAAGGCGTACCCGGGTTACTGGGTCTTTTACCGCGAAACCGTTCGCGCTTATCCGAACAGCTCTTTTACCTCCTTGATAATATCCCGCTCATCGGGGATGACGAAGTTCTCCAATATGGGCGCGAAGGGAACGGGGGTATTGGCCGCTGCTACCCTTTTGATGGGGGCATCGAGGTAATCGAAGGCCTTCTCGGACACGACGGCTTGTATTTCCGCCCCATATCCCCCCCGCTTGACCGCTTCGTGAATGATCACCAACCTCCCCGTCTTCTTAACGGATTGAAGGATGGCATCTTCATCAAGGGGTACCAAGCTCCTGAGGTCGAGCACTTCAGCCTCGATTCCATCCTCAGCAAGGGCCTCGGCGGCCTTAAGGGCCCTCAGAACCATTCGAGACGTGGCCACCAGCGTCACGTCGCTCCCTTCCCGTTTGATATCCGCCTTGCCTATGGAAACCAGATATTCCTCCTCAGGGACAGGCCCCTTCTCGTTGTAGAGGAGTTTGTGCTCGATGAAGACGACCGGATTGTCGCTGCGAATGGACGATTTGATGAGCCCTTTGACATCATATGGGGTTGAAGGCATCACCACCGTCAGCCCCGGGGTATGGCAGAACCAGGCTTCGAGGCTCTGGGCATGGTGAGGACCGGAGGATCTCCCCGCACCCCCCTGGGTCCGAATGACCAGGCCCGCCTTGGCCTTCCCACCGAACATATAGCGGATCTTGGCGATCTGATTGACGATTTGATCCATCGCCACGGTGCTGAAATCTATGTACATCAACTCGGCCACCGGCCTCATCCCCAGGAGGGCCGCTCCCAAAGCCGCTCCGACAATGGCTGTTTCTGAAATGGGCGTATTCCTCACCCGTTGGGGACCAAATTCCGCCAAGAGCCCCTCGGTCACCTTATAGGTTCCCCCAAACTCCGCAATATCCTCGCCTAGCAGAAAGACCCGATCATCCCTCCGCATTTCCTCCTGCAATCCTTCCCTTAATGCCTCCCGATATGTGATCTCCCTCATCGTAGTCCCTCTCTCTAGGGGATGTATCCGTCCACATAGAGATCCTCAAGGGCCTCTTCGGGTTGGGGATCTGGGCTGCTTTGACCAAAGGCCACCGCCTCCTCGATCTCCCTCTGGATTCCGGCATCGATCTTCTCGAGGTCCTCATCGGCTGCCATCCCCATGGCCAAGAGTTTCTTCCGGTGGACCAGCAGAGGATCCTTTTCCCTCCACTGCTCGACCTCCTCCTTTTTCCGGTAAGCCGTGCCCGGGTCCCCCACATAGTGCCCGAGGAATCGATACGTCTTACACTCGATAAGGGAGGGCCCCCCTCCCCTTCTCGCCCTTTCAACCGCCGGATCCACGATTTCATAGACTGCCACAACGTCGTTCCCATCGACTACAAGCCCGGGAATTCCGTAACTCTTCGCCCTGACGGAGATATCCGGTATCCTCTGGTGGCTGGCCTGTGGCGTTGACTCCGCATAGAGGTTGTTCTGGCAAACGAAAATAACGGGAAGATCCCAGACCGCGGCAAGATTGAGAGCTTCATGGAAAGAGCCCGTGTTCGTCGCGCCATCTCCAAAAAAACAGAGGCAGACCTGATCGGTTCCCTTCAATTGACAGGCCAATGCCGCCCCATTGGCGATGGGCGGTCCGCTGCCGACGATTCCCGTGGCCCCCAGGATTCCCAAATCCAGATCCGCGATATGCATCGAACCGCCTTTCCCTTTACAGTATCCCGTCCTTTTGGCGAAGAGCTCTGCCATCATGCCATCGACCCGGGCTCCTTTGGCAATGATATCTCCGTGGCCTCTATGGGTGCTGATCATATAGTCATCATC
>SMTZ1_10007793_pt1 | contig 12516 bp, 4 predicted proteins | sample DeeMarSWOR136_30_FD_25667 | JGI IMG/M metagenome (IMG submission 25667) | reverse complement strand
AACTGGCGGCAGGTTTTCGCCTTGGGATGAATATCTCCCACTCCGGCGTTCGCATCTGGTTCTCTATGATCTGGCCTGTGGCATTGCCCATAATTAGCATGCACAAGTCGCCTCCCTGCGGGAGGCGATCTGCGTATGCACTTCCCGGTCCGTAGCCGTCGTCTTTGTCCGGGCGGACGAAGAGGTCCAAATCAAAGTGCTCGCCTCCATGCGATTCGTAGCCCTTAACGACAACGGTGTATTTTTTGCCCGGCTCAAGCTCTATATCGCCGTGACGAAAGCCGACTCTTGGAAAGTCATGGTCGGTATGCAGTGAAGTCTGGGCCTGGCCGTATGTATCGTGGAAGCGCATCTTAATCGGTGGACCACCTATCGTTGACCGGCATATTCTGACCGATGGTTTATTTCCCCACCAGACAATCTTTGGTCCATCATAGAGAGTTACGCTGTACAGCCACCGACTCTTTGCAATAAACGTCTGGTAGAAAGTGTGTGCACGAACCATGTATTTTTTGTCCCAAAGCTCGGGATATCCGGGCGGAAGGCAAACATAATCGTAATGCTCCATAGCTGCGACGTCTCTATTGGAAAGTCCGTCAGGGGTGGATTTCCAATTCGATATTATCAAAGGGGCGGTTTCCATTTTGTAGAAGCCTGCGATGATTGAGGCCGGTGCCGGGACATGGTCGAGAGTAAAGTTTCCCGCACTATCGATCGCTGTGTATATGCCTGTCGATTGGCCCTTCTCAAAGACCGCGAGCCATCCCGGATGTGGACTGAAGCGTTGATGTTCCTGGCGGCCTGTGATATACGGGGCAATAATCGCTCCATCGGCGGCATATAAGGGCTCGGCAAAGACCGTAAGCAGCAAAACCAAAATCGGGAGGCTTTTATTCGACATTTCCCATATACACGTTATCTTTTTGCAGTTTGTACTCGACGGAGTCTGTGAGTGCCTGCCAGGAGGCTTCGATGATGTTTTCGGAGCAGCCGACCGTTCCCCAGATTGAGGTTTTGTCGCGTGATTCGATAATAACGCGGACACGTGCAGCGGTACCGGCCCTGGCATTTACGACGCGAACCTTGTAATCAATCAGGTGTACGTCCTTGATAGCCGGATATATATTCTCGAGGGACTTCCTCAAAGCCGCATCAAGTGCGTTTACGGGGCCATCTCCTTCTCCGACGACGTGCTCAAGTCTATTGCCGACCTTCAGTTTGACGGTTGCCACGTTTGCCATTTCGCCAGATGTCCGTTTCTCGGTTGTTACATAATACTTTATAAGCTCAAAAGAAGGCTTGTATGTTCCCATGACCTTTTTTACGAGCAGGTCAAAGGAAGCGTTTGCGGCCTCGAACTGGTAGCCGTCATTTTCGAGCTCCTGTACGCGAGCCAGTATTTTTCTTGCTAATTGCTTATCCTCGGCGATTTTCGCCTTTTCGAGCTCTGCAAGTACGTTTGATTTTCCGCTGAGTTCGGAAATGAGGAACCTTCGTTCATTTCCGATGACGGCGGGGTCGATGTGCTCGTATGTTCGTTTGTTTTTTCGCAGGGCGTCTACGTGCAGACCCGCCTTGTGAGCGAATGCGCTTTCACCGACATAGGGCATATTCATTACTGGTGTCAAATTGCCAATCTCGAAGATGAAACGTGAGACTTCGGTCAGCGTTTTGATTTTCTCGTGGCTAAGCACATCAAGGCCCATTTTAAAAGCAAGATTGGGTATAACCGTACACAGGTTAGCGTTTCCGCAGCGCTCACCGAGTCCATTGACCGTTCCCTGGATGTGGCTGGCGCCGGCGCGAACGGCGGCGAGAGTGTTAGCGGTGGCACAGTCGGTGTCATTGTGTGTATGGATGCCGACCGTCAGCGGGGCAAACTTATCACAGACTGTTTTTGTGATTTCGTATACTTCGTGGGCCAAAGAGCCTCCGTTAGTATCGCAAAGCACCAGCACGTCAGCGTCGGCCTCGGCGGCAGCAGAGAGGACCTTCATTGCGTATTCAGGGTTATTTTTGTAGCCATCGAAGAAATGTTCGGCGTCGAAGATGGTCTCGATTTTTTTGTTTTTTATAAACTCTGTGGACTCGGCGCAGATAAGCAGATTTTCATCGAGGGAACATCCGAGGACGCTGGTTACCTGCATATCCCATGTTTTGCCGACGAGGGTAGCGGCCGGGGTCTTGCAGGCAAGTATTGCTTTGAGTGAGAGGTCCTCGGAGACGCTCGCATTGGCCCTTCTTGTGCTGCCAAAGGCGACTATTTTTGAGGTTTTTAAACCGAGTTTGGCAGCTTCCTGAAAGAACTGCATCTCCTTGGGATTGGAAGCAGCAAAACCTCCCTCAATATAATCAATGCCGAGCTCGTCAAGGCATCTTGCAATTGAGAGCTTATCCTCTAATGAGAAACTTACGCCTTCGGCCTGCATGCCATCCCGAAGTGTTGTGTCGTACAATTTAATCTTATCCATAACTAATCTCGTAACGTTTTTTATGCGTAAATGAGCCGGATTTTTCATATATTGCCCGTCCAGGCTATCTAAGCTCGAAAGGTCATTTTACTATGCCAGTTGGAAATGTAAAGGAAAATCGAATTGTATAGCACCAGTAAAGAGCCGATATAGAAGAGTGGAACGTGAGAAAAAAATTTACAAAATTATTGCAATTAGAGGTATGATAAAGTATAATTATGGGTTTGTTTAGATATTCAGGAATGACATGGTTATATTCGATATTTTGAGATGCTGCTAACACAAATTCTTAAGCAAAACTGCGTAAAAGTTCCTCTTGAAGGCAAAGACAAAGATTCTATAATAAGGGAACTGGTGGAGCTTCTTGACGCAAACGGATTGCTGCTGGACAAAGACGCTGTTTTAGACGCTGTTTTTACCCGTGAACGAACCCGAAGCACCGGCATCGGCTCCGGAATTGCGATCCCTCACGGCAAATGCAAAGCCGTCAAAGAACTGGTTATGTCTTTCGGGATTTCAAAGGATGGGATTGACTTTTCAAGCGTCGATGGAAAACCTGTAACAATAGTAATTTGCCTGGTCTCACCATCCGACAAAACGGGCCCTCACATTCAGGCACTTGCCAAGATAAGCAAACTGATGCTCGACGAACAATTCAGAGAATCACTGGAGAAGACGACATCATCAGAGGAGCTTTACGAGCTTCTAAATAATAAAGAGAATGAATGAGTCTCGATTTTCGGATTGAACGTCGATTTTCCCATTTTTGATCATGGTTCCTGGTTTGTCGGGATCGTTTCCCATAGAATTAGTCCGAGGTCATAAGGATTAACAAGGTCATCGTTTTTTGGTAAAATCCTTACAGCGAGTCCTCTTCGTCCCGACGTATTACAGTGCATTGATCCAACAAACCAATGGTCACCATTTCGGCCTGCCGGTTCTTTGTAGTCCATTCTGACAGCCGAACCCTGCGTGATATTTCCCACAGAATCCACCGGTCCGTGATAAACCTCAACCGAGACGTCATTAGGTCCAGCCCTGCCGAGCTTAACCAAAGCCTCGACAGTCAAGTCCGAACCGAGCTTTAGCTGAGGCTGTTTGGAATTTAGGAGCTCATCATCCTGTTCGCCGTTTGCCTTTACCTTAACATCTTTAATTGCAAACTCGGACCAACTGGATCTCATGTTCGACTTCCACATAGAAAGTTCCCTTGCCCGAGCCATTGCTTCGTCAGTGACGTAATTCCATCTTGCCGCAGCGGGATTATAACACCTGCGTGTATAATCAGCGATCATTCTGTGTGTGTTGAATGCCGGAGCAATCCACTTTATAGAATTTTTCATCCTGCATATCCAAGCTCGGGGAAGATTGTCGGCCGAGCGAGTATAAAACAACGGTATGACCTCGTTTTCCAGCATATTATAGATGGCCTGTGACTCGACCATATCCTGATAATCAGGATCTTCGTAGCTTTCTCCGGCCCCAATAACCCATCCTAAATCGGGTCTGTATCCTTCACACCACCATCCATCCAAGGTGCTCATGTTCAAGCCGCCGTTAATTGCGGCCTTCATACCACTTGTACTGCTGGCTTCCATTGGTCTTCGAGGCGAACTTAACCAAATATCGACACCGTGTACCATTGTTCTTGCGACATTAATATCATAGTCTTCCAGGAATACAATACGTCGTTTTAGATCGTACTGGTTAGCAAAATTGACAATCTGCCTTATAATATCCTTGCCCTCACTATCCTTGGGGTGTGCCTTGCCTGCAAACAGAATCTGTACAGGTTGAGCCGGGTCTCTAAGGAGCTTTACAAGGCGCTGCGGGTCCTTGAGCAGCAGATTTGCCCTTTTATAGCTTGCAAATCGTCTTGCAAAACCAATAGTTAAAGCCTCGGGGTCAAGAATCTCCTCAGCCTTGTTCAGCTCCGTATGATAAGTTCCCCGCCGATGCATCTGAGCTTTAAGCCGATTACGTGCAAAAACAACCAATCGCTCTTTGCACCTTTGATGGGCGCTCCAGAGCCTTTCTTCAGGAATCTGCTCAACGTTATTCCAAACCGTTTTTCCAATTGTTTCATCGGCCCAATTCGGTCCGAGATACGTTTCGTATAAAGCGTTCATCTCATCCGATATCCATGTTTTGATGTGCACTCCATTCGTAATATGTTTTATAGGCACTTCATCAACAGGCAGACCAGGCCAAAGACTCGCAAATAATTCCCGTGATATGTGTCCATGGAGCTCGCTGACCCCGTTTGTATAGCTGCTGAGGTTTAACCCCAAAACGGCCATCTTAAAAGGCTCGGATTCATCGTCCGACAGTATTCTTCCCAAACCTAAAAAACGTTTTCGATTTATGCCAAGATGAGGGAAGTAAGCGCCAAAATATTTATCCATAAGCTCTACAGAGAATTCGTCAAGTCCAGCCTTTACACAGGTATGCATTGTGAAAACATTTGCCGACCTTGTAGCTTCGGCAGCCTCGTCAAAAGTCATATTCCCTGCGCTTCTCAATTCCCGAATACGCTCGAGGGTGACAAAAGCAGCATGGCCTTCGTTCATATGGCAGACGGTAGGGTTAATATCCATTGCGGTGAGCGCTTTTAATCCACCGATACCCAACATTATCTCCTGGCGAATTCTCTGCTCGCGGTCTCCCCCGTAAAGGCTTGCGGTAATCATCTGGTCTACCGAGGAATTATCAGGGACGTTCGTATCGAGCAGATATAATTTAACCCTTCCAACTGAAGCCGACCAAACATAAGCCGAGACGGCCCTTCCGGGATAATCAACGGAAATCTTCAAAGGCCTGCCGCTCTTTTTGCGAACCAATTCGAGCGGCATATTATAAAAATCATTCTCGATATAGACCTCCTGCTGCCAACCCTCAAGGTTCAAATACTGGCGGAAATAACCCTTTTGATACAGAAGACCAACACCGACTAACGGAACACCAAGGTCTGAAGCACTCTTTAGGTGGTCGCCGGCGAGAATTCCGAGGCCGCCGGCATAAATAGGCAGGCATTCATGAAGTCCAAACTCGGCGCTAAAATAAGCAATGAGCGGTTTTGAATTTTCTGCACAGACCTTCTGGAACCACGTCGGCCCATCAAGGTATGATTTGAGCTTTTGGGCAGCCCGCTGTAACTGGCACAAAAAGCCCTGATTTTCGGCCACAGCCTCGAGGGATTCCTGCGAGACATTGCCAAGAAACTTGACGGGATTATGACCGCAGGCGGTCCATAAGTTACCGTCAATGCGTTTGAAGAGGTCAATAAACTCCAGATTCCAGGACCAAAATATATTTTTTGCTATAGTTTCAAGTTCCTTTATGGCATCGGGCAGTGTCGGTAAAACCATGAAGTTTCGCACCTTTGGCATTCTTTTTTCTCCAAAAGAAAGGCTCGGCAGCAAATAATAAGAAATATCATCAGCTACACAGAGAAAAATCGTTCATCAATCTTTGTTTAATCGTCAAATCTATTCTTTAGCTTAAATCCAAAAAACAGGGCAAACGTTGAGTGTGTCATCCGACGGCGCATTTAGGGACATGAGGGTACATGGTGTATTTCGATGGTCCTATATTCTTCGGGACTACAGGCTGAATATTTCATACTGCCTGTGATGTACAATTAACAAGGGCTGTAAGCATAACGCTTACAGCCCCTTGTATAAAAGGCTATATGCGGAGCTAAACCTTATAACCTGGGACAGGCTATTTTATCCAGTTTTCCGCGAACCTGGCAAAGTCTGTGAGATTCACAACACCATCACCGTTAAGGTCTTCGGGAATCTTGCCCGGGCCTGCCCAAAGCCATCGATCAGCGATTCTCGCTAAAACCTTAAAGTCATGTGGAATACTGACGGTAGCACTTCGAACGTTTGTATTTCCACAGTCATCAACCGCCTGATATGTGATGGTGTAAATGCGATCATTACCTGTTCCGCTTCGTTCAGACCTTAGATATATTGAGCCATCCTCGTTTATTTGAATATCATTTGTTGTGTGTCCGTCGCCGATGTTGTTATCGCCTTCGTTTGCCACGATGCCAACTAAAGACACATCCGGTGACGCATCACATTCGTCGCTGACCGTCCAGGTCGGCTTAATCTCGTACATTTTATGGTCCGGCGGCCACAGCATCGTCGGTGCTACGGAAAGATTGAATTCAGGCGGCGTCGTATCCACCACCGTTATCTCTTGGGTACAGCTTGAACTATTGCCACACTCATCGGTGGCCATCCAAGTACGCGTAAGTATTCCCGTGTTGCCGCAGCCCGGCTGCCACAGGTCGCTGTGCGTCACAGTTACAGTTCCACAAGTGTCGTCGGCTGTCGCCGAGCCGTTCGCCTCGACACTGGTGTCTGCGGGACATTCAAGCGTTACATCCACAGGGCAGGTGATAGCCGGCGGTGTCATATCGACAGCGGTGATGACCTGCACGCAGCTTGAACTGTTGCCGTACTCATCGGTGGCCATCCATGTACGGACCAGTGTCCCTGTATTGCCACAACCCGGCTGCCATATGTCACTATGTGCAATCGCTACACTGCCGCATGTATCGCTGGCCGTGGCTGAGCCATTTGCCTCTACACTTGTATCTGCCGGGCATCCAAGGGTGACGTTTGGAAGGCAGTTGATATCGGGCGGTGTCGTGTCCTGAACAATGATAATTACTTCGTTGGTATCATAAGCACCGGCCCTATCGATTACCTCAAGGAGAACAATATGCTCACCGATTTGGAGGTTGCAGTCTAAAATCCTGCCGCTTCCGAGGAAGACATCGGCGTTGAGGTCGCAGGGGTCGAGTAAGTACCAGTTAAAATCGGTTATATCGTCAATTGAACCGGCTGTAGAATCGGCGTCGCTTGAACCTGAGCCATCGAGCGTGACAACAGCTCCCCAGGGTGCCTGTGCTTCAACGGTCTGGTCCGGTCCGGCATTTGCGACGGGGATGTGATTGAATTCATAAGCCCCCATATCGATTCGGCCGCCGATTATGCGGGGCCTTCCGTCGAGGTCTGTTTCATTCGAGTCGTGTGGATGATTCGGATCGCCAGCGTTGATACATGGCGAATCCACGAGCAAGTGAAGGTCACCAAAGTCGTCATTTCTTCCTATGCTCAAGAGCGCTCCGAAATTATCCCTGTCACCGACACCCCAACCGTCTCCGCCGTCATCGGGATTACGCTCGAACACAGGGTTTGAACCTGTGTTACCCGAGCCCGGCCAAGTGCCTGTCCAGCCCTGAATGCAGCAGTAGTTGACGACCGGTGTCCCGCCGTGAATCTGTGCCGACTCATCCATACCCCCGCTGTCAATGTTGTTGAAAAGAATGCAGTTTGTCAGAAACAGACTGCTGCTCCCTTCATGGTCGTATATACCGCCACCGTAGTAAAGAGTCGTTACATTTGAAGAGAAAGAGCAATTGCTCAATTCTACACTGCTGTAGCTTACATATATGGCACCTCCCTGCTGGCGAGCAAAATTTCCGCTGAATGTGCAATTAGTCAATGTCGGGCTGCTATCATATATTCGCATCGCCGCGCCATATCTGCCGAAGTTTCCGTAAAAGTTGCAGTTTATCAGCGCAGAATCGCTGTGCCAGTCGAACATCCCGGCACCGCTGCTGGTTACTGCGTTGCCGATAAAGTTGCAGTTTATCAGCGTCGGGCTACAATAATCCCTGTTAGCCATTCCAGCGGCATAGCCTGCAGCGTTTTTGGTGAAGGTGCAATTGATTACAGTGGGACTGCCATAGGTGTTGTACATGCCGCCTCCACTGTTATCCGGTTGGCCAGAGCCGTTTGCGTAGCCGGCGGTTATAGTGAAGCCGTCGAGGACGGCGCTTTCGTTACAATCACTGCCGGTTACAACATGGTAACTGTTCTCTTCATAGTTAACGAAGTTCGGTTCATCATTTCCTAAGAGGTCGCCGGTAAGTATGGTCTCGTATACTTTTATATCCCGAGTATTCGGGTCCTCTTCGCCGAAGCCAGCGTATCCGCCCTTAATAACTACACAATTTTTTAGCTGGAACGTGGCACTGCGATCGGCAGCCGGTTCTATGCTCTCGTCTTCGTTACCACTTTCCAACGGTGGTGGTGACATCATAGTTGCGAAGCTCCAGACTGTGCCGGTGGTTTTACCATCGTCACGCACCTCATCGATACGCCAGTAGTATGTAGTGCCGTAAGCCATCGTGCCGGGGTCGAATGTTGTTGCGGTCTGGTTGCCCTGAAACATACCCGGACCGGTCGTTCCGAAGTACACATCGTGCGATATGGAATCAGCGCCGGCCGTCCAGCTCAAATCAGCGTTGTTGCTGACACCAAACGACCCATCCACCGGATAAGGATTGCTTGCCCGACGAATATTCGGGAGTGGACCCTGGGGAGAGTAAGCGCCCTGGGCGACACGGATTTCATCGCTTCTTTCGGCAACAGCCAGAGCGTCCTGAAGGTCGTTGAAGGCATGGTCCCAACTGGAGCCGTTATTTTCACCAGTGGCATCCGCATCGACATAGATTATCAGCGGCGGGGGACACTGCTCCCACCATAGGCGGGGGTAATCCGGCCTATCACACATCTTCCAGACAGGAGTGGTGAAGTCCCAGCCTGCGGCTGTAAAAGTATCTTTTGTTTTCATTTGAGCGGTTGTTATACCTGTACCCCCTGCGCTGTTCATAACACCGCTGGCCTCAACATCCCAAAAAGAATTCGAAACTATCACGGGTCCGCCATCCAGATGAGCATGATTGATTAGACCACCTCTCTTATTCCCGCCTACAAAGGCAGCGGCATAGCAATTTACGACCTGTGGGGCCGTGCCCTTAAAATTTCCATAACAGCAAACCAACCCGCCGTTAGAATGACCTTCAACCGAACCGGTAGCATAACAATCAATAATCAAACATTTATCAGCAGCTTTGCCTGCCAGACCTCCGGCCTGATCATCCGACAAAACGATGCAGGATGCATAACACTCGCGAATCACCGGGTCAAACAGGGTGTTCGATGGAACTCCGGTAGCAGCAGCGATTCCACCGGCGACCCATTCAGCCCTTATAATTCCCGTTGCTGAGCATCGTTGGACTGTGCCTAAATTCCGAGAAATAATACCCCCTATAAACCAACCACCATCGATGTCAATATTAATGACGGCGCAATCTTGAATTGTGCCCATGCCGGTTCCTCCTGATATTCCGCCGGCAGCGTCCCCTCTAATGTACGTGTCTGTAACAGAGCAGTCAGACACAACCGCGTCCATATCCATACTTCCAACCAACCCACCAATGTCTCCATAAGTTGTATTACGGGGCCAGGGCGGGTAATATTTTTCTATGTAGCCACCTATAACATGGCAGTTGGTCACTCTGCCGTGTAATTCTCCTACCAACAAACCACCCGAAAAAGAACTGGAGTTGTTCAGGCACTGCAGGCGGGGATTGACCAACGTAAGGTTCTGCACCTTACCCTGAGCTGATATATCTCCGAAGAGGCCGGACTTGTAGGATGCGCAGGAGTCTAACGGCTCAAAGTCGTGGATGGAATGACCGTTTCCGTCGAAAACTCCGGAAAAGGATTTTGTGCTATAGCCAATGAAATTGAATTGTGCTCCCGTTGAGCCGCCGAAATCGATATCTGCTATCAGTTTAAAGTGCTTGTCCCAGTCCCTCGATTCGTCCCCAAGAGTGTTCATGTGCTCTGCCGTACCAATCAAATAAGGCTCTGTTGCCGTTCCGTTGCCCCCACCATACTTCGCCTGAGCAGGCAACGCACAGAAGCCTAACACACACACTATCATTATTCCAAACCAGAAAATACGTTGATTTTTCATTTTCGTCTTCCTCTTAAAAATGGTTTGAACCGCAGTGGTACATGCCGTTGTCACAAGAAGTACCGTCATTAGCAGCGACGTTTTAGGATTTGTTCTTCCCGGCATTTTGTACCCTCCTTAAAAAAGTGTCTATTTTCCGCTTTTGTTCATTATAAAACCTCGCGAACCTTACGGTCATTCAAGGGGATAGCTAAACACCGTATTTTAGCTATCTCCTCTTGGATAGCCGGAACACACATATAAAACAGTATAACAGCTTTTTTCTATGTTTCAAGAAAAAAGTCTGCACCTTCAGCACTGAATACGGAATGGAAGACGCAGAAGAAAAAGCGTAAGGTAAAGCCCTCGCAGAAAATGGTCAAAATTCCATGTGATCTCGGGGATAGTATTGGACTGGACTAACAGTGTCGGGAAAAAAGGACCGCAAACATAATACCCACAGGCCCTTGTATCAAGAATTAGCGTATTACCGGAGCTAAACTGTGCAACCTACAACAGGCTATCTTATCCAATTTTCCGCAAACCTGGCAAAGTCTGTGAGATTCACAAATCCGTCACCGTTAAGGTCTTCGGGAATTCTGCCTGCCGGATTAGTCCAAAGCCATCGAGAGGCAATTCTCGCCAAGACCTTAAAGTCATGCGGGATACTCACGGTTGCGCTTCGAACGTTCGGACCTTAGATAGATAGAGCCATCCTCTCCTATATCAATATCTCCGGTAGTGTGTCCATCCCCTACTGTGTCATTACCTTCGTTCGCCACGATGCCAACTAATGACACATCAGGTGACATATCACAATCGTCGCTCACAATCCAACTCGGCGTAATCTCGTACATCTTATGGTCGGGAGGCCAGAGCATCGTTGGGGTGACCGATAACTCGAAATCGGGTGATGTTGTATCCACGACTGTGAGCTTTTGCAGACAGCTTGAACTATTGCCATACTCGTCTGTGGCCGTCCATGTACGCGTCAGTATCCCGGTATTGCCGCAACCCGGCTGCCACTGGTCACTGTGCGCAATCGTGACAGACCCGCAGCTATCGTCGGCTGTGGCTGAGCCATTTGCCTCGACACTAGTATCTGCCGGACATTCAAGCGTAACATCCGGAGGACAAGTGATGACAGGCGGGGTCGTATCCACGACGGTTATCACGACCTCGTTAGGCTCCGAATCTTCTATTCCATCGTTGACGACCAGGGTAATCACATAGTCATCCGGGCAGCCGGGCTCAAGGGTGACTGTCGGCGCAGCTACATGAGCGGGACTCGCAATAAAAGGTCCCGTCCACGTAAAGGATAGCGGGTCACCATCGGCATCGTAAGAAGCGCTGCCGTCCAATGCAACTTTTGTTCCCTCCGCCGTATTACACGCGCACTCGACAAGCTGGTTGGGCCCGGCATCGGAGATGGGGTTATGATTGAACTCGAAAGCTCCCATGTCAATTCGACCTGCGATTACACGGGGCTTGCCGTCGAGGTCTGTTTCGTTAGGTTCAGGTACATAATTTGGGTCACCGGCATCTATACAAGGAGAATCAAGCAGCAGGTGATAGTCACCATCAATCCAGTAATCATCATTGGCATCTTCCGGTGTGCTGTTTGCATCCCAATAACCCATCTCAACAAAACACGGGTCGGCGATCATGTTGCCTGTGCCGTAATAACCGTCTTGAACATCACTATATGTAACCAGGATAACCGAGTTGTCCACGTTCACTATTTCGTTACCGCCGTCCCACAGGATACTGTTTACTATCCGAACGTTACTCGGATATTGTTGTCGGTTGGAATTGCAGGCCAGAGCGTTACCCGCAGGAGCGGTGTTGTCACTAAAGGTACAATTTCTCAGGGAGGGGCTTGAAGCACACCAGTTGAAGATTCCACCGCCGTACATCTCTGCACAGTTCCCGCTGAAGATGCAGTTAATCACTGTCGAGCTGCTACCCCACCTGTGATACATCCCGCCGCCGTATTTTGCCGAGTTGCCAATAAATTTGCAGTTGGTAACGGTCGGTGAGCTGTTTTGTCTGTTATATAAGCCCCCACCATCCTGTGCCGCGCTGTTTCTGCTAAAGGTACAATTAATGACCGTCGGACTGCCGCTGGCGTTAAACATCCCGGCACCACATCTGTTGTAGTAGTCACCCACTACACCGTTGGCATTCCCGCCGATGATCTTAAAACCGTCCAGCACCG
>SMTZ1_10007277_pt1 | contig 12517 bp, 10 predicted proteins | sample DeeMarSWOR136_30_FD_25667 | JGI IMG/M metagenome (IMG submission 25667) | reverse complement strand
CCTCTGTATACTGCGATGCCGGGCATCACTACGGCGGCCGGGGGACGTGTTTTCACGGCTCTGGGTCACATAGCACACCATAAACGCGAGGAACAATGGCTTAATACTCTGCTTGCCAGAAATGGATATAACGGAACGCTGCTGTGGTCACGCAAGCTTCCGGACGGTTACCTGGTGCACAGGTCAGCATTTATTGCCACTGACGATTTTTTTTACATGATTGAAAACGATGGGTGCCTGAGACTGGATCCTGAAACCGGCAAAGAAATAGACAGAATCAGTATTCCTGAAATCGAGGGTGAATGGAAATACATCGCCCTGCAGGATGGGGTGCTTTATGTTCTTGCTGGGATTGTTAAGGATTCTTCGGAAACGACAATAGTGCGCAGCAAACACAGCCACTGGAGCTGGGGCGAGCTTAGTCCCGGCTACTATCAGGCGAAAGTGCCGTGGGGTTTCGGTACCACGCTTGCCGCCTATGACATAAAGGGCAAGAAGGTGCTCTGGCGGCACACGGAAGAGGAGGAGGTTGATTCCAGGGCCCTGGTAATAGGTGATGGTAAGATTTTCTTTTACTGTCCGGGCGAGTATACCGGCTGTATCGATGCTTCGACGGGGAAAGTCAAGTGGCGAAATAATGATTCCAAGGTTATCCGCCTGATCGAAGAGCCCGGAAGAGGCTTGAAATCAACGCCTGGTTTTAGAACAACATGTTATTGCCTGTATACGCCCGAGGCGATTTACTATCAGGCGCAAACCCGGCTGAATGTAGTTGCCATCTCATCCAAGGATGGAACGTTTCTGTGGACTCGAAGGAAGACAACGAACAATCCCAATATGCTCTATACGGATGGCAAGCTCTTTGTTGGTATAGGCCCGGATGGCAGCACGCTTATGCTGGAACCTTTGACAGGCGATACAGTGGCAGACCTTGGTTTTGCGAAACGCTCATGTGCACGCCTGACCGCAACGCCGGATTCGTTCTTCTGCCGGGGTATGCCCGAAGGGCTGACGCGTTACGACAGGAATGCCAAAAAGGTGCTGTTTAACGGCGCGTTGCGACCGGCCTGCAACGATGGTGTCATCGCGGCTAACGGATTGATCTACATCGGGCCCTGGCTTTGCGACTGCAACCTCTCGCTAATGGGTACATCGGGGCTCTGCTCGGCCGGCAACTTCAAGGTAGAGGATGAAGATCCGGTTTCACAACGTCTTGAGGTTTGTGAAGAAAGTAGTTCAGTAGCTCCATTTCCAGAGATTATTAAGGAGGATTGGCCAACTTATCGTGGGGACAACAGCCGAAGTTCCTGTTCGGCCGCGATTATCCCGGCCGACCCGAAATCGCTTTGGACCTGCCGTCCGCCGGTATCTTTTCTGCCGAGTGCTCCTACTTCAGCGGGAGAACTGGTTTTTCTGTGCGGCGACGATGGAAAAGTGCGTGCCATAGATGGCAAAACAGGCAGCCTGAAATGGTCTTTTACAACAGCAGGGTCAGTCAAACAGCCGCCGACTGTGTGGAAGGGACGGGCTTATGTAGGTTCGAGCGATGGCGCAGTGTACTGCCTTGAGGCGGCCACCGGGCGTCTTCTCTGGCGCTTCAGAGCGGCACCCGTGGAAAGGCGGATAATGGCTTATGACAGGCTTTGCTCAACGTGGCCGGTTGCAAGCGGTGTGCTGGTCCAGGAAGGTGTTGCCTATGCCGCAGCAGGCATTATCGACTACGATGGTACCTATGTATATGCTCTGGATGCCGAGACCGGGACACCGAAATGGAGTAATATGACATCGGGGCACCTGAATGAAGAGCTTAGAAAGGGAGTGTCGGCGCAGGGAATTCTTACGATTGCGGGGGACCGTCTTTGGATGCCGGGCGGAAATATTATTTCCCCCGCCTGTTACTCGTTGAAGGATGGTGAATGTTTGACGAGGTCCGTCGGCAATGGTTCACCACGGGCTAATCGTGGCGAGGAGATAGGGGTTCTTGGGGGAGACCACCTGGTTTTTGGCGGGCGTCTGCAGTATTCAGCGGTTCGTAACTATGTTAATCCCGGCATGTTTACTCTTGCAAAGATAGGGGGCGATGGAATCGGCAAGGCGATGCATATGGGCACCGGCAAAATTCCGCCGGCTTGGTCGTCCGAAATCATTGTCATGGCCAATGGTCCGCGTAGTTTGCCTATGTGCGTCGATAGCGCATCTCTCATAAACCACCTGGATAAAGCCAAACCTGCGGACCTTCGCCGCCCTTGGTATGCAGGTACGATCGAAAGAAAATGGACAGTAAAGGAAATTCAGGACAGCGATGCAGTTGCGTTTGTTGTTGCGAGAAACGCTGTTATCACAGCGCTGGAACAACAAAGGCCCCGGTCACTGTCTTCAAACTGGACATTGGCCGGGCTCAATCCTGAGACGGGCAAGGTCATGTGGAGCAAGCGGCTGCCATCGGCAGTACTTCCCGGAGGCCTTCTTGTAGACCGTCACGGCCGGATCATAGTTGTTCATGAGGATGGCAGTGTTAGCTGTTTCGGGTAATTCTGTTTTTGTTTACAGCGGAGCTACCACGAAGGAAGTGTTTTAAGTGCGGCATTCAGCTTGACTTATGCTAATGGGCGATACAGGACTCGAACCTGTGACCTCACGGGTGTGATCCGTGCGCTCTAGCCAACTGAGCTAATCGCCCGCTACAATATATATTAAAACCATCGGCCTTTTGGATGTCAAGCTTGAATCGTCGACCGGGCCACTTGGCCAGGGATGAGTATCAGGAAGCGGATTCGTACTCTGTCGCGACGATGTTGATACGTCCTAACTTAACACCTTTTGTGCTGACTATGTTCTCGGCCACCTTGTTAATCTGTCCGATACGGCCCCGCAGGATTATGACCTCCAGACAGTCGTGCTCATCAAGGTGTACGTGCAGGGACGAGATTGCCTGGAGCAGGTGCGAATGCTGCAGGTCTATCAGCTTCTGAGGGACCATTGTGGCATGGTGGTCATAGACCAGGAAAACCGCTGCGACAGCGCTGGCCTTTGGATTACTCAAACGCTCACTGCTCAACTGCTGACGAATCAGGTCGCGTATCGCCTCGGAACGGCTCTGATAACCCTGTTTGGTTATCAGGTCATCGAACTTCGAGAGCAGCTTTTTATCCAGTGATACACCTATGCGTTCAACCTGGTTCATCTGTTTGTTCCTTTATGCAGTGTTATTGTTCTTATGTGCCTTTGCTTGTTATATAGACCACCTGCTCGGCAAAAAGATTGGGCACAAAGCTCACCGGATGCAGACGGCTCTTAGAGAGAGGGATCTTTTTTTCGACTTTAACTCCCAGGCGTATGCAGAACTCGTCGAAATCTTTCAGCGATAAAAAGTGTATGTTCGGCGAATTGTCCCAACTGCAAGGCAGCTGCCTGGTTACCGGAGCTTTGCCGCGGAATAGCATCTGCATTCTGCACCGCCAGTGAGCGAAATTCGGAAAGCTGACGATTACTTTCTTGCCCACCCGCAGCAGCTCCTCAAAGGCCTTCTGGGGGTATTTGAGTGTCTGCACCGTCTGCGAGAGTATTACGTAGTCGAAGCTCTTGTCCGCATAGTAGCTCAGGCCCTGCTCTATATCCTGCTGGATGACCGGCAGGCCCCGGCAGACACAATCCAGTACAAGCTCCTGGTCAAGTTCGATGCCCTCGCCCTTGACGTTTTTGTCTCGCATCAAATTTGCGAGCAGGCGTCCGTCACCGCAGCCGACGTCGAGGACTGTGCTGTCAGGCTCGATAAGAGATTCAATCAGTTCGTAATCCACACGGGCCCGATGGGCCTGCTCGGCCTGGTTGAGTGCCCGAATACTTCGCGCATAACATGAACAAGGCTGTTTTTCACCACCGGGATCGGAAGTGGCCTTCAGGAAGCAGCAAAGAAAGGTACCGAGAACCTCGGGTTCCAGTAAAAACGCATCGTGGCCATAGGGTGAATCGATATCGCAATAACTTACATCTTTGCGATTGGCGGCCAGGGCATCCACTATCGCCCTGGACTGCTCCGGTGTGAAAAGCCAGTCGCTTGCAAAACTGATTACAAAGAATCTTGATTTGACATTGGCAAAGGCCTTTGTCAGTGAGCCGTAGTCCTTCTGCAAATCAAAGTAGTCGGAGGCTTTTGTGATGTAGAGGTAGCTGTTGGCGTCAAATCTTTCCACGAAGCTCTGGCCCTGATGGTCCAGGTACGTCTCGACGGCGAATTCGGAATTGAAGTCGTATCTGTAGTCCTTTGCACTTCGGAGCTCTCGGCCGAACTTCTCGCGCATTCCCTGCTCGGAGAGATATGTAATGTGGCCGATCATTCTTGCGATTGCCAGACCTCTGTCGGGTCCCTGCCGGCTGTGGTATTGTCCATCGGCGAAGTCGGCGTCGGCCAGAATTGCGTTTCTTCCGACGGCATCGAAGGCAATCGACTGGGCACCGAGGTGAGAGGTTGTTGCAATCGGAATGGCGGCCTTTACGAAGTCGGGATATTCAATGGCCCACTGCAAAACCTGCATTCCGCCGATGGAGCCTCCAATGACGGCCAGAAGATTTTTGATGCCGAGCTTGTCGAGCAGCAGCTTTTGGACTTTTACCATGTCGCCTATGGTAATGATGGGGAAATCCAGGCCGTATGGCTTACTCGTGACGGGATTGACCGAAGATGGCCCCGTTGTCCCCCTGCAGCCGCCGAGGAAGTTTGAGCAGATAACGAAGTACTTGTTTGTATCGATGCCTTTGCCCGGGCCGACCATGACGTCCCACCAGCCGGGTTTTCTGTCGTCGGGACTGTGATAACCGGCTACATGGGCGTCACCGCTGAGAGCGTGGCAAATCAAGACGGCATTATCCTCTTCCTCGTTGAGCTGACCGTAGGTCTCGTAAGCCACATCTATCGGCGCTAATTTTTTGCCGCACTCCAGCACCAAAGGCTGTTCCTGCTCTATTAGCCGTATTGTCCGGGTCTGGACGATGCCAACTGACTTTTTCCCAGTTTCTGCCATAGCGATGGTTAAGTATAGCCGAAAGCCTGCCAATGTAAAGTCCGGCAGCAAAATCGCCCTGCTGAACTACCATTTCCCGGGGACTTGGTAATAATATTTATATTTCAAAAATCTCAAAATTTCTTGACACTCAGAGGTAACGGTCGTAAATTGTATTTGAGGTTGTTACAGTGCGAAGATACAAAGAACGAATTTTGTTGAAAGTCATTTAGCGAAAGGGAGCATAAAATGGCTAAGAAGAGAAAAGTTACAAAGAAGAAAAAGACAACAAAGAAAAAAGCTGCGAAGAGGAAGAAAGCCCCGAAAGGTCTCTGGTCCAAAGCCGATATCAACCTGCTGAAGAAGCTTTTCCCGACCAATCCCACCTCCAGGATAGCTAAACAGCTCAGGCGCAAGACGGATGCGGTTAAAAAGAAAGCATCCAGAATGGGACTTCGCAAGTCAAAGACTTACCTGAAGTCGATCGGCAGGGCTTAATTATTGGGTCCAGCCTTCAGGGGCGCTGGTGCCGTTTTGCGGTTTAGTTCAAAATTAGGAATCATCCCAAAAGCGGAGGGGAGCATTTGGGATAAGAGTCAGTGTGTTTGGATAGGCTGCTGATTTTCTATATATCTGTTTCGTGCAGGGATCTGAGTACCGATGTTTTCAGGCCTTTACCTTGGTGCATAGCAAAGTTCTCTCTCCCAGCTTAGTCCTTGAGTATTCACGATCAAGAGCGTTATCTTGATGTTGGCTCGATGGGAGGTGCAAAATGAACATGTCCCAGTGTAAATGGGCAATATTTGCGCAAAATCTTTGACATTTCCCTCAAATGCTGTTATGTTTAGGGCGAGTTTTCGTGATATTTTCGTACTTATAAAGTCAGGAGACTAAGTTTGAGAGTTCTTTCAGGCATACAACCATCCGGTGGCCTTCACATAGGCAATTATTTTGGGGCGATGCGCCAGCACATCCAGTTACAGGCAGAGCACGATTGCTTTTATTTTATTGCCGACTACCACGCCCTTACAAGCAATCCGTCACCTGCAGAAGTTACTAAACGCGCGCTTGATGTCACAATGGATTATCTGGCCCTTGGTCTTGATACGGAAAAAACCGTTTTCTGGCGACAATCCGATGTGCCTGAGGTGACCGAGCTGACATGGCTGCTTTCCTGCGTTACTCCGATGGGACTTTTGCAGCGGTGCACAAGCTACAAGGAAAAAGTCTCACAGGGCATCAGTCCCAATCACGGTTTGTTTGCATATCCGGTCCTGCAGGCGGCCGACATTTTGATTTACAACTCCGATTTGGTTCCTGTGGGCGCCGACCAGAAACAGCATATTGAAGTTACTCGCGACATTGCCATTCGCTTCAATAACGCCTATGGCGAAATCTTTACCATCCCGAGTGAACATATCATAGAATCGGTAGCTGTCGTGCCGGGTACTGACGGCCAAAAAATGAGCAAAAGCTATGGAAACACTATTGAAATATTTGAACCTGAAAAAAGCCTCAGTAAAAAAGTTATGCGTATCGTTACCGACTCGACACCGGTTGAAGAGCCCAAAGATCCTGATAAATGCAACGTTTTTGCACTTTTGAAGCTGGTTGCTTGTCCCGAAGAGTTGGCAGAGTGGGAGGCAAGATACCGCGGCAAAGGAATGGGTTATGGCGAGGCTAAAAAACGTCTTTCGGAGCTGTTGATAGATTATTTCAAGCCTTTCCGGGAGAAAAGGACCGAGCTTGAAGGGAATATAGATTATGTCAAAGAAGTCCTTGTTAATGGTGCTGAGCGTGCAAAAGCCGTGGCAGCCGAAACGCTCACCCGTGCCCGAAAGGCTGTTGGATTGGGAGCTTAATTGTGGATGATAAACTTGTCACAATAGCGCAGTTCACGGATTATATTGAAGCCGAGATGGCGAAACAATTACTCGCTGACCACGAAATCGAGGCAGTAGTCAGCGGTGATAATACTGCAAATGTATATTCTATCCCCGCTGTTGCAGAAATAGATTTGCAGGTTCTCGAAAGTCAGGCTAAAGAGGCGGTGGAAATTTTGGAATCTCGCAAGACGCAGGAGCAATAATATCGAGGGCATAAATTGGCTGATTATCGTGTAAGTCTTGACATATTTGCAGGACCTTTGGACTTGCTGTTATATTTGGTGCGCAAGGAAGAGGTTGATATTTACGACATCCCCATTGCCAAAATCACCGACCAGTACATTCGCTATATCGAAATGCTGAAGAGTTTTGACATTGATTTGGCCGGCGACTTTTTAGTAATGGCTGCGACGTTAATGCAGATAAAATCGGCGATGCTCCTGCCAAAAGCAGAACCTGAACGGTTAGAGGCTGATGATCTGGCCGATCCCCGCACAGAGCTTATCCGCCAGCTTCTCGAATACAAAAAGTTCAAAGATGCCGCTAATCTGCTCAATGATGCCGCCGATAGACATAAGGAACGCTTCCCGCGTCCCGACAGCATTATCGAGTCTCTTAATCCCGACACCGAGCCGCAGATTGACATCGACCGTGTAAGTATCTGGGATCTGCTGGAGGCCTTTGCTTCGCTTATGGAGGCTACCGGTGCGGACCGTGCCATCAGGCACATCAAGGACGATACCCCTATTGATTTGTACCAGATAGAGATTTTACACCGCCTGCAGACAGAGGGCCCGATGAGTTTCGAAAGTATCTTTGAGTCAAAGCCTAACCGTACCGTAATGATTGGATTATTCCTGGCACTTTTGGAACTGGTTCGGGAAAAACTGGTTTGGGCCAAACAAAGTTCTCCTTCGTCCTCGATATACTTACGCCCATTGACCGATGAGCCCGCCGAGGAGGTTGTGCAAAAGGCTATCCTTGCCCTTACCGAGCCCGACACGGCGGAACCGCCCCATACCGAGAAGCAGAAGCAGCCGCCCATTCCAATTGTCGAATTATCGACTAAAAGCAAGTCTAGGGTTTCACCTCTAAAGCCGAAAGAGGAAAGGGTAAAATTGACGAAAGACCGTGAACAGCAGGTCGTCGATTAGTTTCTGACAAATCTCCAACCCAAATCGGTATTCCGCAATATTTTTTGTGGAGGGTATTGATATACGGTTTATTATGTGTGATAATACTTGTTTTTCGAGTTTCTTATATAAAGGAAGTTAAAGGTGTCGCACAGAATCGTGTCCAAAAGACAGCTTTCGGAGGATGTTTTCACCGCCGAGGTTGAAGCTCCCCTTGTAGCAAAAGAAAGAAAACCCGGTCAATTTGTTATTATTAGCATAAATAATGAATACAGCGAGCGGATTCCCCTGACAATCGCCGGTGCCGACCCTGAAAAGGGTACTATTTGTCTTATCTGGCAGCGTGTAGGCAAGACAACGGCAGAAATGGCAGATTTGCAGCAGGGCGGTGAAATTGCCAACGTCACCGGCCCGTTAGGCAAGCCCACCCATATAGAAAATTTCGGCACCGTTGTCTGCGTTGGTGGTGGTATCGGTAACGCCCCTTTGCTGCCTATAGCAAAAGCCCTCAAAGAAGCGGGTAACACAATCATCAGCATCCTTGGAGCAAGAAACAAGGAGTTGCTTATTCTCGAAGATGAGTTTGCCAAAATTTCCGACGAACTGATAATCACGACCGATGACGGCTCATACGGACGAAAAGCCCTGGTGACCGAGCCTCTGAAAGAAGTTTGCCAGCGGGACAGGAAGCCGGACCTGGTCGTTGCAATCGGCCCGGCCATAATGATGAAATTTTGCTGTGAAGTGACGAGGCAATTTGGCATCCCCACACAGGTTTCTCTCAACACCATTATGGTCGATGCGACCGGTATGTGCGGGGGCTGTCGAATCGAATACGATGGGCAGCCTAAGTTCGTCTGCGTTGACGGCCCGGAATTTGACGGGCACAAAGTCGACTTCGATTTGATGATGAAGAGATTGAACGCTTATAAAGACCAGGAACAGCAGGCCTATGAACAGTATAAAAAACACAAATGCAAAATAGGCCTGGACGAATAGAACACTGAAGAGGGACTGTTTTTAACGTTTTTTTCCAAATATCGATAATCAATCCATAGGGGCTTGTTATAGTGACGGACAAAGAAAGGCAGGAGCTTTTGCAACAGCTTTTAAAAAAGCAGAAAACCGGTAAGCTTAAACCCGCTGAAAGATACGAAATTCCTCCTCAGGATATGCCCGAACAGGATCCCATTGAGAGGAGGGCCAATGTCAACGAGGTAGCGACAGGCTATACCGAGACACATGCCCGGCTTGAAGCGATGCGCTGTCTGCAATGCAAAAAGGCCCCTTGTATTAAGGGATGTCCCGTCCAGATAAGGATACAGGATTTTATAGCGGCAATTTCCGATGGCGATTTCAAAAAAGCCCTTGTCATCATCAAAGAGAATTCTCTTCTGCCGGCCGTTTGCGGCCGGGTCTGTCCCCAGGAAGTCCAGTGTCAGCAGACATGCACCGTCGGGCTTAAATTCAAGGATCCTACCAAGGCCGTTTCAATCGGCCGATTGGAGCGGTTTGTTGCCGATCTTGACCAGGACAATGAAAGCGTTCCGGCCGTTGCAGATGAGACTGGAGTGAAAGTCGCTGTAATAGGCTCGGGCCCTGGTGGTATCGTCGCTGCCGCTGATACCAGAAGGGCCGGCCACGATGTTACTATATTCGAGGCCTTTCATAAGACCGGCGGCGTATTGGTCTATGGAATCCCGGAATTCAGATTACCGAAAGCTATCGTCCAAAGGGAAATCGACACCCTGACCAAGATGGGCGTTAAAATCGTCTGTAACTTTGTTGTTGGCAGGACAAGAACTATAGAGCAGTTAATGAAAGAAGACGGCTTTGATGCGGTCTATATCGGCGTTGGGGCGGGTTTACCGAGATTTATGGGAATCGAGGGTGAATCGCTTGTCGGCGTATATAGTGCCAACGAATATCTCACACGCGCAAATCTGATGAAGGCATACGACTTCGGCTCCGGTGCCGACACTCCCATTGCCCGTTCGAGGAAAGTGGCTGTTATCGGCGGCGGTAATGTCGCTATGGATTCAGCCCGAACGGCCGTCAGGCTTGGAGCGGAAAAGGTCTACTTGGTCTATCGCAGGACTGAAAAGGAGATGCCTGCCCGAATTGAAGAGGTCCACCACGCCAAGGAAGAAGGCATCGAATTTCATATACTGCAAAGTCCAAAACGAGTCATCGGCGACGAAAACAGCCATGTAACCGCTATTGAATGTCTCAAGTATCGGCTCGGTGAGCCGGACGAATCGGGGCGGCGAAGGCCTTTGCCAATCGAAGGCTCGGAATTCCAAATCGAGGTGGATACTGTTATTATTGCGATAGGGAACAGTGCAAATCCGTTGATTCGCCAGACAACCCCCGGCCTGGAATTCAATAAGTGGGGAAATATAGTCGTTGATGAAAACTGCAAAACATCATTGGAAGGCGTTTATGCCGGCGGAGATATCGTCCTTGGCGCCGCCACTGTAATTCTGGCAATGGGCCAGGGCAGAATCGCCGCCGCTGCAATAAATGATTACTTAGCGAAGAAGAAACAAAAATCCTAAGAAAATCTGTCTTTTCGCTTTCAAATCACGGCATAGCCATCGTTGTCTATCTGTTATTTATTTGGTTTTGGTTCTGGTGCTGTCTTCGGCGATTTGCCGAGTACCTGCTCCATTTTTTCTGCTCTCAATTGCTTTAATTCTTCCGTCAAATCACTCTCGCGCAGCATAAATTCAATATAGTACTTGCCGCCTTCCATTGGGATACTTATCTTGCCGACGTAACCTTCGCCGGCGGTCTTGGTGGTCGTTTTGGCGGGCCCCAGTGTAGTGGGAGTTGTTTTGGGCCCGGGCCCCTGGATTCGCATATAGCTTCTGCTGAAGTCGCAAGAAGCTCCGAGGACCGGCCTTCTACTTCCAACCACGAACCGGCCCGGTTCGCCAGACTCTGAAGTATCTTGTCCAACTGTTCATCCCTGTAGGTAATATCAATCATCTGATTGCGTCTCAATTCTCCAAAAGTGCCACTATTGACCACGCGGATCTCCGGACTTTGGCCGGGAAAATCCATTCCTGAAATATACCACCTCGTATGTGTTGGTTCATCTTCGATCAAGACCTGGCTCAACAGTTGCACGAGCGTTACCGGTGTAGGCAATTCATATTCGGTTGGTTCAGGCTCGGTCGTCTCCGGCTGGGGTGGTTTGATAACTGCCACTGGTCTTCGGCTGCGACCAGTTTGTTCTTCGTAGATGGGATCCTTGCCGGCAAGCTGACGCAAGAAATTATTCAACTGTGCGTGCACATGAATCGGTAAAATTAAGACCTCTTGTCCCAGCGCTTCATTTATAGTAGTCTGGACTTCATCAACAAAGTAGTTCTTAATAGTCTTTGTATATACCACCTTCAATAGTTCAAGTTGTCTTGTAGTAGGTCTGCCAATGATATGCTCCAGTTCCGGACGCGGATATATCGTGATTTCCTCGTCGCCTGCTGCGTACCGCGTAAAGAAAGCATTCAGCATCTCCGTCATACTTTCGGCCAGAGGACCAGTCAGGGCGACCGAAAGTCTTGTGGCCTCTCCCTGTGGTAATTTCCAGGCCGCCTCGTCCGACAAGGCAAACTTCACCCCTGCCTGTTGCCCAATCTTCTCCAGCGCCTCAGCGATAGTAACATTGTTGAGTCTGATCTCAACGTCCTGGCTTAGCTTCTTCTGTAGCTGGAGCTTATCGGCCCGAACGTAGCTCGACGAAACACAAATCACAGTAACTACGACCAGTAACGTCCTCACTAAGTTTTTCACGTTCATTCTTTTCTCCTTTCCTGAAAAATCGCTTCTATATTCACAGTAAACACATCAAGTCCATCTCATCTCTACTCGTGCCATTATCGGCCAGTACCGGTTCCGGCATACGGATTATTATCCACGTCGGCCGACGGCCATTTTTCTGCTGCTCTTGCTTGACATCAATTATCTCGATATTGCATTTCGCCACTTCTCTGCAGCTGCCACCAATATCAATCGATACCTGCGATTTAGCAGCTATCGGCCGGATCTGAATTGAAGCAGACCCCTTGCTCTCAATAAACTCAACAACCGCCCTTCCACCATTTTCAAATCGCATGCCCGTCGGCGTATCCGTTCTAACCAACACCACGAGAAGCACAGTCGCCGCAGCAGCAACAAGACCTGCTGCTATCTTGAAGGCGGTTGACCGGCAAGTCCATGGTGTTTTGCGCTGCCGGGCCTGGTCCAGACGTCCTGATATTGCCGCGTTCAATCTGTCCCAATCAACAGTCTGCAACTGCTCAGTGGTATTGCGTTCAAGAAGCAAATCTATTTGTTCATTCTTGTCTTTCATTTCCTGCTCTCACCAAAAGCGAATCCACGCTCATAAATGGTCTTTCAACAGGCCTTTTAGCTTCTGCCTTGCCTGAAAGACATGCCATCTTGCCGCCTCAACCGAACAGCCCATAATTTCAGAAACTTCTCTATGTGACAA
>SMTZ1_10005712_pt1 | contig 12518 bp, 8 predicted proteins | sample DeeMarSWOR136_30_FD_25667 | JGI IMG/M metagenome (IMG submission 25667) | reverse complement strand
CCCGGAGTGAAAAAGTAATCCCGATCCCTCACCTCCAGACGGATTATCTCCCGGGTATTTTGATCATAGTGGGTCCCATCTGAAAAGTTCATATACAAGACTAAACCCACCGTAGACAAAAATACCAGAAACAAAAGTATCAACCCCTCTTTCCTCCTTTTCTTAAGCTGACTCCACAAACCAAACCCTCCCAGCAATATGGGAATAAACCAGAACTTGGCATCCATATACTGCTCCCGGAAAAAGCCCCAGAAGCCCATCCGGGGATGGGTCCCAAACTGATTGGACCAATAACCCCGACGGGTGAACATCCGCTCCACCATCGACTGCTGGCCATACTGCTTCCGCTCCAGAAAATATTTGAAGCGTTCCCAGTTGTCCGGATTGTTCTCATCTATGGCCGGGTTCAATCGGGAGCGAACCGGTATATACCCCTGTACCGAATAGCCCACCAGAGCAACTAATATTAAGGAAAAACTCAATACCCAGCGAGCATCTGTCTTCACCCATAATACCACAAAACCCACCAAAAGCCAGCCCAAAAGCAATATCAAAAAAGGCTGCAGGGTTACCATTACCAAAGACAATATCAAACCCGCTATCCAGAACCTGAAGTCCTTGAACTTGGATCTGTCCTCCCAGACCACCAGCAGAAAGATTACCGGCATTATCAAAAAGACCGTCATGTGAACACCGATGGATAAAAGTCCTAAATAGGCAATCAATACTAAAATCCGATCCCCTTTACTGCTCCCCTTCTTATCCATCCAGAATAAACCCAGATACAAAATCAACATCATAAGCATCAAGGCCAACCCATAAACCTCAGCCTCCACTGCATTCCCCCAGAAAGTCTTGCCAAAACCCAAAAACAACGATCCCACAACTCCACCGGCATATTTACTCAGCCTCTGCCACTTATCCCCAAAACCATCTGACCACCGGCTCACCAGCTTGACTATAACCAGATAGGATAACCATACTGTCAAAGCTGAGGTCAAAACAGAGATGAAATTCACCCGGGCAGCTATCTCCCCAAACAAAGGGACCAGAGTGAAAATCCGACCAATCAGTACAAACAAAGGGGTCCCCGGGGGATGAGGCACTCCTAATATGTAAGAACAGGCTATAAACTCTCCGCAATCCCAGAAGGATACTGTAGGTGCCATGGTCTTAAGATAAACCACAAAGCTGATCAAAAATACCCCTGCCGATAACCAGATATTTACCCGATCCTTGGAATTATACCAATCCTTGATCCTTTTAGACAATCTCTTTCCTCCTCAGTTTGTGACATTCTATTATTTCTTATTTAGATTCTTGGCTACATGATCCAGGATTCCGTTGACAAAACTCCCTGAATCCTCAGCCCCGTATTTTTTCGCCAGTTCAATTGCTTCATCAATTGAGACCTTCTGGGGAATATCGCTGAAAAACAACAATTCACTGATTCCCATCCGAATTATGTTTTTGTCTATAATGGCTAACCTCTTGATGTCCCAGTGCTCAACACAACCTTTTATCATATTATCGATACTTTTGATATTCTCCAGAACCTTATTGTAAAGTTGTGTAGCGAAAGCTTTGGATGATGAGTCAAGGTTTGATTCTGAAAGCAAATCATCCAGTATACTTTCAGGCTCGATCTTGGATATCTCATAAGAATACAATGATTTCAAAACCAGCTCCCTGGCTTTTCTTCTTTTCCCCATAGTCTCTCTGCCTCTTCTGCTTAGGTTCTTCACCTATGTCACAGGACAACTCATGGGACCTGAAACAAAAAGCTATATTTTGGTAAAGAGATCGACCATCTCCATAGCTGAAATAGCTGCATCCCATCCTTTGTTTCCTGCCTTGGTTCCGGCTCTCTCAATTGCCTGCTCCAGATTATCGGTTGTTATTATTCCGAAGATAACCGGCACACCGCTATCCAGGGAAATCTGGGCTACGCATCTGGAGACCTGATTAGCGATGTAATCGAAGTGAGGAGTATCCCCTCGGATAATAGTTCCCAGACAAATAACCGCATCGTAATTCTTGGATTTAGCCATCCGGGAGGCAGCGTAAGGTATCTCGAAGGATCCAGGAACCCAGGCTAAGGTAATTCTATCCTCATCTGCATTATGCCTTTTTAGACAGTCTAAACACCCATCCAGAAGCTTCTGTGTGACGAATTCATTGAATCTGCTGATAACTATCCCGAAACTCTTACCTCGGGCATCAAGGGTGCCTTTGTGCTCTTTGTCCATAGAAAATCTCCTTTTTGTTTTTCTTTTTACTCTATACTCTCAACTTCTATTAGATGTCCCAGTTTATCTCTTTTAGTCTCAAGGTATTTCAGGTTTTCAGGTGTGGGAGCGACCTCCATGGGAATTCTCTTGGTGACCTTCAATCCATAACCTTCAATACCGATGATCTTTTTCGGGTTATTGGTAATAAGTCTGATGGTTGACAATCCCAGATCTACCAGAATCTGAGCGCCTATCCCATAGTCTCTCAGATCCGCATCAAATCCCAGCTCCAGATTGGCCTCAACCGTGTCCTTACCATTATCCTGAAGTTCATAAGCTAAGATCTTGTTGGCCAGGCCGATCCCTCTTCCCTCCTGTCTCATATAGAGGAAAATACCTGTTCCCTCCTTCTCGATCATTTTCAAAGCTGAGGAGAGCTGGTCACCGCAGTCGCAGCGAGAGGAACCGAAGACGTCTCCGGTCAGGCACTGAGAATGAACCCGAACCAGGACATTCTTCTTCCCCTTAACCTCACCTTTTTCTAAAACCAGGTGATGATGTTCATCAATTTGGCTTTTGTAAAGGTGAAGCTTGAAGATACCATACCTGGTGGGAAATCTCACCGTCACGATCTTTTTGACTAACCTCTCTTTTCTTGTTCTGTATTCTATTAAATCCTTTACCGTTATTATCTTCAATTTATATCTCTTTCCTATTTGCAGGAGTTTAGGCAGTCTGGCCATGTGACCATCCTCATCCATTATCTCACAGAGTATACCTGCGGGATAAAATCCGGCCAACCTGGCTAAGTCAACTGTTGCCTCGGTATGGCCAGCTCGGGCCAACACGCCGCCGTCCAAAGCCTGAATAGGGAAGATATGGCCTGGGCGGCCCAAATCGTCTGGCCTGGTCTGAGGGTCGATCAGGGTTCTTATGGTCTGGGCTCTATCGTGTGCCGAGATTCCAGTGGTGGTGTTATGCAGAGCGTCGACTGAAACGGTGAACCGGGTGCCCAGCTTGGCAGTATTGACCTTGACCATGGGCTCTAAATTCAACTCCTCAATTCTCTTTTGGGCCAGAGGAACACAGATCAAGCCCCGGGCATGTTTGGAAAGGAAATTTATTGACTGGGGAGTAACCTTCTCTGCTGCCATAATCATATCTCCTTCATTCTCCCTGTCCGCATCATCCACCACGATAACTATCTTACCCTTTTTAATATCCTGAATGGCTTCGTCTATAGTATTCAACTCGAGCATAAAATCTACCATCCTTTTTCTCTCAGAAATTCCTCTGTGACTTTTTCTTCTGAGGACTTTGTTTCCAAGAACCTCTTCACGAACTTTCCTATGAGATCCACTTCTATATTAACCATATCTCCTTTTTTTTTCTTACCCAGGTTGGTCTGAGTGAAGGTATGGGGGATAACAGAAACTCTGAAGGAATTCTTTGATAGATCTGTTACGGTTAGACTTATACCTTCCACTCCTATCGAGCCTTTTTCTACAATATACGTAAGATAAGTTTGAGGCAATGAGAATTCAAAGATCCAGGAGCCGCCTGTTTGAGTAATGGATTCTATCCTGCCTTTACAGTCCACGTGCCCAGTCAAAATATGCCCGCTCAGCCTATCGGAGAATCTCAAAGACCTTTCCAGATTTACCTTTTGATCCGGTTTCAGTTCTCCCAGATTGGTTCTTTTGAGCGTTTCCTCCACTGTTTCCACTGAAAAGGACGCAGGTTTCACATTTATAACTGTTTGACAGGCGCCATTTATACTTATGCTATCCCCAACTTTCAGATCCTCCAGGACCTTTTTTGCCTGGATCTCGATTCTTTTAGGTGAAGTTCCTGCAGGAATGCTCTTCACTTTGCCTAATTCTTCTATAATTCCGGTGAACATCCTCTATTAATCTTTTTTTTGTTTTCTCCGGACTGGATAACCAACGATCAGAATGCTATGCGAAGCATTCTTCGAATCTGCAAATCTATTAATCTCTGGGTTTTTCAAATGGATTGAATTGGAGATTTTGGATATACCCAAATCGCCGAAGGGTTCAGTACCTTCAGACCAGATTTGGGTAGATATGGAATAATATATCTTATCCACCAGCTCGTTTTTCAAAAGATGGGTAAAGTTTTCTTTTCCACCGTCAATCAAAATTGAGGTGATATTATTCTTCCCTGCCTTTTTGATCAGGGAAATAAGTCCTCTGGTTCCATTATCCATTTTCCACTTTCTGGCGGATCCAATTTCTGATTTCGAGTAGATGTATAAATTGTTTTGTGTCAAGACGGCATCAACTCTTGATTTTAGATTCTTCAGGATGCTTTTTGTTTTTCCTGGGAAGAGATTTTGATAATCTCCGGAATGGTTGATCATTTTTCCATCAAGGGTTTGAGTGAGGTTCAAAATCAAGAAAGGGAGTTTAGTCTTAATGAATTTCAGGTAGATTTCATTTAGTCTTAAAGCCTCTTTTTTTAGAATTCCCATATCGACTTTAATTCCTTTTTCTTTGAGTTTTTTTGCACCTTTGCCTCTTACTCTGGGATTGGGGTCAAAGATAGCACATACCACCCTTTTTATTCCGGCTTTTGCAATAGCGTCGGTGCACGGTGGAGTTTTCCCAAAGTAGCAGCAGGGTTCTAAATTGATATAGAGGGTTGCGCCTCTGGTTTTGGTTCCGGCATCCCTTAAAGCATTCACTTCAGCGTGAGGCAAGCCAAATGCCCTGTGATACCCTTGCCCCACAATTTTTCTGTTTTTCACCACCACTGCGCCTACCAGGGGATTGGGTGAGGTCTTTCCCTCACCTTTTTCAGCTAAGTTAAGTGCCATTCTCATATATTTCTCATCCAAAAGATCCATACAAAAAATCCCGGCTCGATCCCGGGGCAAAATGAAAAGTCCTGCTTTGTTCCCTCTTCCATCCGGACTTTAACCGTCGGCAACTGGAATTTCACCAGTTCGGCCCTTTAGGGCTCGTGGGCTTTCACCACCGGTCGAGGAATTTCACCTCACCCCGAGGGTCACAATAATATATAAAATTTGATAAATTAGTCAAGAATTTTATTGACAAAATCACTCTTTAAATGCTTTCTCCTTAAAATCAACGGGGAGCAGCTTAAGAAAAGCAAAAAATGATTTGACTCTTTTTCCAGGAACGATATATTAGGGTGGAAATTGAGTCCGAGCATTTCTGTTTGCTTTTCGGTTGAGCGAATTTGAGAGAGCAAAGCCAAACTATTAGTCTACAAGTTCATTTGATTCTGCCGATTATAAGAAAGATAAGAGTAAAAGAAAGACAGAATTCATGGCAAAAGAATTGAGCATAAGTATGGGAACCAATGCTGTTCTGGAAACAGCTTTGGTCTTAGCCCAGAGGATCAAAGCCAACGTTATCTTGCTTGTGTCCACAGGACGGGTCAACCGGGAATGGCTTAAGATAGCCTCAAAGTCTTTTAAATTGATCTTGGTCTTTAATTCCAAAAGGCTCTTCAATTCTTATAAAAAACTGGGCTACGATGTTATTTTATCTTCACCCTCAAGGCTGGCCCGATTCTCCAGAATAAGGCACGCGGTTATCACGGCTATGTCCAGAAAATTGATAAAGAAGGATCAAAGAATGATCTGTCTCACCGGACCTGTAACCAGAAACATAATAGATTGCATTACTGTTTTAAGAACTGGAAAGGCCTTCCGGGAGATGTTGTTTTTTGGGACTGAATCATCAGCTGAGGACGGCTCCCTGGGGGTGATCGAATGTGCGCTGGATATAGCCGTGGAGATTGCTACGTTCGGACGGGAAGGAAGGCCCATCGGAACCATACTTGTTATTGGTGACACAGCTAACGTTCTGAAAAACTCCAGACAGATCACCTTTAATCCCTTTAAAGGATATGATGATAAAAGGAAAAATATAACCGATCCAGACGTAAGGGAGAGCATAAAGGAATTTGCCCAGATTGATGGAGCTTTTGTTATCAGGGCGGATGGGACCGTAAATGCTTGCGGTAGGCTTCTTTTGATGCCTAAAGGAGAGGTTCAGATTCTCAAGGGATATGGAGCCAGACACAATGCCGCAGCATATATAACCAAGCAGACCAAAGCCATCGCCATTGTGGTCTCGGAATCTTCCGGAACAGTAATAGTCTTCAAGAATGGTAAAGTCCTTTTCAGCTTCGAGCCAGCTGGAAGCTATAAGTACCCCATGGCAATCTAATCACCTTAACCAAATAGCTTTTTTATCCAGGATTTGACTCTTCCCTCGTATCTTTTTACCACCATAACAGAAGCATCGGAATGACGCGCTATTTTTTCTGGTATTTCCCCTAAGAATATCCTTTTGAAATATCCCTCATTAGTAGCACCTATCACCACCAGATCGTACTCTTTGGCTTCCCGGATTAAACCAGCAGGAACGGAATTCGATTCCACAAGTTTTTTATTAAACTCCGAACCGAATTCCAGATCTTTCAATGTTTTTTCTATCCACTCCCTGCCTTTTTGTCTATCATCATCTGAAGGTTCCTTGGGAACTACGTTGCAACAGGTTACCTCAGCTTGGAGAGTTTTCATCAAAGTCTGAGCTAGTTGAGCTGCTAATCTGGCATTGGCTCCACCAGCGCTGGGCAGAAGTATCCTTTGGATGGGGTATTTAGCTAATTTTAGAACTATCAGGTCGCAGGGGGTGAGTCTTATTACCTGGTCGGTTACCTCACCGAAGATCTTGTCTCTGGTATTGGTATACCCCTTCCATCCCATAAGCAAAAGAGATGCGTTTTCCTCAACGGCAGATGAGATAATTCCGTCTGCTATGCGATGGGCAACTCTGATGTCAGATTGGATCTCCATTCCCCTTTCCCGGGCATAGTCAGATGCGATTTTGAGCAATGGTCTTTTATGATGAACGAATCTTAAACCCTCATGTATGGGCAGCTGAATTGGAACATCCACCACCACTGAAGCTACTATCTCCCCACCGTGCCTTTGAGCTAAGGGAATGGCAAAATCCAAAAGTTTCTCTACATGATCTGGATTATGCAAAGGGACGAATACTCTGAATTTCTTTTTTTCTTTCTCTTTTTCAACTTCTTTTTCCTTTCTGTCTGCATCCAGAACCTGAGGTCTACGGTCAGCAGTTTTTTTCTCGAAATATGCAAAATAGGTTAAAAGTCCGATGAATATCCAGATCAAAGCGATATACCAGGTTAAAGGTTTAAACTTATACTGAAACAGAGCCAGAAACAGACAGCAAAACACTCCTAAAATGGGTGGAACTGGATAGAGTGGAATCTTAAATCCTCTTTTTATGTCAGGTCTTTTTCTTCTTAAGGCGATGACCGATAGGTTTACCAGAGAGAAGGTCAGTAAAAACATCAAGCTGGCACCTGAGCCCACTACCTCAATGGGCAAAAAAACTGCCATAAAAATAAAAATAACTCCGCTGGCCATTACCGATATGTGAGGAGTTCTCCTTTTGGCGTGAATTGTGCTCAGTTTCTCGGGAAGAAGCTTATCTCTGGCCATGGCAAAGGAAACCCTGGAGGAAGCCCACAGGGTGGCATTTAAAGCAGACATTGTCGAAAGGATGGCTCCGAAACCTATTAGAGCAACTCCCATGTAAGGGATGAACTCCTCTGCAGCCTTTATAATAGCGATCTCCTTATATTTTCCAAGGAATTGCCAGGAGGGCAATCCCTCTGCCCTTAAACTGCCCAGCGAGACGAAGAGGATAAGAAGATATAGTGGGATAACGATCCCCAAGGCTCTGAATATGGCTTTTGGGATGTTTTTTTCCGGATCTTTTATCTCCTCGGAGACCGTTGTTATTATATCATATCCTTCAAATGCGATGAAGGTCAGACCCATAGCAGTTATCACTCCTCCAAATCCTTTGGGGAAAAAGGGCTTAAAATTGGCGACTGCCTCCTGGGGAAAATGAAATATCTCCTTGAGCCCAAATAATACAAATACAAAAAGAACAAAGATTTTTGCCAAAGTAATGACATTCTCGGTCTTTGCACTGGCTGACGCACCCCTGTAGTTCAAGCTTATGAAGATAGTACCAATCAAAAGAGTCATTAGGCTTAAGGAGATATGATGTCCCAGGTTTCCTACCACTAAACTGTAGAAGGGATGAATATAGATATTCGTGAACTCCAGAAAGTAAGCTGAAAATCCTAAAGCATATAAACTGCAGGCAATAATCCGGGCGAACCAGTCCATCCACCCTGCTGTGAAAGCTACAGGTTCAGGAAATGCTTTCTTGACAAAGGAATAACCCCCTCCTGCTTCAGGAACAGCAGAAGCCAATTCAGCGTAGCTTAAAGCAGTGAAAAGGGTGACCACACCATTGAGAGCAAAAGCCAAAATCGAGGCAGGACCAGCCACCCCGGCTGCCATACCGGTCAAGACAAAGATGCCTGCACCGATTAAAGCCCCCACGCCGATCATAGTGGCATCGAAGGTCCTTAAATCCCTGGCAAAAGTTACCTTTTCTTCTGGTCTGTTTTTCTCAGGAGGCATAGAATTTTCTTCAGATTAAAATCATATCCATCCAAAGTTCGATCTAATAATTCGTAACCTTCTGATTATACAAAATTTTATCAAATAGGCAAGACTTTATTAAAGATCAACTTACGCCAGGGCTGATCTTCTGCAAGCGAGTTTGAGAAGAGCAGGTGAAAGCTATAGGTCTGTCCTTTTCAACTTGAGGCCTACGTTTTATTCGAATTTTTTGATCATCTTTTTTGATCAATGCTATAAGTTCTTATTTCACAAGGGAAACATAATTTGCTTTTTTTAAAGATTTTACTTGACAAATTTTAACGTGTAACTTTATAATAGCGTATGTAAGTAGAAGAGCGTGAATGAACTGGGTTTTTTGTCGAGTAAACAGTGCGGAAAATAGAATTCCTTCCGATATGTTCAAATGTAGAACACTGCGCTTCTGAATCAGGATGATGATGAGTTAACTCCAAAGCAGGGGGATGCTTTGGACAAGGAACTTAACAAAAAACAAAAATTCAAACAAAGTCAAATCTTCGAAAGGAGGTGGGAGCATAAGCAATTCTGGTACTATTTTTTAATTGACAGTCAACCTTACATCCTTTAAAGGAGGGATGGAAAGTGTCAAAAGAACTATTTTTCAAGCTCATCGCGTTGGGTCTGGTGTCCTGTTTTCTGATGGCACCCCTGATCCACGCGGGAACTACAGGTAAGATCGCCGGGGTGATTAAAGATAAACAGACCGGCGAGCCACTGCCCGGGGTAAGCGTGATGATCGTGGGAACTACCATGGGAGCGGCGACCAACATAAAAGGGGAGTATTTCATTCTGAACGTGGTTCCTGGATTATACACGCTGAGAGCCTCGCTCATAGGATACGCCCCCATGGAGATGGAGAACGTTGGGGTATCCATAGATTTGACCACCACCATGGATTTTGAGTTGACCTCCGAGGCAGTGGAGGTAATGGGTGTTACGGTGACCGCGGAGAGACCGATATTCGAGGAAGATTTAACTTCCACGGCCCACATAATCACCACCGCGGACATTATGCACCGTCCGGTGATCAACACTGACGGAATCGTCTACCGTACTCCGGGAGTGGTCTTTGATCCCATCGGCGGACCCATCAATTCAGGAACGCAGGGAACGGTGATCGGTAACGAAGGTAACAGGATAACCGATACCGCCAACCCGGGGATAACCTTAAGAGGAGGTCGCCCCCAGGAGGTGGTTTATATGGTGGACGGGTTCTCCATCACCGATCCCATTCTTTCAGGCCAGGCCACTAATCTGAATCATATCGTCCTCTCGGAAGTACAGCTTATTACCAGCGGTTTCAATGCAGAATATGGTAATGCAATGTCAGGTATCGTGAATTATGTTACTCATGAGGGCGGAGCCGAGCATCACGGTAGGTACCAGTATTCCACCGATGCGATTCTGGGAGAGGATTATGACCTGGGAACCAACGAACATTTCTTGACTTTGAATGGTCCTGTGCCCGGCACAGATGGGCAGTTAACCTATTATCTCAGCGGTAATCTGTATCTGACTGACGATTGGATGCCCCGACTGCATAAGCTTCCCCACCACCAGCAGCAGACCTACCGGACTCAGGGCAAGCTCACCTTTAAACCCAGCCCGTCTGTTACCGTGCGCGCGGGCGGCTTTTTTAACCGGAGACAGTATGAAAGGTATAACCACAGCTGGTTATACAATCTGGAGGGTTTTGACTGCACCTTGGAGAAGGCAAAACAGGGTTATCTGGCTTTGACCCATATGCTTTCCAAGAGCACTTTTTATGACCTCAAAGTTGGCTACTTCACTAACGACTATAGCATAGGCAGACGTCTGGACCGGAACTTCTTGGAGCGAACCGCATACGACATGTTCCCCACAGATACTGCGGCAGCAGAGGCCTTCATAGCTGACCATGAGGATGAGATCTGGGATGGTGAGTGGTGGAAGGACTACAAGTTTGCTGAGGCCACAACTGATATCAGCGAGTGGAGAAGATACCGGGAGCGCAGGCAGGAACAGAACTATGAGTTGGCTGTGGATAATATGTTCTGGTCACACTATGATACCAGAACCTACGAGATCAGAGGAAGCGACATCATCACCGGGAAGATCGATTTCACCAGCCAGTTGGATTTCAACAATCAGATAAAAGCTGGGTTTGAGGTCAACTCTTACACGATCAACAGACACTACAACAGCCTCCCCTGGGATGCTCAACCCTTCATAGATATTTATGAGTATAAACCTTTGGGCGGAGCCTTCTACGTTCAGGATAAAATTGAGTTCTCAGGATTGATAATCAATGTTGGAGGCAGAGTAGATTATCTGAGCAAGGACGCTAAGGTCTGGGAAGACGAGGAGGATCCACCGGCCAGACCTGATTTGGAACCTGATTCTGTGGGTGGAAGAACCGTAGAGGTAGACGATAACATCACCTTCAGTCCCAGATTAGGAATCTCCCATCCCATCTCCGATAAGATGACTGTCTTTTTCAACTACGGTCACTTTGTACAGCAGCCCCGTTTCCTGGAACTGTACACCACTTTAGCCCCTAATCTGCAGAGAGCCAATCAACGGGTGGGGAACCCCGACCTGAGGGCAAGCAGAAACATACAGTATGAGCTGGGTTTGAATCGCGCCATAACCAGGGATATGAAGTTCAATATCACCGCCTATTACAAGGACGTTTACAACATGACCCAGTCCGAGAGGATCTTCATAGTGCCTCAACCGTACGACGTCTTTAAGAACCTGGATTACTCTAACATAAAAGGGATGGAGGTGACCCTATCCCAAAGGCCCAGAAGATTCCTATCCTTTAACTTCAGTTACGTTCTGCAATGGGCTCAGGGCACCAATTCCGATTATATTGACCGGTATGAATACCATTCTCGTGATCCTTCTGATCCAGTAACCGGCTTGACCCGTGCCTTTCCGCAGAGGGTGAATCCTCTGGACTTTGACCGAAGGCACAGCATAGTCTTACAGGCGGATTTCAGATTCCCCAATGATTTTCAGGTTCTGGCCTTGCGAGACTTTGGAGTTAATGTTATCTCGGAGGCAAGCAGTGGTCTTCCTTACACCAAGAGAGACTACCGGGGCAACCGGGTAGGAACTACCAATCAGTACCGCAAACCCTGGACTTACAACACCGATCTGACCTTGGATAAAAGTTTCAGGTTCATGGGGAGCGAGTTCAACGTCTTCGTTCAGGTGTTAAACGTGTTCGACCGGACCAATGTTTTGAACGTATATCCTGCTACGGGCAGGCCTGATGATGATGGTTATCGCCTGGATCCAGCGTCGGTGGTGGACCCGGGAGAGGACGACACTCATGAATACTGGGACTGGATAAAGGTCAAGGATACGAACGGAGATGGGCACATCAGCGCGGAGGAGCAGGCTGTAGCATATAGCAATGCCTACAAGCTATACGCCAATGACCCCATGAACTACAGTTCTCCCAGACAGATCAAGGTTGGATTTTATGTCGCGTTCTAAGGGTCAATTTAATATGAAACAAAGATTCATTCTGAGAATGAATCTTTGTTTCATAATATCAAACGAAAATTCATTCAGAGAATGAATTTTTAAAAGGAGATTTAACATGGAGAAGTTTGAGAAGAAACTTGCATTCTTAAGTGGGTTTGCCTTGCTCTGTTTGGTTTTATTGATCATGTTGCCCGCGCAGGGGCAGGCTCGAAAGGCGACCCACCAGGCCTCCCCCACTTTGGCAAAGATGGCTCAAGCCG
>SMTZ1_10005709_pt1 | contig 12519 bp, 11 predicted proteins | sample DeeMarSWOR136_30_FD_25667 | JGI IMG/M metagenome (IMG submission 25667) | reverse complement strand
TTACGACAACAAGAAATAATCAAAATGTCCCTGATGAAATTAATACGATTGAGGTTATCTGACAAAGATTTGGATTTCCTCGTTGAGACTGCAGCTCCCGAGGTCACCGATAAAATCAGGCTCAAGCAAATTATTAGAGAGGACGAAGGTTTTAGAAGTACGTTTGTCGCTGACGAAAAGGTATTCAATCGAGTGATAAATGATGACGAACTATTCTTAAAAATATCGCCCATCCTCTTCTTTGAGATCCTGCTCAGAAAGGTAGTCAAGGAACTAGAGGGAACAAGCTATACACTTGAAAAATCGAGCGCCATGAAAATACCGGTGTTTGATTCTAAAGACGTAGTAGAGCTTTTAACTAAGGAATCCCTGCTGATCTATTTGGCTGATATGCTTTCATCTTTTACGAAAATCGAAAGTTACACCATTTCAGTTAGTGTAAGAAAGGGGATTTGGAAAAAATTCCGATTCAATGACCTGGACATCCATAGTCTTATGGGTTTATGTGAAGTGGTTGAAGACGAGTATCGATTCGGTTTTTATAAAAGGATTGCTGATATCTGTCTCTTCATACTTGGCATTTTTCCTGATTATGCTGAGCAGGATTACCGTTACCCCTTCTCAGAGAAACTCAGGCCACAGATACGCGGCAAAGTGAGAATAAGTCCAGAACAATACCAAGAAGAAGGACGAAAGTTTTATAAATTGGCTGCAGAACATCAGTCAGCAAAAGAACTAGATTTATCTGAAATTTTTTGGACCCTTCACGGAAACTTTGAAAGGGCAAAGAAACCCTTAAATTTCATTGCTGAGCACTATTTTCACCACAAGAGGCATAATTTTTTTGGCTAGTCATCTTCCCAGCGGAATTTTCCCTTTGATCTCTTGTATGAACGTACTTTTTAACCTCTCACTTCTTGAGGGCAATCATGAAGAGCGTAAGACCAATACATTACAAAATCATCCTGAAACCGGACTTAAAGCATTTTAACTTCCTTGGAAGGACAGAGATTTTAGTTGAAGCGGAGACCCCGGTGAATGAAATCACGTTAGATGCCTTGGAGTTGGCTATCTGGAGCTGTAAAGCTAACGTGGAAGGTGAATTTATGGATTGTCCATTTCATGTAGACCCTCGTAAAAAAGAGCTTAAGATCTCTATGCCAAACAAGATGATAGGGAAATTCCTCTTAAAGGTAGAATATGTGGGATCCATTAATGATAAGATGGCTGGCTTTTACAGGAGTCAACTTACGAGCAAAGGGAAAACAACATATGTTGCAGTGACTCAATTTGAAGAAAGTGATGCCCGAAGGGCATTCCCTTGTTTTGATCATCCAGCTAAAAAAGCGACGTTTGTTGTAGAAATGGTGGTTGATGAAACGCTCACAGCAATTTCTAATGGGCCAATAATAGAAGAAAAACCCTTAGGTGACGGGAAAAAATTAATTAAATTTCAGCAAACACCAAAGATGTCCACCTATCTGCTCTTCTTCGGTGTTGGTGAATTTGAGTTTATTGAAGATGCTGAAGATGTGGTGGTACGTGTGGCAACGATGCCTGGAAAGACAAAATATGCCAAATTTGGGCTCGAATTTGGCAGAAAATCTCTTGAATTTTGTGAGGAGTACTATGGAATCCGGTACCCTCTTCCGAAGCTTGATTTGATCGCGATACCAGATTTCGCTTTTGGGGCCATGGAGAATTGGGGTGCCATCATATTCCGGGAAAACTTACTTCTCCACTATCCACTTTTCACATCTAATGCAGGTGAGCAAAGGATATGTGAGGTCATTGCTCATGAGATTGCACATCAGTGGTTTGGCAATTTGGTAAGCCCTTCTGACTGGAAGTACCTCTGGCTCAATGAAAGTTTTGCAACATATTTCGGTTTTGGGATTGTAGGCCACTACCACAAAGATTGGGACATTTGGGACCAGTTTCTTCAAAACTACACCAATCAGGCCCTTGAAAGGGATGCTCTCAGAGAAACATTCCCCATAGAGCTCCCCGGAAAAGAAAGCGCTGCCATCAACACCAGTACTGCTCCAATTATTTATAACAAAGGAGCAAGTATCCTAAGACAGGTGGAAGGGTATATAGGCAAGGACAACTTTAAAAACGGGTTACAAAATTACTTGAATAACCATCAATATGCATGCGCATCAAGTCACCACCTCTGGGAAGCATTTGAATTCGTCTCAGAAAAACCTATAACCAAACTAATGAAGAGCTGGGTTGAACAACCTGGTTTCCCGATTATCGAAGTACAACGAATCGGGGAGAAACTCGTACTCTCACAAAAAAGATTTACTTACATACGCAATGAATCAAACCAGAAATGGTTTATTCCGATCACTCTACGAATCTTTTATGAAAATGGCGAGTCAAAATCAATGACAACCCTTCTCGGAAGCAAAAGTAAGACAATTGATATTGGAAAAGGGGCATTGGCCTATAAAGTTAATGATGGACAAGAGGGATTTTATAGGGTCAAGTACAGAGATAAGGCAACGTTATACGAACTGGGGAAAATGGTGTTGAATAAAAACATAAAGGCCAAGGACAGGTGGGGGCTACAAAATGATCTCTATGCCTTAGTCAAATCCGGTGACGTTTTAATCGATGAGTATCTTGACTTTCTCTCCAATTACAAAAATGAGGACACTTTCCTCCCTCTTGTCAGTATTGCTGGCAACTTATTCCATGCATTCTTGGTTATGCAAGGCACTAAGAAAAAATTGGTTGCGTCTATGGGAAGATCGATGTTTGATAACATCCTTTCAAATATTGGTTTCGATCCAAAGCCAGATGAAAAACACACCATATCCATTCTTAGAGATCATATCATTTGGCATGCAGTGCTCTATGGTTCAAAGGAAGTTGAGGGCTTTGCCCTTGGCAAGTTCGAGTCATTAGTAAAAGGAAAGAATATTCATCCAGACATCCAGAAGAGTATTTTGCAGGTTGGCGCATTGAATGCACAAGAAGAATCTTGTCGCTGGTTTTATCAAAGACTCCAATCATCTCAAAGTGAGCATGAACGCATGAATTTATCAGTTGCCCTGGGTTGTTTTAGGCAAAGGGCTCTCATAGAAAAAACGCAGCACTATGTCTTGGACAAAGTGCCGAATCGAAACAAGTTCATTCCTATTATTTCTATGGGCTCAAACCCATATGCAATCCCCTATATGTGGGATTGGTACGTATCCCATTTGGACAAACTTGAGCAGTTTCATCCCGTGCATTATGAGAGAGTTATCGCAGGAATCGTTCCTTTAGGTGGAATTGGAAAAGAAGAAAAAGTTAGGGTATTTTTCGATGATTATTCGAAGAAAAAGGACTTGGCAAAAGATGCTATAAAAATGTCCCTGGAAAAGCTGGAAGTATATTCAAGAATGCGCCGGTCTTAAATCATTCGACGTACGAATTCATCCATGAAAAATAAGGTTGATTAAGTACTATCACGGGATCTATGCCTCCCCTTCCAGGGCTGCAGCAATATGTCGAACCATTTGTCGGTATACTCCCTCAGAGATTTCCTGTGGCAACAAATAATCGGGGTTTTCAGCGTAAAAGGCCCTTGTCAGCTCTTTGGCGGTAGCGTCAACATCTCGTGTCCGACAATAAATATCCTCCATTTGGGCACGGTTTTTCATTGCCATCTCGATCGACCTCGAGATGAAATTACTGGCTTCATCTCCTACTACATATCCATAGTGGTCCGCACAGAGAAAATTAATTTCCAAGGTTTTTAATTTCTCAAGACTTTCCTGAAATTTAGTAAAATTGGAATTCCCTGAAGAAAGAATAGTCTGTTTGTATGGAATACCTCCGCTGTCCGAAGCAAAGAGTGCCTTGAATGGGGGGATGTAAGCCGAAATGGAGCATGAGGAGTGACCTGGGGTTTCTAAAATGTGGACCTTGATGTCGTTGAGGTCGATGTGATCCCCTTCTGAAACAGCTATACCTACCACATCATTTCGCCAATCAAGATCATATGCGGAGCAAACCTCCACCATTCCTATTCGTTCCATAACACTTCTGCTGAATGCGTTAATGGTTTCAATGGCAGTAGGCATCCTGAGAATCTCCCAAGCGCGTGTGGAGGCATAAATTTGAAGGGCTGGATTACATCGCTTACAAAATGGGACGATGCCTACGTGATCAAAATGAGAATGGAGGATCAGGAGCCTTACGATCCGCTCCTTATTAATTCCAAACTCTCTGAATTGCCTTATGAGAGCTGGAACAATATAGCTCGTACCACCACTAATGATCATTGACTCATCCCGACCTTCCACCAAATAGATTCCCGATCTTTCGTGGCCTAAATACCACAGCTGATCTCGAATCATTCCTGGTTTGCGAATTCTCATGGCGATTAACCTCCATCGGTTCGCAACGCTCCCTTAAAGTTAGGGGTCGCGAGTGATAGAACGTATAGGATCAATTTTTTTATAGTAGAGATGAATCTCCTCATCAGTACGTAACGTTTTATCCGCAGCATATGGCATAGTCTAATGTGTTTTGTTGACCACATTCTCCCTTTGTCGAGCTAGACAAACACATACCCTTCCAGGGCATAAGCAGTGTTTCCGCTCGTCGACACTCTTTAATGTGGAGAACACCTTCTTCGATGAAACCCATTGCAATCCAAATCTTGTGCCCCGCATCTTTTGCACCGCTGAAATCGATACCGTGTACCCAGCGCCTCTGGCTGGGGCAACAAGAAGAGATGTTATCAACCACAAATTTTAGCCGATGATCTTTTGCGATCGTGTACATCGAAGGAAAAGACTCGTATACGGTATTCTCTTGTTTTGTTATAGTACCGTAAAAGTCTGAAGTGTTTTCATTTAGTTTTGCGTTCCCTCTTTTCTTTGTCTGCGACGAATTCACCGGCAATTGCCCAGTGATCTCTTGAATATTCTTCTATGATCACTCGAACGGCTGTTTTATCCACCTTGATAGTGTCCAGGATTACTTTGGTAATTCCTTTCACTATCTGCCTCTTTTGATCCATTGTTCTTCCTTCGAACATTTTAACAAACACTACTGGCATTTTCTCCTCCCTCCTGGCTCTCATATATCTGTTTTTAGCTCAATTAAAGCTAACTACACCCATTTGACTCATATCAACCTTACACTACACATTTGGGTCTAAAAATTTTTAAATCTTACTTCTTATTTCTCACTTCTTACTTCTTTCTTCTCATTTCTCACTTCCTAAATCTTACTTTTTAATTCTCACTTTTTAAGTACTTCCTCCCCGTATACTATCATATACTCTTCTATTTGCTCAAGGGTAGGAATCCCCTTACGGGCACCGATTTTCTGACATTTAATAGAAGCGGCCGCTGAGGCAAAACGCATACATTCCGCCATATTCCACCCCTGAAGCAGACCATAGATATAGGCACCATGATATACATCACCTGCTCCCGTAGTGTCCACTGCATCAACAGGAAAGGCCTTCTGGAAGATGATCTTTCCGCCACTCAATCCGATGCTCCCTTTTGAACCAAGGGTTATGACTACCTCTTTGGGGCCTAACTGGCGGAGGGCATCAAGAATTTTCTCAGGTGGTGCATCAGTCCCTACCAGGGGTTCTGCAAATCTTTCAGAAGCGATAAGGACATCCACCAGAGAGACCAATTCATGAGAGCCATCCCTCATTGTCCCTGCATCCATGATTACCGTAAGCCCCATATTTTTGCCTTGGCGGGCTGCCTCCTGAGCTGCTTCGATCATGAGCCCATCTACATGAAGGATGCTGGCCTTTGGAAAAGGGCTGAGATCCACATCAGTCGCTCTGAGATGGGGGACGCTTCCCCTCTGCCAGAAGATCGTTCTTTGTCCCCCTGGGGTTATCGCAATAAAGGCAAACTGGGAGGAGTATCCCTGGGTAATCCTTAAAAAAGAACAATCTACCTTTTCTTCTTTAAGCCCCCTCAGTATTTCAACTCCAAATGGGTCATCGGATATAGAGCCTAAAAAAGATGTTTTGATGCCCAGACGGGACAAGGTAACAAGTGCAGTGGAAGCAGGTCCTCCGCATTGAATATGAAGGTCTATGAGCTCACACTTGTCATCTTCTTCAGGATAGATCTTGAGTCTTCCCAGATAATCAATGCAAGCCTGGCCAAGTCCGACAACCTCAATATCTTCAAACATAAGAAATTACCTCAAGGAATTCCTCGCCTCGTTTAATAGTAGGGTCAAATATCTACGCCAAAAAATCCTATTCTGAACTTGATCGTTACTCCGTTAGAATGAAAAAATATAGTGCCCCAATCCCACACTTCTCGGGATGAGAACCATATTCGTAATTCTGTGCTTAGGCAAAATCGCTTTCAGTCCTCATTTCTGTTAATAACGAATATTCTTGTGGTCTTCGATCCCTAAATATATCATTTCTAGGAGTAATCATCTTATCTCTGGCGAGAGTAGTATCAATATCTGCGATACCAATTTCTTCCTTTTTTTGTGAGGCTTGTGCAATTATGTCACCCTTTGGATTTGCAATAATTGAAAGCCCTGTAAATGCAAGATCTCCCTCTTGCCCAATTCTATTTGCCGTAACGATATAAACACGATTGGTGAGTGCATGGAGCGGCACGGCTTTCTGGGCAAACCCTTGTAATACCAGGTTTGATGGATGACAAATTATTTCTGCACCTTTAAGGGCTAATATTCTCCACGCCTCTGGAAAGATCCAATCAAAGCAAACAAGCATGCCTATTTTGCCAAATTCTATGTCGAAGATTGGCAAACCCAAATCCCCGGGTCTAAAAAAATCCTTTTCATTCATAAATAAATGGAGCTTGCGGTATTTGCCGATATACCCTTTAGGGCCAACAAGTATTGCCGTGTTATATAAAACATCATTATCTCGTTCGTTAAGCCCAGATACCACATAAAAGTTACATTGCTTACATTTAGATTCCAAAAATTTAACAAATATACTATTTTCTATCACTTCTGATGACTCCCACGCCTGTTCATAAGATGTGAAGTTATACCCAGAATTACACAATTCTGGTAAAACCAAGATGTCTGCAGTGTTACCACAATCTATTAATCTATCAATTTTTTTGATTGTTGCTTGCTTCTCACCCAATACAGGTGCACATTGAATAAAACCAATATTCACTATCCCCTCCCCTTTTGATTATAGCCCGACATCAGAAGAATTGGGCAATAACCCTATGCTCCCATGAATGTCAAGACGAACTATTCTTTAAGGGAACGCCGGAGCTTATTTGTCAAATATTAACCTTTTGTTGTCCGAACCAATTCATGAAAAATCCGTGTTATATATAATTCATAAATAGACATTTAATAACTCTATGCTGCCTTTAGCTCCGAGGTGCAAAAGGGACACCGTGTTGCTTTGATAGCTATTGTTGATAGACAATAGGGACACTCTTTAGTTGTTGGCTCCGCTGGCGATGGTTCCTCTTGACGCTTGAATCTGTTAATTTGACGGATGAGAAGAAACACGGCAAAGGCAACAATCAAAAAGCTAATGATGGTATTTATGAACACACCGTAGTTGATCGTTACCGCACTGGCCTTCTGAGCGTCCGCAAGCGAGGCATATGGCCCAGCAATCGTCCCTCCTTTTAACACCATAAAAAGGTTGGAGAAATCAACGTTCCCTAATAGCAGGCCGATAGGAGGCATAATGATGTCGGAAACAAGTGATTTTACAATGGTTCCAAATGCTGCACCAATTATAATACCGACCGCCATGTCAATTACGTTACCACGCATAGCAAATTCTTTAAATTCTTTTAGCATTTTGTTTCTCCCTTCATGATTATTAGCCTGAGTTGCTACTTTCCCTTCGTAAACTTCACAGGTTGTGAAGGAAGGGGTAAAATCGACATCAACTTGTTTATCCTTTCAACGTCGCCATACGCTGTGCTTTTATGAATCACCCCCCTTTTCATGTATTGGTAGCCAACCGAAAAAATTCTGTGATATCGTCAAGGTTTTCTAAGCTTTTGATGATTGCGATCATTTCTTTCGCATTCTATTCATTTAAACTCTTTTGAGTATTTCTCATAAATTTATCTATGAGCTCTGCATCACTCATCGCATAATCCAATGCAGCCCCCTTCTCTGAGTAAACCCTCTTCTCTGTTCCTTTCCCAACAACAACTTCAACAATTGTATTTCCGCTGCAAATTGAGCAAGTTTCCCGGTTACCGTCATATGTTATTCTCCACACACGCTCCAGAAATTGACAGGAAGATCAGCAAGGGGGCGCCTGAAATGTCTTCATATGGTTTGAGACAATTAAGGAAAAGAGGGTTATGAGCCATAAAAAGTATTATTATAGAAAAGATACCTTTCATTCAATACATAATTACGATTACCTGATCTCATCCGTTATTCTTCCTCAAAGAACTATCTATTCTCTTGATGCTCGGCCAGAACATAGTACTTTTTGACAGATATACCGTAGGGACCAAGCGTGTCTTTCCTTAGACAACCCATTGTAGCACTCCTTGCTAGCAAGTGCCATACGTAATCCCTCAGTTATGAGTGGTGAAATGTAACACGTCAGTCTTAGGGGAGATGCGCCTCGGAGGGCCTCTCTTCTCCTGGTAAGTGAGGCATTACAGGTATACTCAATCTTAAGTTGCCTTCCAAAACAAAGGAAGCTATGATACTGTTTGCACGGCCATCATATATTGTTTATAGGGGTTACTCCAACTGTGGACGTGGCCCCAATCATTTCACTACTTCTTGGAAGGTAAGTACTGATATGGTTTTCACAATTGCAAAGCTCAATCGAATTTCCAAAGAACAACGAGACTGTCTTTTCCTCCAGCTTATTCCCGAGTCTTTATTTTCAAAACTATCAATTGACCCAGTAACGTTAACGAACCGATATGGAGAATGTGTGGTCCAGGGTTTTTTCCCTTACGACGAAAATTTTGCATGTATCGAAGTGAAATCAAGATTAAAGGATAACGACCTTACCTTCTATTGCCAAATTTCTCTTGATACTTTTATGAATAGTGTTTACCTCGACTTCGTGGGGATAATCGACCCTCTTTCCGATCGGTTTAATGTTGATATTGATGAGTGTGGAAAGGATACCTTATTTGGCAGCCAATCGAGGAACATAAAAGAAGAAATAAAGGCGATGGAGGCTGGTCTTGCCCCAGGGATGGTGCGACGAGGGATGCGACTTCTCGGCGAGTTCATGAAGAGTCTGGAAAGGTTTACACTTTCACTGGGATTAAATACGATATCATTGGGTGCCCTTTACTACCACAACGCAATACAGTGGGAGCGGTATGGATTTAACTACTTTAAAGGCGGTAAGCTCATGAAAAGGATTAATGAGGAGTTTCAACCCAAAGGCCTGCTTTATCAAAAGCTTGATGATTCCAGCCCGTTCCGCAGAAGGGGAATGGATAGAACAGTAAGGGGAAGAAGTTGGGCTATATATGACGGAATCCTTGCTGAAGCTTTTGGTGAAGATTGGGAAGCCCCCAAAATGTATAAGATGGTCGGGAAAGACTATAATGTAAATACCTTTCCCGACCATATTTATTAGAGAAAATCCTCCACTTCTCTCTAGACTGAACTGCCTTTCAATCCTATTGCCTCTGCTACCCCCTGCATCCCCTTTATCGTATCGTCAATAAGCTCTTCAATGCCAATCCCCAGCAGCTCAGCACCCTTTTCTATGATCGATCTGTCTACGCCTGCTGCGAACCTCTTGTCGTTCCATTTCTTCTTTACCGACTTAACTTTTACATCCAGAACGCTTTTTGAGGGACGAACCAATGCCGTAGTTGCCACAAGTCCTGTAAGCTCATCTATTGCATAGAGGACTTTTTCCAGTTCGGTCTGCGGCACCACCTCCGAGCATAGACCCCAACCGTGAGAGACCACGGCACGGATATATTCCTCCGGCCAATTATGTTCTTCAAGGATTTCTCTCGTTTTGGTGCAGTGCTGATCGGGAAATGTTTCATAATCGAGATCATGAATAAGACCGATTATTCCCCACTTTTCTTCATTCTCACCACGCTTTCTTGCTATATAGCGCATTACTCCTTCGACAGCATATGCATGTTTACGTAAGCTATCGCTCTCGTTATACTTGTGTAGAAGTTCTAAAGCTTCCTCGCGGGTTGGTAATTTCTGTTCCATCGTCGTACTCCTTATTTAAAAAATATCTCCACTTATTAATTAATTGACTATTTTCTCCTAAGACCGGAGACTCTATTGGCTTGTTTTTTTGCTTCATCAATGAAGTTCTTAAGAAAAGGTACTGTGGTTGCGTGTTCTATGCTAAGACGATATCATTGACCTAACACCTCCTAATAATTTTCTCAATAGTGCCATCATTACTCGAAAAGGCTAAAGTGTGGCTTTCCATCCAATACCTTTTTCCCCAAAATGTACCCATTAATTCTACCCTACTCCTTTTGAAACGACAATCATCAGAACATTCAATCATCCTCATGTATTAAATTCAAAAACTGCATTTAACGACTCACCCCTCACGATTTCGGCATGTCAATTGAAAACGGCTGATCAACTACTCTAAAGAATATGCTTTTAACAGTGTGGTCTCCGTGCATAATAGACATGGTTCTCAGGTAGAAATATCAAATATGGTAATGGATGTGGTCACATGAGGAATGGAAATAAAACGTATACATCAAAAGCAACGATAACTCCCCCGATAATTTTTACAACAAAATCCTACGGGATTGCTTTTCATAGAGCTAAAGAGAACTCTTTACCAGCTTCATAGGCTTCTTGGAGATACTCCGGATGCTTTGTAACATCCCCCTCAAAATCAATTCCTCGGTATAAAAGGGCCTTCCACAGCTCTGTATCCAACACATCAAAAAAATATTTTATACTGAGAAGTGTCCCATCGAAGAGCTTCTTCCCTTTTGTGGCTCCCACGGAAATGAAAAGCCCTTTCCGTCTTGCTCTTTGTTGGCCGCAGGGAACGTTATCGATCCAGTACTTTTTTACCCATAGAGATTGACACCGATCCATAAGGATTTTCATGTGCGAGCTCACTGTGTAGAAAAAGATGGGAGAAGCAACCATCAATCCATCACATTTCAGAAGCTGATCATAGATCTTTTGGAAATCATCCTGGATCACACACCGCCCGGTTTTTTTGCACCCATATATCTCAAGACATGGTGACATTGTTAAATCACGAAGTATCACCCTTTCAACTCGAGATCCAGCATCCACAGCACCTTGAACAGCTTGATTTAGTAGGGATGAGGTATTACCCTTGCGCCTTGGGCTTCCATAAATAGCCAAAATTCCGTTCATTTCTTTACACCTTTCGCAAAACGAGCGCTCGCACAATCCAAGCATTATTGATAGAATCCAGGCAGGGGAAGCCTGACATGCCCTCTTTTGCAGGCAGATGTCTACCGCAGCCCTCGTTCATGGCAGCGAATGTTGCGGCGATGTCATCTTTTCGAGTCTCAATCCAATAGATGATCTCTGAGCGCAGATTTTTCAAGAAAATCAGGCAAAAGAACCCTCAGAGCTCGATGAGCACCAATGTCTCACCTCAAAATTAACCTATTATGCTCTCAAAGCCGTCACTCTTTAGTGATAATGCAGCCAATTTTTAATAAGTGTTAGAAAAATGTACCAGAGTACGCTGGCAGTCGTTACTCTATTTTCTTAAACATGTTTCCCTTCGTCCCACACACAGGGCAGGAATCGGGTGGCTCCTTCTCCGCAGTATATCCGCATACCGGGCAAACATAATAGGGGTAACTCTCTTGAGAGCTTCCCAAATTATCGAGAAGTGTTTGATAAAGCTGGGCGTGTCCCTTCTCAACTTCATTGGCAAAATTGAATGTCCTCTCAGCATCTTTGCGCCCTTCAGCTTTGGCGGTTTGGATCATCTCTGGATACATCTCTTTGAACTCATGAGTCTCACCCGCGATAGCATCCTTCAAGTTCTCTTTCGTACTGCCAATCCCTTTTAGCGCCCTCAAGTGATTATGGGCGTGAACCGTCTCGGCCTCTGCCGCTGCCTTAAAGAGACGGGCAACCTGAGGGTACCCTTCCTGATCGGCCTTGGCTGCATAGGCCAGATACTTGCGATTTGCCTGGGATTCTCCTGCAAACGCCTCACTTAGGAACTGTTCCGTTTTGGACATTGCCTTCCCTCCTGCATCATTTGATCAAAAAACTTTTAAATAAAATATGTTCTTAGATCCTGATTGTCCAGAGAATTTCTAATCAAATGTCTTTTATGCTGGTTTTTCTGAGCTCGGCCAGGTAGCAAGGAGTTTATCATTTATCATTGCTCACGTTTCCACGAAACAATGACGTAGTCATACAAACCACATAGGTTCTTTTAGAAAATTAAGAATCGAGCCCACGATTACATATAATTCTTTAAGATATCGTTCTCTCTATATTTCCTGAAGTGTACGATACAGACCTCTTACCACTTCTGTCATCCCCTCAAAATTGAGGGTATCGATGGTATCT
>SMTZ1_10005707_pt1 | contig 12521 bp, 13 predicted proteins | sample DeeMarSWOR136_30_FD_25667 | JGI IMG/M metagenome (IMG submission 25667) | reverse complement strand
GTTTGGGAGAAGGCGGAACGCCCCTGCATAAAGCTGAAAGGCTTGCAAAGAACCTCGGCTTGAAAGAGCTTTACTTGAAAGATGAGACGCGCAACCCGACAAACTCGTACAGAGACCGAGCAGCCGCTCTTTTAATTTCTAATGCCATCGACCAAGATTTTGACACGTTGATATGCGCTACAAACGGAAACATGGGCGCCTCATTGGCTGCTTATTCCGCAAAAGTAGGGTTAATCTGCCACCTCATCGTTCCCGAAGTGGTTGATGTGGGAAAGCTGGCGCAGATGCTTGCGTACGACGCAATTATCGAGGAATTCGGAGAGATCCTTGACGACTCAATCCGCAAAGCTACAGCGATAGCGGAGGAAACAGGCTGGTATCAAGCAACAGCAGAGCTAAATCCACTCGTGGTTGAGGCTCAAAAAACCATCTCTTACGAAGTTTACGAGCAGTTCGGCGTTCCAGAATTGATTTTGGTTTCTATGGGAAGCGGCGGAACGATTTACTCCGTTTGGAAAGGCTTCAAAGAGCTTAAGCAACTCGGCATAGCAGACGCGTTGCCGAAGATTGTTGGAGTGCAGCCAGAAGGATGCGCCCCGATAATCAACACTTTAACTAAGAGCGGCGCCAAACAGGAGAAGATTTCTAGTCCGTCTACCCGCGCGCTTGCCATTCTCGTAGCTAAACCACTTCAAAGCGAGCTTGCCATAAAAGCAATCCGAGAATCAGACGGCATGGCGCTAACAGTTTCAGACTCGGAAATTCTTGCCGCAGAACTGCAAATAGCGAAGCTGGAAGGAGTTTTCGCTGAACCTGCAAGCTCCGCTACCATAGCGGCGTTGGAAAAGCTGGCAGAGAAGGGCAAAATATCCTGCGATAGCAGCGTCATGTGCCTTATAACGGGAAGTGGTCTCAAAGCCACTGATGTGCTGCAGGCGCTGACTAAAAAGCAGAAGACAGCTGTTCTTGGATTGGAGATAAGCACGAAAGAAAAAATCCTTAGAATTCTCAGCAGAAAAGACACTTATGGCTATGAGTTATGGAAGAAGCTGGGGAAAACCATGACGCGAGCCGCGGTTTATCAGCATTTGAATGAGTTGTCAGAGAAAGGATTGGTCGTGGCTTACGAGAAGAGTGGAAAGAAGTTCTTCCGTATAGTGGAACGTGGGAAGAAGGTTCTAGCGGCGATTGATGATTTGAAACTTTTGATGTGAGACTTAGGTGTGGTAAAGCTTAATAGTATAGTTGTAACTATACTATTTTGGTTTTTGCCCCATGTACAGACAAATCAAGGCATCAACACCAATCGGCCTAGCACTTGCAGCGCTCTCCACAGCACTAGTGGCAGTAGCAACCATTGTATTTTCATTCTACGTTCCACAAACCAGAGGCTTTTTCAACATAGGCGAAACCATGGTATTCACAACCGCAATACTATTCGGACCAGTAATAGGCGCTTTCGCCGGAGGTGTAGGTTCCATGCTAGCAGATGTCCTGTTAGGCTACCCACATTATGCACCAGCGACGCTTATAATAAAAGCAATTGAAGGCGCGATTGTAGGTTTTTTAAGCCGTAGAAAGCCTAATTTCAGCCCAAAATCTTGGAAAGCGTTCACTTTTCTCATCGGCCTTATAATTGGAGTCTCCTTGAGCACAATCGGCGCGGTCTATTACACTGGTGAAGTGGAGCTGGCGCTGGGAATTCCTCAGCTTATCGCGCTCGATACGGTACTTGTGATATCTCCTATATTCTGGTATGTGATTGGCGCGATCATTGCTCTGCTGATAACTTTAATGGGATTGCTCTTTGAGCCGGAACTGGGCTGGCTAGTCTTCGCCACACTGATTGGTGGGTCAATTATGGTTACAGGCTACTTTGTCTATCAACAATTTCTTCTCTTCCCGTTGTTCAACATTGAGGTCTTAGCCTTTGCGGAAATCCCTATAAACATCGGGCAAGTGCTCATAGGATTAATCGTTGCTATACCCGTTGTAAAGATTGTAACGCGCAGCATTCCACAACTTAAAAAATAGAAGAACAACTATGCATTAAGAGGGTTAAAATGAAACTGCCGCCAGGAAAAATTCCCATAGATGTACTGAAAGAGGTAGTTTTCAAAAACCTAGGCGCTGACCGCAAAGAAGTTATTGTAGGTCCTTCCGCGGGAATTGACGGTGCCGTTTTAGACTTAGGAGACAAGTCTTTAATCGTTTCCATGGATCCTATCACTGGGGCGGTTGAGCGAATCGGCTGGCTCGCCGTTAACGTGAACGCGAATGACGTAGCCACTTTCGGCGTTGAACCCGCCTTCCTGTTTTCGTGCATGATGCTTCCTGAGAACGCGGAGAGAAAACTCGTTGAGACCGTAAGCGCTCAGATGAACGCGGCAGCCAAAGACTTAGGAATGGCTATAGTGGGCGGACACTGCGAATCCACACCTGGCTTGACTAACACGATAGTTGTGGGCTGCACTATGGGCTTAACAGAAAAGGGACGCTACGTCACAGCGGGCGGAGCAAAACCAAGAGACAAGCTCATCTTGACTAAAAGCGCAGGGATAGAAGGCACAGCCATTCTAGCCACGGATAGAGAGACAGAACTTAAGAAAGTCATGAGCGCCATGGTGGTGCAGAACGCAAAGAACTTCTACAACCAGATAAGCGTGGTAAAAGACGCCTTGACCGCCTACAAAACAGGCGGGGTCCACGCTATGCATGATCCTACTGAAGGCGGTGTGGCGGGCGGAATCCACGAAATTGCAGACGCCTCAAACCTTGGAGTAAAAGTCTTCAAAGAAGCAATTCCAGTCCAGCCTGAAACAGCCCAGATTTGCAGTTACTTTCAGGTAGACCCTTTACAGTTAATTGGCTCAGGCGCATTGCTCATTTCAGCAGAAGCGAAAAATGCAAGCGAGATAGTTAATGAACTGAATCTTCAGAGGATTCAAGCCTCGGTTATTGGTGAAATGTTGGAAAATGTTGACCAACGAGTTTTAACACAAAAAGACGGGGTGACTATGGCTTTGCCGCGACCACTATCCGATCATCTTTGGACCGCGCTGAGGCGATAGAAATCCTTTGACGCTGTGAAGGGAAAGCGGAAGAAAACAGTAAAACTTGAGGGCGCGCTGATAATTAAGTTTTGAAATAAATAAAGCCATAAAATAGCAGTTTTTAGCAAATCAAGCCAAAAAATGGCGATGAATTCGATAGAACTTCTTTTCATGATGTGCTTGTGGGCAAAGCTTTTTTAAAGAAGCCCAATTGTTAACCAAATGAAAAACGGTTGTAAGCTTCTGCCTTCCACATCATTTCCAACGTACTATATATAGAAAACACAGCCACAACAACGTTATGACAGCGCAGGCGATATACGACGTTACGGAAGCAACACCTACACTTCTTAAGCTACTGCTTGGAGGCACATCTATAGTAATGAAGCTCCAATGAGGCTGGAAGGCGTCTATCTGATCGCAGTATTCTACGCAACCTAATCCTACTCTTCTTCCCTCTTTTGTGTATATCTTTTCAAAATGATGCGGATAGCTTATTATGACACCTATAACGTGATGAGTGTTAATCGGAGAATAACAGCGCTTCTAATACGCAAAATAATCCCTCAAAACGTCTTTAAGCTCGTCAAGAAAAAGCTCGCTGACTGCCGCGTCATTCGTATACTTTGATTCGCGCCACCAATTTGGAATATCTTCAACGATTAAACCTTGGTTCGCTTTCGCTGTGTTGATCAGCCTTAGCGCTTATGCGTTATTCATGGCAATCGAGACCCAGATTGTCTTTCTCCTAGAAAAATCTTCAGCGTATGCTGGAGAAACCAGTAACACATGAAAAACGGGTAATAAAAAACATACACGTACATACCAGAATAAACTAGGCCGCATCTAAATTCAACAATAGCTTGAGAAATTCCGTTCTGCAAACTCCAGTTCGCTGGAGATTTAAAATGTAAACAGTAAATGTCATCACCTATCACGGTTTTGTACCCTTTCCCTTTTATCCAGTTGATTATGTACGCGTCTTCGTAAGCATGCAACTGTTCAGGAATTTCTATCCCCTCCACAGCCTCGCGGCGAATAAGCGTGTCATGCATTCCACCTCGAAGACCAAAGCATTGCCTTGCAATAAGACTCTGCAACTTCAGAATCCGTTTATCTTTCACGTTAGGAATGACGTCAATATTTACTCCCCAGACGGCTCCAACATCGCTTTTCACGTTTTTTTCGGCTTTTCTAAACCAGTCTCTGCTGAGTATGACATCGCTGTCGACAAACATGAACCATTCCGTACTCACTTGCCGCAAGCCTTTCTCTCTTGCTCTGGCTCTCGAACCGTCCACGTTCAAAACTGTAACGTTCCCGTGTGCTTCATTGATTTTGTTCACGATTTTCAGTGTGCGATCGGTTGAAAAGCCATCAACCACTATCAAGTTCTTAACGGGCACGTTTTCATAGACCGACGCTAAACACCTATCAAGTAGGTGTTCACTGTTTTTTGTAAGTATCACGACATCTATTGGCTGCATTATCGTGCCCCTTACCAGTCTTGTCTAAGACTTCCTTGATAAATGTTAATGTATGAAACCAATTGAAAATAAGAATTTATCCAAATTCCCAACTAGAAACGCTGATTTTTCTGATAATTAAAGGCATAAAAACTAAAACCCTCCGCGTCTTATTTTATTCGCGAAAAATTGATACATCGAATACGCTGTATAGAAACCATAGGCAAATGTTAATCTAGCAAGCAAAGTTAGTCTGCCAAACCTAATAGCATCAGCTATTATGTTTAAGCTACCCCGAATAGTCCAGACACTTGCAGGTCTATAATGAACGCAGTATGGATTGTAGCATGCAATTAGTTTGTATCCTTTCTGGGTTATCCAATCTTTGATGTAAGCATCCTCAAAAACATGGAGAATCTTCGGGCTTTCTATGTCTTTAACCAAGTCTGTGCGGACAAGCGTGTCATGTGTTCCACCCCGAAGATCAAATATCTTACGAGTTATCCACAAGAATATTTTAAGAATCGCTCGATTTTGGATTGTAGACCAAACTTCGATTCCCCAGACCGCGCCCACCTTCTGGCCTAAGTGTTTCTCAGCTTTCTTAAACCAGTCCTTACAAAGAACCGCGTCACTATCGACAAACATGAACCATTCGGTTTTCACATGGTTTATGCCTTTCTGTCTCGCCGTGGCGCGATTTCCTCTGTCTTGGATCAACAAAATGTTTCCATGCTTCTTCTGAAATTCACGCACTATTTCTAATGTTTTATCGGTTGAATACCCATCGACAACTATTAGGCGGTTGACTGGAACGTTTTTATAAACAGATTTGAGGCATTCGTTAAGCATGTCTTCACTGTTTTTTGTAATTATGACGACGTCTACATGCATATTCAATATTCAACTACGTTATTTCTTAATTAAGATTCTTAGTCAATCTCTTATCCTTCCCATAATATAAAACCGCAAGTTATTGACCCTTTAGCTGGGAGCGCCAAAAGGTATTCGAGTTTCGTTTAACTCTTCAGGAAGCCAAAAATGCGTTTTTAACTGTTCACTCAGATTCGCCACGTTTTGCCTCATGACTTATATACGTGTGGGCTAGGTCTATTAAAACAGCCAAAATCGACATACACGGTGCTCAGTACTTGAATATAAGTTTCCGAAAAGCCTCCAGAATAGCCATTAGCGCGCTTACCCCAAACAGACCTCACCATGCTCAATGGATGATCACTAGGAAATGCAATTACCATTGCAGAGGCTGCAACGTCTGGAAAGAACAAGACCAAAGAGAATTATCAACAGAAGAGGTAAAGCGTGGATTAGACATACTCAAGGACCTTGGCGTGGTAGAAATCGTATTATCTGGGGGAAACCCCCTTTTAAGAGAAGACGCCGCCGAGATAATCGAGCACGCCACAAATCTTTTTGTAACTACAGTTTACGACAACGGCAGTATGGCCACAAAAAAAATGGAGGCTTTGCGAAACGTAGATTTTGTGGCAATTTCAATAGACAGTTTAGACGAAGCCAAAAACGATTACATAAAAGCTGTCCGAGGTGCTTGGAAAAAAGCCATGGAGGCCGTGGAAACGCTGCACAAAGAAGGAATAAGTGTGAGCGTAACACCCACCATCTCGCAGCTTAACCTCTACGAAATCGTGGACATCACAAACTACTTCACTCGAAAAGGAATCCCAGTTTGGTACTGCCTTTATTCTTTTGACCAAACTAATGATGAAAATCAACTTTTTCGAATCGGCAAAGCAAATGACGAGCTGATTATAAGGGATAAGCAGGCGATGGTTAAGCTGTGCGATGCTCTCATCGAGATAAAAAAGAAAAACAGGAAAATCCTTATGACGACCCAATTATTGAAGGCGCTTAGAACCCTCTTTCTAGAGGGCAAGAGAACGTGGAGCTGCCGTGCACTTCAGAACTTTTTGGTCATAGATCATTTAGGCAGAATCGCTGGTTGCCACAGTCACAACTTTACAGCATCAGTATTTGATTTACCCAAAATATGGAACACTGAAAAATTCAACTTGCTACGCCAAACTTACAGTAAATGCACACAGTGCGCCTACTTATGCTACATTTTTTATTCGCTTCATGGAAGCCCTTATGGAAACCTCATTTTGGCTAAAGACCAGTGGAAAAACGCAACGCTCTTCTTAGAGAAATAGCGCTAAACTTCCAAGTTTGGTAAAACTTCAATAATTTTCGCCACTGTTTGGATTAATCAAATGTCAAATTTTTGCTCCTTTTCGATGTTTGCAATGTAAACAGCATGCACAGTGCGTGTTTTTACTTATGGAATACTTCTCATTATCATCCGAGCACCTCCGTCTTTTGGCTTTTTCAGCTCAAGAAAGGCAGGTAAGAACGTGATAAGAATGAGAATCAGGGTCGCCACAATTAATATGATAATTATCGGGGTCAGATTCGGAATCATCACAATCTTTGAAAAATATGACTTAATTCACAATTTCCATTGCCTAAATGGGAAGTCTTAAACCAAGTGCTATGATCTTTTCGTTTGATTTTTGATACAAGCAGATCCAGAAAAGCCTTCGCGCAGATAGGGATATTGTAAAAGCAAATTGAAAATTAGAAGAGTGACAGTGGATTCGATGTTGATAAAGCGGAAAGATGTAATCAAGCATAACACGATTGTTTCTAGGAATAGACATAGAACCAAGCGGCTGCTTTCGAATTTCATTTACCCGCTCTCCTTCCTCTTCTTTGGTGTGGCTCTCATAGAGGTTAATTCTAGAAGTTAATTCTTTAGAGTTAGAATTTCAGTTTTAAAACTTGCGGATTACTTTTATTATAAAAAGACCTTTCCAAACAAATTAGCAGAGAACGCTATAGATTTTCGCTCTTGAGGATAATATTATCAATTACCATACAGAGAACCTGAAAAACCTCTCCTGCGTCCAGGTTGTCAGTATCCAAAACCAAATCAAACGGCTCGAAATCTTCGCCTAACCTGAAGCCGTATAGTTTCTTGTAGATAGCCTTTGTTCTTGCTTCTTTTTCCTTCAACACATGTAAGGCTTCTTTTACAGAGAGCTTATCTCTCTTAGCTATCCTTTCGGCTCTCTTTTCTTCAGAAGCAGTCAACCATATTTTGAAACCCGTTTTGAGCAACCACGGCATTGCCCAACTGTCTAAAAGAACATTTCCTTGTTGCGTGTATTCCAAGAGTTTATCGTCGACCACTTTGTCAAAATTCAGGTTTTTTTCTCTTTTCTTTAAAAAGCTGAGACCTTCAGGGCTCTCCCACCATCCGCGGCTGGATGGATTGTATCCTTCGTCTTTTGCTAACTCTTTCAGGGCGTCTCCGCCTGAATAGTACTTCAGTTTGTATTTTTGGGCGAGTTTCTTGGCTAATGTGCTTTTTCCGGTTCCAGCCATTCCAGATATGCAGATCACTATTTTTTTCTCAGGAGCGCTCTTCATCGGTTCGTTTTTGCTGTTCATGGCACTGCCTCAACTGGGCATCTTATGCTCATTGCATGGGTGTTATACCTATTACACGAGAAGCAAACGTTCCGAAGAAAAACGAGCAAATCAGGTACCAGATGAAAACAGGTATGCCAGCTGGTGCCGGCGCTATTCCTGGCACATACGCTACGGCATTTCCCCCGTAAACTGGAATTAGAAAGAGGTACCAGATCACTATGTAACTAAAGGAGATCGGGAAAAGAATCATCTGTGGCTTCATCATCTTCTTTTGCATGTTATCTATTTGTGACTGTTTCTTTTTCAGTTTCTCCAAAAGTTTCTTGTCATTAGCACGCATGGCCTGCATCATCTGAGAGCGATGTTCAGACGTTTCCTTTTGCATTACTTTGTATTCTTCCCATCCGCACATGCGAGTGATTAATAAGCGGTGAATTCCCATGTTAAGGAACGAAACAGCAACCGCGATAAGCATTACCACAACTGTTGCTAACGGAATGATCGTGATGTCCATTGTCTTATTTCTCCTTGCACTGCCTATTCGTTTTCTCGTTAATAACCATTTTTACTCTCATATACGGTTCTGTTAAATTATGAGGGAATGGCTTTCCTAAAATTGTTTGACTAAAAGTCTCCGCGAAAAGAGCAGAGTCATAAAACAAAGAGGGTGGAAGGGTTGGGGGTTAATCCTCTAAATTTGGCAAAACTTTGAGAACTTTAGCGAGAAGTTTCACTAATGCGGTATCAAAATTTTGGTCTTGTTCTATGTTCGCAAGCAGAATAGGGCGTCTCATACTAGAATCCATTTGACTATTACGGTTATAGCAATTCTTGTTGTTCAAGCTTCGAATTTCGAAGTAACAAGAGTGTTTTCCCCGAAAATATTGGCATTTTAATTTAATTTTTTTGTATATTGCCAAACCAAAATTGCTGTATTTAATATTTCTGCATAGCAGATTTGAAAGACCACGGCTGTAAAACTGCAATTTTCGAAGTTTTCAGCATATTATTGCGCACGCAAATCGAAAATACTTCCGAACATCCACAAAACTTGCCTAGAATTTGTATTCTTAGGCTTCTGTATAACATAGACGAGGGGCAAAACTCATCTGAGATCATTCTTTTGTGAACTGCCTTGGAATGTTGAAGTGGAAATGATTTGAATTGAAAAGAAGGTTATGCACTCACAAAGATGAAGCTAAAGAAAGACAAGATTTTTTTATTGTTTTTGTTTGATACATGGCTTTAATTTGTTGGCTCTCTTACAACAGCCTTTACTACTATTGAACTCTGGGCAGTCAAAACAGTTTGCAACTTCTTGGTTCTCCATGAAATCCTGCCTTCCCTAGGTTTGCATTAAACGCTCCCGTCTCCAAAACGTATTCTTAAAATAGTTCTATTAAAGCGTTAATTTATTTTGTGTTTTTAATTAGATGTATTCTTTCAGGCTAGAATTTTCTACAATTGGAATATGCTGTTTGATTTTTCATTTAAGATGGTTTTGTTTCTATGGAGCTCTCAGAATTTTTGTGAAGCAGAAACTGAAAGTAATAATTGAATCATAATTAATCTCAGACGTTTCTAGCTGGCGAAACTGAAAAATATCAGTGGCGACATAGTTATTATTTTAGGAGAAATGAGAATGGTAGACTATGTTAAGGGACTCCCACCTGACAGATGGCATTGGTGCAAGAATTGCACTCAATATCCACTGTACATCTACCAAAGACGCTCCAAGAGACCGCAGTCTGACCTATGCGACCAGTGCAAAGCAAAAGAGGACAACAAAGACTGCAAAATATAAAGATACAGTCAGAATAGTGAAGAAACAACCTGAGTCATTTAGGTAACTTTCAATGAGGGTTGGAACATTCATACAAGATTACTTTTTAAGTAGCTTAGAATGTTTGTGAAGTGAAAAATGCTGAAGCTAATAAGTGTGAAAGTGTCGGATGGATCACTTCTTTCTTCTTCTTATCAAATAAGTAATGTTCATCACTAAGGATACCCCAATAAGGATGCCTTCCGCGAAATCTGTAACTGAGAAACCTGAATACTCAAAATGTAAGAAACGACCAATTAGTATACCCAGAGCAAGGGATATTGTTCCAATAGCCAATATTTTTTCATCGTTGAGCGGCATGCCTATCACTTTGTTTACTAAATGTCTTTACTTTTAGCTATAAGATTTTCACCCTTCACAGAGACCAAAAAGAATTCGCTAGTTTTGTTTTTGTTACTCTATTCTCTAAATTTTTCGGAATTTAGTTTTGGGAATATTTCGTTTTGTGAAATAAAGTATTATCTATTCTGATTAGAAGTTTTATTTGCAAACTGTCTATGTCACGAAGAGCTTGATTTGAAAGATGGAACTTAAGGAAACTCACCACCATAGTGATGTGGTTGACCGTAAGGAGAAAGCTGAGTCTACTTTGGTTAGACTCCAGTCTTTAAAACGCCAAGTTTCTGAACTGAGGCTGCAACTTGAAGCGCTGAGGGAACTGCGATCAGAGAAACAAGAGAAAGCTTTACTATGTAATCATTGTGGCAAGGCAATAAAAAAGAGTAAAGAAATCACGATTAAAGGCTCTCTTGGAGAAATCAGAAGTTCTTACCATAAAGGCTGTTTTAAAGCCGTTTTGTCCTCTTAATTAGTTTGAACTATTTTCATAAATAGTTTTTATGTCCTTCATGGATGTTTGTTAATGTATTTTTAAGGATTATTCCTTTTTCTCTGATTTGGGTGGCAGAACATATTCAGAAGTACATTCACGGACACCTTTAACCCTACCTTCACAGAAACTGTGAATAAGAAAATGCATCTCTGCGTCATGGGGACTCTCTCCATTAGGGAGAACTATCTCGCTCATTGATTTGTTAGATTCGAAGACCAGAACGCGGTCAATTTTCTTTAAGTCTACTAACCTTCCACCAAACCGGAAGGGTTTCCTTTCATTAAAAGGGGAGATAATACATTCCATCATATTTTTCTTAGAGTGGTTAAAACTGATGCCTTGTCTATAAAGGTCCTTTTTTTCCAAGCTTTGTATGAAGACATGATAGTATTTCATCAATAATCATTTGGTTTATTATCGCAGTTAGCTTAAAAATTTTGTATTTCTAACAATTACTATAGAAAGGGGAAATGCTAAGATAGCAATGTTTTCTCAAGTTTTCTGCAAACGAAGATTATTTGCGTAAATTATTTTAGGAATTCCGTTATAGTGTTGTTTGTGGTGTTTATGAGTTTTCTTAAAAAAGCGAAAGATAAAGCTAAAGAAGCAGCCAAGAAAGTTGAGAAAGAAGGAACTAAGCTTGGAAAGAAGAGTCTTAAAGAGACCAAGAAAGCAGCTAAGAAAGGCGCGAAAGCAACCAAGAAAGTTGCCAAGAAGGGCGTTAAAGAAACCAAGAAGGTTACCAAGAAAGTAAAGAAGAAGATTAAGTAGAGCCTATTCTCCAAGGATCCGTCTGAAAGCGGGGAACATTTCAGCCGCTCTTTCACGCATTAACAGCTCATAATACTGGTAGATTATGCCAACGGCTAATAAGATGCCTGTTCCTGAGCCGAAAACTCCTAGGAAATCTGAAATTCCGGCGACCAAACCCACAACTATTCCTCCCAGAATCGTGACTACGGGAATATAGCGTTTAAGGATGGACTCGATGGGCCTTCCCGATCGCCTATAACCAGGGATTTGCATTCCTGAATCCATAAGCTGCCGTGCCACCCTCTCTGGTCCGAGACCACCAACTTCAAGCCAAATGAGCGAAAAGACTGCACAGAAAGCCACGAGAATAGCCAAGTAAACAGCGGCTCTTATTGGCTCCGCTGCTACGCTCTGAACATTGTGGGGTGGCGTTACATAATAGGCTAGACCGCCTAATGGTTGATTATCCGTTTGGTTATATTGACCTAAAATGTCAAGCAATATGTTCTGTCCGGGCGCTGGTCGTCCTTGGGTGCTCCAGAGAAGTTGAGAAAAGAAGAAAACGTTGGCGAAAAGTGCGGACGCGAAAATGACTGGAAGGTTGGAGACGTATAGAAGCTTGATTGGATAACGGCTGCGGAAGCCCTTGTATCCTGCGTAGGTCATTGGAAGCTCAACTCTGACTCCTTCCAAGTAAATTATCACTAGGAATGTTCCAATCGTTGCTATGAACCCAATTAAGGATGGATAGGCCCCTGCGCCGATTATCCAATCCGTTAATGTTTGTCCACCTCGCGAAAGCAGGTCAAGTGACCCCACGAACAAGCCTGTTCCAGGACTAAAGGTTTGCCAGAGAATGTTCTGTGCAACTCCAGCCATAATGAAAAGGCTGATTCCGCTGCCAAGTCCCCAGCCTTTTTGGATTAACTCGTCCAGCAAAATAACAATTACTCCAGCGCCTAAAAGTTGAAGGAATATGATTATCGTTGTTGGTCCTGTGATGGCGCCGTACATGCCGCTTATTATGTAAGCTGAGGCCTGAATTCCTGTGAGAAGTATAGAGAAGAATTTGCTTGCCACCGTGAACAAGCCTCTGTCTTCGG
>SMTZ1_10014043_pt1 | contig 12523 bp, 7 predicted proteins | sample DeeMarSWOR136_30_FD_25667 | JGI IMG/M metagenome (IMG submission 25667) | reverse complement strand
ATGGCTCGTAATCCTTACGACCGTATGCCGGCTTGAGCCAAGCAGAGAATTCAGAAGAGACAACCCGTAAGACAACGGGCATCTGCAGCTCCAACACGTCACCGGGCACTACCCGGTACGGGCCGATATGAGATTGTACCTTGACCGAGCTATCTGCATCTCCTTCTGGCATGAGTGGCCCGGCCTTGTTAAATTCTCTCACCTGCTCGATAGATGATAAGACTGGACCATTGCATCCTGTCATACAGGGCAAATAGAATGCTAAAGTATATAGAAAAACATTTCTAAAAAATTGGAAACTTTTGGAGACCTTTTTCACTTGATATCTCCGATTTAACTTCTTCCATAGCTGCACGCCAAATGCTCTATCCAGGCTTAGTATATTTATCGTTATTATCGGGTCTGTAACTGGCCATACAATTCCTGGTTCTGACACTCCAAAAACCCTGTTTTGCGATATAAAGAACCACAAGACGCACTCCAAGTTGGTATTAGGATTGACCCATTACCTGTTCTATGTCTAATACGCGACAATAGTTGACGACAAAGGCGTGGGATCCGTGCTCTGGCTTCAACTTTGGAAAAACCTGGCACTCTGATTGAATCAAGCGCAAAGTAACCTCCAGGTGGTTTAACGCTTAACTCGTACTCACTTCATACCAGCTACCAAAAATGCTTGACACAGAGCATTAGAAGTGATAAAATAGGGAAATCTTATCTTGGGGAGATTTACCATAGGAGGGTAACATTAATCTTTCCTGCGATCAGGAGGAATCAGCTCGGCATTGGGACACTCTGGATACGCAACAATAGCAATTATTGCCGGATAGAACGTTATTTTGTCAGGGTGATGGATATGAGAAAAATCACTTTGCGCAGTTTGCTTGCCTTGTTTTTGTTATTGCAAGCAGGATGCCAGATGGTGGTAGTAAACAGCAAGAGGCTTGAAGGCATGGCAGGTATACGTTTGATGCGTCAACATGACTCAATTAATGGGTTCAATTGGGCGAAGGATATACATAGCGGCAAGTGGGACTGCAGCAATAAGATAGATGGTGATACAGAGCAGCAAGATCCTTGTCGGATTAAATATCACTCTTCCTTCTCGGTAAACCGCTGGATGGCCGTTGAAGGTAAACTCGGCAATGGGAGAAAATATCCAGTTGTCTTGGATACAGGAGCGTCAATCGCTCTGTTCGTGAACGATATCCACATTATGGAAAACAAGCTGGCTATTTATCCACTTAAAAGTCATAACGTAGATTCTGTCGGATGGGGGATGTGCTATCTTCCGGAACTGCACATAGGGCAAGTGACATTGGCCAACTGGCCTTGTTATTATCAAGAGCAGCATACGGAAGTTCAGCTACTCGGACTGCCGCTTGCTAAGGGCAAGGCTGTAATAGCAGGACTGGCGGCTCTGCGGAGATTTAAGTATATTTCGTTTGACAGCGTAAGGAAGGAAGTGGAGTTATCACTCAAGAAAGTGTTTAAGCCCGACCAGCTGGATTCGTGGACGCAGTATTCCTTTGCGATCGAAGAAGATTTAGGCGGTAATACTTTCCTTTTCGTTAAGATTCCCATTGCCGGGGAGGAAATTGAATTACAGCTTGATACCGGTAGTGGAAGAGGGATGGCGATCGCCGAAGAGCTGTGGGAGGAGATGCGCAAAGAAATCCAGCATGTCAAGCTGAGAAAGGGCAGAGATTTATATCCATATATTGGACGGCTGGTCTGCAAACGCGGTGTTGTACCAGAACTTGAAGTTGGGAATAGAACAGTCAGAAATGCTAAGATTTCTGTTTTCCCGAACGATAGCCCGATTGTGGACCAGTGCTCCGGCATGCTGGGGATGCAGTATTTTGCAGATACTGTGATGGTTCTTGATTTCGAGCAGGATCTGATGTGGTTGAAGAATCCACCAAGCCGGTAGCCTTCTGCCACGATTCTTCAATCTCGATACGTGCCTCAACCAAGAAATATGCTAAGCTCTTCCGGCACAACCCGCGAATTCAATTTCAAAATCCTCATCATCACGCCCCAGCTTTTTTGACAGGGGCCCCCTCTCTACCTCGCATATTGAGATATTAGCAACTATGGCGTACTTGGACTGCGATTTTCACCTTGACCGCTGTTATTGGCTATGACCAGCCCACCAGCGGTAGCCCCCGCCGCAAGAGTAGCGGTCTTAGCAGTAATCAATCCCATGCTTGTCCATGCCGGCGCCACTGCGATCTTCATGGTTCCGATACCGGGGACACTTTTTCCCAAAGAGCCAGCTACAGTCTCGGCTGTTGCGAACGTACCAATTGAGTATATTTCGCCCAGACTTTGTATTGCAACTATCCGGGCCGAAGGTATGCAAACAGTGACAACGGGATTTAGAGCACCTTCGCACGCCATTGCCGCGCATATGTTGGCCACCTGTGCGGCAGCTAAACCTTCAGACTGAGCCCACTGGGGCAAAGGCGACTTCTTTTCAATCTTCACACTTTTTCTGCTGAGTCCCACTTTTCTAACAAATTTTTCGAATTTTGGGCCCAGACCATTCAAATCGACCGATGCTCCGGCTGCATTAGTCCTGTATGTCGCAACCTCATGACGCAAGGTCTTCTTGCCGTTGGCGTCTTTTGTCGCTTCGAAAACAGATATGCTCAGATAGATCTCCTCAATTCTCGGATCAAAAAGATAAACAGCGTTGATTTTGGATCTTAAAGAACCCTTGCCGGACTCTACAAAAAACGGCTCAGACAAGGCCCTAACAGCTATCATTTCACCAAAAACATCTGTTTTAAGCTCCAACGCCGTTAAGGTGAATTTCAATTCGCCGGGAAGCGAATCGCCAAGGGATGACAGATTGATAGATTGTTTCCATGTTTTTCCGACATTATCCTTTGTCACCCTCTTGAGTGACTTGATAGATTCATTATTGACTCTCGCCCAAAAAGCCATGTCCTCTTCACCGACGCTTGACAAATGTCGGGTGTTTCTATCGAGAATAAATGAAAATTCTATCGGAGAAGATTCCTGAGCGAGCTTCGGATCGAGATTACTTCCAGAAAGCGAATACAGAACCTTATCGTCTGACAAAGCCTCTTTTCTCACCGTAAATAAGGTTTCAACCTGATTCCTGAATTGACCCCCACCCGTATATTCTACAGATGAAATCATTTTGTAGTGCTGTACGCTTTCCTTTTCCCTCGCCAAGCCGGCAGTACCTGATAACAACACTACACTCAGCGTCATCATCAAACAAAAATCTCTCCTGAAAATACAGTTTGTCCTATTTGAAGAAAACATACTTTACCCTTTCAAATCTTTTTCCTTTCTTCGTTTTTTTCACAACAAACCAACACCCCCAGTTAAATTTTATCGGTTAAATCGTTTGCCTATTTATCCAGGCAATTCCTGGTTATGAGGCTCCAAAAACCCAGTTACAAGTGTCCCATGTTCTTAAGTCCCCGAAACTGAGTCGTCCGCTTTCGGCGGTTGTTTTGTGTAGTCTCCAATCTCGACATCCGTGATCCTAGGGCTCAGAAAAAGCTCATTTGCCATAACGGCGCGTATAGCTGGGAGCAAGTCATCGAAAATAGAACTTTTGAGCACATAGCCCAAAACACCCGCTTTGAGCCCGGCCTCCACGAAACGCTTGTTGGAACGCGTGGACAAAATGATAATTCGTGCAGCGGCATTATTGCTAAGAATACTTCCAGCAGCTTCAATCCCGCTCAATTTAGGCATGCTAATATCCATAAGTACCACGTCCGGTGACAACTTCTTGGCAAGCTCTACTGCAGTTTCTCCATCCTTCGCTTCGCCAACAACCTCAATATCAGGCTGCTTGCCAACAAAAGATTTTATGTTTTCCCGCATAGCATCATAATCATCAGCAATCAAAAGCCTTATACTCATATTACCAGCCTCCCTCGTCAAATTCCTTGATTAAATGCCACAACGATTACAGCACAAGTCCGAACCCAAAAGGTAAATTCCGCCTTGCATACGACTTAACAAATGCATCAAATACTCCAGTTAGATTGTCGGGTAGAAGACACGCTTATTTAACCAGCCTTTTACTGGTTCTAAGGTTGGAAAAAACGGGTAGCAAGAACGCCTGGAGATTAGACAGCTTATAATTCCAGTTAGCGAAAAGCGCGTATATGTAATAATTGAATGGGTGCGTCACACAATTCTTAGAAAAGAATGTGTGAGCTCAACTGTAGTGAAGTGTCCCAGCTCGCCGGCTGGAAAATGCTTGTTACAAAGGAGTGAACAAATTATTCGTTGACCAAATTACGTAGATAAAGTATTAGAGACTACGCTAATCACAGAGTATTCAAGTCATGCATAAGCAATGCTGGTCAGCCCTTCACTTATTGCATACTTGACAAGCTCAGCCACACTTTCTATATTTAGTTTCTTCATTAATTGGTTACGGTGCCACTCAATAGTCTTGGGGCTAACGTACAATTCTCTCGCTATTACTTTCGTCGACTTACCCTCTGCGATCAATTGAAGCACTTCGCGCTCCCTGTCCGTTAATACCGAGTAGGCAGACTGTCCTTGCTCCGCTGCATGATGTAAGTACTCTTCAATAACTATCCTGCTTATGTGGGAGCTGAGGTAACTGAGGTAAGTGCGATTTGCAACGACATTTTGTATAGCAGAAACGAGCTCTTGGAAGGCACAGCGCTTTGGCAGGTAGCCCAATGCGCCTGCTTTAAGCATTTCACACACAGAACGCCGGTCTGAATGTGCTGACAAGGCTATTACCTTGACGTCAGGTAATTCGTGGACTATTTGCCGGGTGGCCTCGATGCCGTTTAGATTGGGCATAGAGGTCTCCATAATAATGACATCTGGGCGTAGTTCTCGGGCAAGTTGGACTGCGGTCCGGCCATCTTCAGCCTCTCCAACAATATCCATCCCAAACTCATTACGCAGCAGGGAACAAATAGCCTCGCGCACAACCCTATGTTTGTCAGCAACCAATATTCTTATTTCCATAGGTGTCTCCCTGTCTCTCTCGGAGGCTTTTGTGACCATCTGTTATTCACAGCCTCACCTCAGTCTCCCACTCAAACGCTTATTTCTCACTGTAATCAGCGAATTCTTTATCCTTCAGTTAAAGAATCTTTTTAGAAATCTATAGAAAGTGAATGGATTCCAATTTCCAACCTTGACCCTCGGTAATTCATAACGACTTGTCTGGCCTGTCACACTGACTGTGCCATAAGAATTACCACACGCCAAGCTGAATCCAATATCCTTTAAAATACTAATAGTCTCCGCTGTGTAGCTGTTGTCATTTCCAAACGGGTAAGAAAAATATTTGATATTGTGTCCTAATACTTCCTCTAATACATTCTTATTTTTCGATATTTCCTCAATTTGTTGCCATTTAGGCAAAGATGATAACTTTACATAGCTGTGCGTGTGTCCGCCAATTGTAACCAATCCGCTTTCCGCAAGCCTCCTGAGTTCCTGAGCGCTCATTGTTCTATGATTGTCGAGCTCCTCAGCCTGCAGGTATAAGCTTCTGGTAATTTGTTCAACAATTGTTCTTTGTTCTGACGGTGTTTTGTCAGATAGGATTGAATACAAATCGTCATAAGCCCGAAACCTATCGAGCTGTGTCACCAGAGGCCATTTATACAACTGACAGTCTATCTCCAACTTTAGTTGCCCTTCAAAATGGTTTGCAATAAGAAAATCTTCTAATTCCTGCCACCAGAGCTGCCCCCCTTCTATAATGTTGGCTGAGCTGGCAAAGACTGTGGCAAAAACTTCAAATCTTTCGAGCACTTCTTTAGCCGTGTAAAGCACATCAGTGTAACCTCCATCAAATGTTACCACTACAGTTCCCTCTCTAAAAGGCTCTGAAGTTTCCAGATGATGCTTCATCTCATCAATCGATATGACATTAAAGTTCTGTGCCAGATATTCTATCTGCTTCTCAAAATGGTACGGCTCCACTGCCAGCTGGAGAGGATCAAAGCACAACGATGCCACTCTGTGGTATTGCAGGACAAGACAGGTATCAACTCCAATATGCCCTGAAATAGCACTTGAACTCTCTGACAAATTCTTGCACGAAAAGTCATGCATTTTCTTATTTCATATTTTCAATACTAAAATAATCAGCAACTTGCTCTCCATAGCAAGTCGCTAATGTAAGAATCAATGCTTAGCAACCTATTTATGTTCTCCATAACTATTGATCACTATGCTGACAATTCACCGCGAGTACACGCATAGTTTAGTATCGGCTGCGCAACTGTGAATCCTTGCACGAGAAATGCTCTACTTAAGATAGGAAATGTCGTGATTTAAGCCAGAAATAATCTTGTATCGCGCACGGCAAATCCCTGTATTATGGGACATATTCCTCCGACACGCGTTTGTTCACCTGTCGTAGCCGCTTTTTAAGATCGTAGTTATCTGCTAACAGTTCTTCCACAATTGTGATACCGTTGGGATCATTATCTACAGCTAAGATTTTTCCTTGTACTTGCATAGTTCTGTCCATCTCACATTTTAGACCCCGGCGCAGCATACATATACAACGCTATGGGCCCCTATTAAATTAACCGCCTTCGGCGGGACTTTTTTAGCTATATTGCCCAGCCTTGCTATTATTACAAATTCCTATACGATTAAATTACTGCTCGACTGCCAAGCCGTTGTCAGCACCAGATAACAACAGATGGTCTTTCCTATGTGTGTCCATGGATAGTGGTATCTCAAATGAGAGCACCGCGCCACCCTCTGGTCCGTTCTCTGCCCAGATGCGGCCTTTATGCGCGGTGACGATCTCGTGACAGATCGCGAGCCCCAGGCCTGTGCCACCTGCTCCTGTCTTCGTCTTGCTCGACTGCACAAACTTGTCGAACACCGTTTCCAGCTCATCCTGAGGAATCCCAGGGCCTTGGTCATGAACTGAAACTCTAACAGAGCTCTCCGCACGGTATATAGTAACATCGATGATCCCACTCTCCGGCGAAAACTTGATCGCGTTATTCAGAAGGTTACGGAGTACCTGCTTGATCTTATCAGCATCGAGTGCGACCTCCCCATTGAATTTGGACACTTCGTATCGTACGTTTAAGTTTTGTTCCGATAGCAATGTGTCTAATTCATTTGTCACAGATTTGACAAGTATCCCAAGATCGGTTGGCTCGAACGCAAACGTCACTTTTTTTGATTCCAGCTTTGCCAGGTCAAGCAGATCGTTGAGTAACTCCAGAAGCGTTTTTCCGCTTTGTTTGATCCTATTGAAGTAATCGAGGAGTTTTTCTAGTTGGGCACTATTGTATTTCTTGATGCCAAACGAGGCGAAGCTGATGATGCTGTGAAGGGGGGTACGCAGCTCGTGTGACATATTAGCCAAGAATTCGCTCTTGGCTCGATTTGCCACTATGGCTTCCTGGGTTAGGCGATTTGCCTCTTGGACAGATTTTTCGAGCTTCTTGTTGACCCTTTCAAGCTCCTTCTTTGATTCTTCCGCTCTTGCCTTTGCACGCCCGAGAGTCTCCTTGCTCCTGACGAGAAACATATATTCTGCTGAGGAATTAGTTGAAACGTACTTAAACGCAACGACATAAGCTCCCAAACGCGCCAGATGCAACAACCACCACCCCGGGCTCCAGAGCTTAGTGAAAATGAAGGTCAACCCGGCTACACTACAAAGGAGGCAGTAGATGGCAAACAGCGCGTATATTACGTATCGGCTGCGGTCAAAATGGCTGATACAATATACTACTCCAGAAAGAAAGAAAATGCCTCCGGTGAAGTTAAGCGTTTTGGCAGTCAATGTGAATCTCCCATTGGTCAGGACTGCAGGCAGCACCTCAGGAAAAATCAACGATATCAAGCCGAATAATCCGGCTGCCATCGCAAGTATTTTGGGAAGTACTTTCACCAGTCGCGTCTGAGTGAGTTGTTCAGGTAGCCATATCAGAGCAATGCACAAACCACCAATCAACTGGGCTGTGCTGCGCAGGCAGACAGACTCATTACTAAGTGTCATACTCGCATGAAAGGCGTCTATAATCCCCGTAACAAGTACAGAGCACGCCAACCACATCATGTATCCATTGCCACTTTCGCTATGACGCATCAGTAGAAAGCTGGCAATTCCCAAAGCGAGCATACAGCCAAGAGTTTCAAACACAGCATGAAGGACCTCATCCTTAATCTGAAATCTGGGCAGCAACTCCGCGATGCTCGAGATACCTAACGCCAGGAAGATACCACCAGTTGACAGTGCGGCAGCCAGTAGAAGGCTGCGCCATCGGCGAACGTCCAGCTTTGATTTGTGCGCCTTTTGTATTCCCATTTTCCATAAGTAACCAGTTGTCCGTGTGAATTTTCAATTTGACATACTATCCTATTATCCACCGTTTCCAGAGTTATAGCAGTCCGGCCAGTATCCTTCTTCAGAAATTCTAAACTGTGCATTATCGGCATGTTCAAATCTGTAGTAACAATACACGGTTTCTCGTTCTTCTAATCTTTTGGCCATGTCAACACTTCTTTGCAATTGATTGAATGAACCAGAGGGTTCGTAATTTTCAAATTCTCGAGTGCACGAATATCTTCAAATTAGTACGATCATCCTCCAGCAGAGATATTGGCTTCGAGTTTTTCATCTGTAATCACTTTTTCCCGTTTTCCTATTTCTATCCAGTCCGTGCGGGATAAAAACGTCACCACTTTTTCAAGTTCCGTCTTCAGCTTATCAAAGAGTGGCGTGGCAGCCTCCACATCGTTCTCTCTGCCAACACATTCCAGACGATAAGCTATATCAGAGAGCCGCTTTGCTCCGACATTTGTAGCTGCTCCCTTCAATGCATGAGCGTATAACTTAATTCCCTTGGCATCGCCAGCTTTCACTGCCTCTGTAAGCTTATTAAAGCGTTCTTCACTATCGTTTAAGAATATAGGCACAACTTCCTTGATTAATTCCTCATCCCCCAATCTGCCAATAAGCTGGCCCCAGTTAAGTATTTCTTTACTGTCTTCGATTCCAACTGTCTTCCCCAAGATAGATTCTTGAGATATTCGGTCACAACAGAGATTTGCCAAATCATCTACTTGAGATTTGACTGAGTTGGCTTTTTCACTCAAAGCTTCGTTCTCCACCGGGAGGTATTTGCGAATTTTTTCCAACAGTTTCCGGCGGTCGAGCGGTTTGGACAAATAGTCGTCGCAACCAGCACAAACACATTTACCCTCGTCACCAGACATTGCGCTGGCAGTCAGAGCAATAATTGGGGTTTTGACTCCCTCATTCCTGAGTTTCCTTGTGGCCTCGTAGCCATTCATATTGGGCATCTGTATGTCCATGAGGATTAGGTCAAATGACCGGTTAAGAGCCTTCTGTACCGCTTCATTTCCGTCTTCGGCTACTGTTACTTCAAATCCTACTTTTTCCAGCAACCATCTAACAAGCATTTGATTGCTTCTTACATCCTCGGCAACTAATACGTAGCCAGAAAACTTGGCTTCCTTCAGCTTGTCACGCTCGTCGCCCATGTGGTCAGCAATATTGTTTCTGTCCAAAAAAGGCTGTTTTGTTACATCAACACTTGCTGGTATTGTGAGTGAGAATATCGAACCTTTACCCTGCTCGCTGGTCAAAGTAAGCTCTCCGCCGAGAAGTTCTGCCAGTTGTCTCGTGATAGTCAGCCCTAACCCAGTACCATCATACTTGCGAGAGGTACTTCCATCTACCTGAGAGAATGATTCGAACACCTTTTCCTGCTTTTCAGGAGGGATGCCGACGCCTGTGTCACTGACATCAAAGCGAATGTATGGCTGATTATTTTTGTCCTCCAAAGAAACCTTCACATACACATGTCCTTCTTCGGTAAATTTAATCGCATTACTTATAAGATTGATTAGACATTGCTCCAAACGTGTAGGGTCAGAAAAGATATTCGTAGGTAAACCTTGATCCTCTTGAATCTCAAATTTCAGGTCTTTTTCTAAAGCTGCAGGCTGCATCATTGATTCGATCTTGGCAAACAGATGTTTAAGGGAGCATTCGCTCGTTTGCACATCCAGTTTGCCGGCCTCAATCTTGGAGAAGTCCAGAATATCATTTATGATCCCCAGCAGGTGTCTGCTGCTGTCGCAAATGGTGCTAACACAACATTTTTGTTTATCTGTAAGCTCTTCATCAGCTAACATGTCGCTGAAACCTATGATAGCATTCATTGGTGTGCGGATTTCATGGCTCATATTAGCGAGAAACTCACTTTTGGCTTTTCCAGCTCCTCTGGCTTTCTCCAAAGCAATAGTCAACTCTTTATTTGCTTCTTCTACTTCATGTGTTCGTTGCTCTACAATACGCTCCAGCTCTTCGTGCTTGAGCCGTGCCTGTTTGGAGAGATGCCATTTTTCGGTAAGTGCGGTGGCAAGTTGATAAACTTCTATATTGTCAAACGGCTTTTTCAAAATCAGCAGTTGTTCAGTCTGTCCAAGCTTTGCAACGATATCATCCCATTCATAGTCGGAATAAGCTGTACAAATTACGACCTGAAGCTCCGGATATTCCTGCCAGATTCGCTTGATTGTTTCGACTCCATCCCAGCCCGGCGGCATGCGAATGTCAACAAATGCCATGGCATAGGGACGGCCCTCTTGTAAAGCCTGTCTAACTTTCTCCAATCCCTCCTGGCCCTGGAAGGCAGAGTCGATTTCGAAACTTATTCGCCCTGATGAGTTTGATGCGTTGCCAAAAATTGCAGCTTTGGCTTCGTGGAGATTAGCAGTATCGGCATCGCCGCTTCCAAGAATTGTCCGGAAATCCTTATGAATGCTCTCGCTGTCATCAATCACCAGGATACGCTGATTCTTCTGGCATTTTTCTTTCATCTCATAACCTCCACAGGCTTAAATGGCAATTCCAACATGAACGTCGCTCCCTGCTCCAAGCCTTCGCTATAGACGGTCAAGGTTCCTCCTATCTCCTTAGCTGCCAGGGCGCTGCTGTGCAAACCGACACCATGGCCATCTTTCTTGGTCGTGAATCCATAGTTGAATATCTTCGCCAGATTTTCCTCGGATATCCCAACGCCGTTGTCGGCCACTTCAATCCGAAAGCGATCTTCACAATGTTTATAGATTCGAATAGTCAGTAATTTTTCTTCTCTATTGCTGCCGCTCAGGGCATACTTGGCGTTGCTTATCAGATTCACCAAGATCTGGAGCGCTTTTTGTCTGTCAATCTCGGCTTCACCAATCTCCTCAAACTCACGGATAAGCCGAACTCCATGGCGTTGCAAACCTGCACTATTGATTTGAATGGCATCTTCGGCTAATTTGCTCAGAGACGTGTGGACCTCAACGCCCGAGACCTTAGCGTATGACTGTTGCATGCTGACTATATCCTTGATGTGCTGGACGTTCTCGGTCAATACCTTGAGTTTGGCGATAATATCAGTCTGCTCATCTGTCAGATATTTACTGACTTCAGTCAGATACACGGGAATATGTTTCCCCTGTGGGTCTTCGGTAAGGAACGTTCCAAGGTCGTCAGTATGCTCATTGATGATATTTGCCACTTTTTCCAGGTTTGCCAGCTCCGAGTTGGTAACTTTCTCTCTTATCACGGTTGTCGATACGTTAATACTGTTGAGGACATTTCCGACATTGTGCAGTACATCGGCGGCCACTTCCGCCATGCCCGCTCTGCGTGCCGTCTCAATCAGTTTCTCCTGGGCAGCCTTAAGTTCGGCCTCTGCGTGCTTGAGGTTCGTAATGTCCCAGAAGATACCCAATACTCCAACGATATTATCCTGCTCGTCCTTGATAGGCGTTTTGACTGTCTGGACGATCATCTCTTGCCCGTTCCGGATATATTTCTCCTCGATATCTTCTGTTGTTCCAGCTTCCATAATTCTTTTATCATCTCCCCTGTATTTTTCAGCCAATTCCTTGGGAAAGAAGTCGTAATCGGTTTTGCCCTTAAACTCTTCCACCCTAATCCCTAAATCCCGGGCAAAATTTTCGTTGCACGAGACGTAAATTGAATTTCTATCCTTTGAAAATATTCTTTGAGGGAGGTTCTCGAGAAGTGTTCTGTATTTATTCTCGCTCTCCCGCAGGGCCTCCTCGGCCTTCTTGCGCTCGCCAATTTCCTTGGTCAGTTGCTCATTGGTGGTGGTTAGTTCAGCAGTGCGATGCTCAACTCTTATCTCTAATTGGTCTTTGGCGTCCACTAATGCCAAATCGCGCTGCTGGATCTGTTCTAACATTTCGTTGAATGCGTCTATAAGCAAGCCGACCTCATCATTACTCCGCTTCAGGGCTCGGACAGAGTAGTTCTTCTTTTCTGAGACGGCTTTTGCAACCTCAGCCAAGTCTAAAATTGGCCCGGAAATAATACTCTGCAGTTTTGATGACACCAAGTAAGCTATGAGGGAACACATCAGCACAATTAGTGCAATAGTGCCTGCTTTCAACCAAAGCATAGCCTTCATTTTATATAAGTTGAGTCGGATGTAAACTGTACTGA
>SMTZ1_10005705_pt1 | contig 12523 bp, 22 predicted proteins | sample DeeMarSWOR136_30_FD_25667 | JGI IMG/M metagenome (IMG submission 25667) | reverse complement strand
CTGTGTATGGTCTGAAATTGAAGACTCAGACTATTGTATGGAATTCTGCACGGAGCAGGAAGAAGGTCAGACACTCTTCACCCCACTTAAAATCATCACTGATAATGTGGATGAAGAGCAACTTGCAGGAATGGGTCTGGACTGGACTCTCCTATTCCTCACGCCATTCTTCATCATCTTCCTCGTTATAACGGTCATATCTGGCATAATGGGAGCGAAGTCCTCTTGGCAACTCGGTCTCGTCACCATGATTCTCGGAATGATAATTGTGGCTGTCCTTTTCCCAGTCCTGATATGGATATCGGTTGTATTCACGATACTGGCTGGATTCATACTCGCAAGGACATTCGTTGACCAAGTTACAGGAGGCAAGGGATAAATATGGGAATGAGTAAGATGGATTTTGTGATGTTCTATTCCGTTTTCCTACTCTTCATAACATATATGTCAGGGATAGCTGGGTTCACCGTCATCTCTATGGACAAAGACCTCAGCAAGGACATCCCGACAGACCAAGCATCCTTTTCAATCTTAAATCCGTTTGCAGTTCTCTATTATTTCCTTGCGTTCCTCTCGGTTTCCACAGAATTTCTCTGGATTTATACGATAGTCCTTTTGCCCATGATAGTAACAGCAGTCTGGATGCTTGTAGAATGGGGAAGAGGAATATAATTCTCTGGGTTAACCCTCCTTTATAAATATATTAATTAAAGATTTTATCATGAGATGGGGTCTCGCAGGTTTTGTTTTCGCTCTTTTGCTTGTTTTTTCAGTTCCAACTGTTAATGCAGAAACCTTAGTCTATCAAGAGAATCCAGATGCTAACACAAGTTCTGGAAGCTGGACAAACTTTGGAAACACTCTCGATGGAAATTGGGTTACATATGGAGAATCTGCTGGTAGCGGTAGCGGATATTCTTACCTTTATGTAAATTATACGAAAACTGCGAATTCTCAAGGAGCTATCTGGGAAGTAAAGGATAATTCCGCACAAACAAATTTGACAATACCAAGCTCCTGTTGGAATAAACATTCTGGCATTATAGAACTGAGAGTGGAATCCTTCCAAGACCCTGCTTTGACAGGAAGCTCTACGAAATGGTATTGCTATAACAGTTCTTGGATTCAATTAAGAGGAATAAGTTCTGGTGGCAGTAATGATGACAGAGTTTATGAGGAAGCTATCTGGTGGAATGAAACAGAACCAATCGGAATAACTTATATAGATAGCTGTCAAACGCTTTCAGCATACAACGAGACTTATGTTCTTAATGCTACAATAAATTATGCTGGAGGGAGCAACTGCCTCACCGTAGATAATGACAGCATAAGCATAGATTGTGCTGGACATGATATAATAGACGTTGGTTCTGGAAACATAGGGATTTACTATTTGAGCGTGAAAGATGGAATTGTGAAGAACTGCGACTTGCATAACTGGACAAGAGGTATTTATTTCTATTATGTTAACGACTCACTGATTTTTAACAACACGATAAGCATGGATGAATCCTACGAAAACGGAATATACCTGTATGCTTCCAAGAATGTAGCAGTTGAAGGCGTTAACTTTCAAGGGACAGACTACGACCATGCCCTGTATTCGGAATACGCTGAAACCCTGTCAATTAAAGATGTGTTCTCATATAAGGGAGACATTAAATGTCTTCACTGCAATAATGTTTATGTCAACAACGTAACAAGCTCTGATGTTGGACAGTGGGGATTTTCCCTTTATGACGGTGAGAATGCGACCATAGACCTTTTCAGCATTTACAATTCGCTTGAGAAGGGAATGTTTTTTCAGGATTTCAACAACCTTTCACTGAAAAACATAGACGTAAATACAACTGGAGATGTCGGCATTCAGTTTGAGAATGATATGACGAATATTCTCGGAGATAACATAGAAATATCTGAAGTAACCTATCAGTCAATACTTATCGAAGATGAGATAAACGATAGCGTATTTGACCACTTCTACATATACGATTCTGGAACATATGGTATGTATATCGCTAATCCGCAGAACCTTACTCTCCAGAATTTCGTGATAAGAGATGTCACCAATAATGACGGAATAAATATATACGCCACCCATGACAGTCAGGATTTGCTCATAAGGAACGCAACCATAGAGAATGTCAATAGTAGAGGGATGTATATCTCAGCAAACACAAACCGAGATAATGTCGAGATTTATGATGTCGTGATAAATAATGCTGTTTCAGAAGGCATATTGTTCTACAAACAGAATAATGTTGTCGTTGATAATGTGAACATGACAGAGGTAAGGCGTGGCTTCTATGCGGATGAATATGTAACCAACGGAAACTTCACAAACGTAAGAATAGCAACTTCCTCTGGGTCGTCAAGGCATGGAGTATATCTCTATGGCTCAGGCTCTGATAATAATTATTTCGAGAACTTTACGATAAACCTTACTGGTTCGACAAGCGGTCACGGTGTCAGCACTTCGAGTTCTTCTGATTTGACTTTCATAAATTTTGATATTTATAATGCCGATGATAACGGATTCGATATTCAGTTAGGAACTAACTTGACAATAAAAGATAGTGAGATATATGATGTAAACAGGTATGGAATATATGTTTTCCAAGTGAACAATACATATATTGAGAATGTTTTCATTAATAACAGTGCAAGTCAGGGGGTTTACCTGAGAGGATATTCTATCGGAAGCGAAGTTAGGAATGTCAACAGCACTTACAATTCATACGGATTTTATGCAAGAGATATAGATAATCTGAAAGTGCAGAATTTGATTGCACTTGATAATAACAACTACGGAGTTTATTCCTATAACACCAATTATGCGAACATAACTAATGCGGTATCTGATAATGTCACAAACTATGGCTTTTACTTTGGTGGTGACAACAGCTATGTCTCGGATGTCCACATCAACAATTCTGGAATAAGAGGACTTTACATATCGGGAACTGAAAACAGTGTCTTCCAGAATATACTCTCTGAAAATGCTAATCTTGATGATGTTTACCTTTCTCCATCAAGTGAAAGTGAATGCAATAACCTGTTTATAAATGTGAACGGAACTGGAAATGTTCCATTCCTTTTTTACAATTCCAGCATTACTGTCCAGAACAGGAATAACGACTACAACGCAATAGAACTTTGTAATGCAGACAATTCAAATCTGGAAAACATCACATCCTCGAATAATAAAGGTCATTTGAGAACATATTTCTCTGGAAATGTCACAATAACAAATTATCAGGTTGATAACGGATATGCTGGTATCATTATGAGTGGAAGTGGCTCGGAAGTTTCGATAAACGGAGGAATATTCAGGAACGTATCTTCTGGTCTATACAACTATGGTAGTAATGTCCTTAATGCTGAAAATGTGATTATTGAAAACGTGAAATACGCAGTATATGACGGACAGACTGGAGGATATGGAATACAGGTTTCCAACGGTAACCTGACCTGCGAAAATTGTTCAGTGAAAAATTCGGAATGGCTTTGCGTTTTTATAAGGGACTACGCTGGAGGAATTACACACGCAACATTCAACAACTCATACTTCGAAGGAGGGAACAACACCATATACCTTGACGATTCATACGGAGATTCAGTCGTAGAATTCTATAATTCCAATATAAACGGTGACATCAAGTCAGAATGCTCGGATTACGACCCTCCAGATGATGTCTGTGCTTATGACAACACGATAAACCTTTACGACAGCAACTATTCATCGCACAACATAACGAACTCGACACTCAGCATATACTGGAGCTTGGATGTCCTTAACTCTCTTGGAGCGGACATAGAAATATACAACGTCACCGATGGTCTCGTTTCATCATTTTCCGATTCGAGACTGGTATGGCTGAAGGAATATGAAATCAATCCAGTCAACGTCAGGACAAACTCGACTCCGCATAACGTCTCCCTCAGCAAGTCTGGATACCTGAGCAAAACCGTTCCTCTCACTATGGACATGAGCAGGTTTTACACGGTCTCCATGACATCGACATATCTCCCTCCGTCATACACTGCCCAACTTATAACATCACCAATAGTGGGTCTGATTCCGCTTCTCCTTGTAGCAGGATATCTCTTCTTCATGTATAGAGTCCTGACGAAGAGCGAGGCAATCGAACTTAAAGACCTTATCCTCTTCGGAATGGGAATAGTGATATTCATCATCTTTGTAGGGATAATGATATCGCTGATATGAATCACGCTGACTGCAAAGTCAGGAAGCTGGAGCGACCCCCAACCCTCAGCAGACCGCTCAAGCAGAATAGCCATATGAGAGCCTCCGTAATCTGGGAGAGAGGTTCTTTGTGCCTTCTCCTCTCTCCCACTTCACAATCTGTAGGTCTGACACTGTTAACATACCTTTTTAAGTAATGGATTATACATTTTAATTATGAAATGGGGAGTCTTGGTCGTCTTTATAGTATGCTTTTCTCTTCTCAACGCATTCGCTCTTGCCGAACAGACCGTGAAGACGGTTGAAATCCCATTCGGATTCGTATCGCAGACCGTTGCGGATAACGTCTATGAAAAAGATGTGACACTCTCCTCTCCTGACGGAATCGAAAGGATAACCCATGCAACGATAAACATAAGGGGAGACTTCCAGTCAGGAACTAAAATTTACGCAAGGGTCGGAAGTCAGGAATGCGAACCTGCTGGATGGACAATACCTAATGTTGATTCCGTCAACTACCTTGCGACTTTCGACTGCTCAGGACTCCTTAAGGATAAGACAAGCGGAACTTTCAGCCTGAGATTCATGACTGACAAAGTAGCAGAGAACGTCTTCGCAGGTCTCGTTTTCACATATTACAACGACCCGAAAGGCTCTGTCTCCATGATGGGGACTGAATACCAGATAGGAGACAAAGCCACGATATTCCTCCAATTGAAGACTATAAACGGATACCCTGTCAACGATGGAGAATGCTACCTCGACATCTATTATCCGCAATACAACGCAAGTCACAGTGTATATGTAATCAACTCCCCCATGATATACTTGAATAATAGCGATGGCTTGTATTATTTCGACCTCATAGCTCCGAACATGACTGGAGTCTATATGCTGTCTGCAACCTGCTCATACGCCTATGATGTGAACTGGTTTTTTGGTTGCGGAGACATGAGGAAAAGCAACATAACCATATTACAGGGAACTTATTATGGAGACACAATAAACCTGAACTCTCAGGAGGATGCTGTCTATATGCGTTGCGATTCTGAGGGTCTGGGAGGCATGAAATACTGTGAAGCGTATTATGACTTCAATATTTCGACAGTGATAGGAAGCAACATAACGAATATAGACCTTTACTATGGAGGTGAGGCAACAACAGATGCATATCTCCAGTTTTATGTCTACAACTGGACAAACTCAAGCTGGGTTTTACTGGACAACACACTCACCTTTGCTGGAACACCGACTGGAAGTGCGGAACTCGGAATTAATGACTTCATGGGAAACCAAGTTCCTATGGATGACATAATACAGAACGACATAATAAGGATAAAACTTTATTCACAGGCAGGAAAGACATATTCGCAGTATGATAATTGGCTCTCACTGAAACTCCTTACATCAGAGGGAGGGATACAAGAACTTAAAGGCTCTGGAGAGATGCACATTTCAAACACAAGCGGAAGCCTGAATTCATCGATATCTGGAATAGCCGAAAAAGTATGGTCTTATTACAACAGAACACTGACCGATTATAACCAGAGCAGGGTATTTCTTTTCCTTGACACAATAAACAATACCCTCGTTGAAGTTAACGAAACCAACTGGATGGTCTATAACCTGATATTGTCTGTTAATAATTCTCTTTCCTCCAAGATTGATTCAGTCCAGAATGCGATTCTCTCAGTTAATTCATCGATAATCAACGAGCTTGGAAAAGTGAACCAGAGCATCTGGGGAAAGCTGTTCCTGATTCAGGGAGAGCTTCAGGATATACAGGATGACATAAGCGACACATACAACCTGATTGAGGATGTGAATAAAACGATAATGTGGAAGCTATATTGGATGCAGGATGAAATCGCATCCGTGAACGACACGATAAAGTCTGCAAATTACACAATAATGAACAAGCTCTACCTCCTTCAGGATGAGATAGCCAACATGAACCAGACAATAATCGACATCCTCGTCAACATCACGAATGCTACATATAACATATCACTCTCTCAGGAGGAAGTCATCGAATGGATGTTCACGCTCTGGGAGGAGAAGACTGGTCTCACTGGCTTCTCAGGAACAAGATACGCCTATGCTGGAATCGGAACAGGATTTCTCTCAGCTATGGGTCTTGAAGATGATGGAGCGGAATACTCCTGCATAGACAACCAGACTCTTGAAAGGAGATATTATTATGAATATGTCTTCGGAGACAGGATAAGAATCGTTGAGAAGACACAGAACATCACCTGCGAATTCGGATGCGAAGATGATATGTGCAACCCCTCACCCTTGACAGCATGGTTCTGGGTAGGAATCCTGATAATGGTAGTTGTTGTAATGATATGGTTGGTGACCCACTATGCCTCCAAGAAGAGATGATAATGTAAAGAATATGTTCGGAATCTTGGCTGTAGTCCTACTGCTGTTTTTCGTATTTATGGTTCTCTTGCTACTGCGAGACCAGTATGTTTGGATAACCGATGTCCACTTCGTAATAATAGGCTTCGTCTTTTTCGTGTGTATGCTGTTTGCGTTCTTCAGCCTAACGATGTCGAATAAGTAGGCTCTGAGCCTGATTCATGCAAGAAAAAACACTGTTTTCATGCTAAGTGAGAGAAGAAAGCCTCTTTTTCGCTCCACGTTCTGGCATGGCTAAAGCCCTCTGTCTCGGTGTCATCACTTTTGACCACTTTCTTATCGCCTCTCTGGGAATCAACTGCCCTTCTCTCGATTTCGCAAGAACTGAAATTGCTTTCTGGAAAGCCTTCTTGTTCTTGGCTCTCACAGTCCCTATCTTCGCATATTTCCTTCTGGCGACCTGAGTCCCAAGCATTCCCAACCAAGAGCGACCAGAAATCCCAGACCTGTCAAAGACCCTCTTCCATTCCTTCCCAGTCAAATCCGTAGGTCTCTTCTCGTATCCGAGAGCTTTCGCTACCGCTCTGGTCATCCTGCCCTTCTTGAGCTTTGGAACTCCTTTTGGTCTCGGAGACCTTCCCTTAGCTCCGATATCCTTTCTTAGGAATCTCGTTCTTGGAACTCTTGTCTTCTTTACAGTTGTCGCAGGTATCCTTTTGAGTTTGACACCTCTTCCTTTCTTAACGTCTTTCACATAGCTCTTCCTTCGGTGTGCTTTCCTTGTATACGCTTTCCTGTCAATTTTTAATTTCGCCATCATTAATCACCTAAGCAATCTTGTCAAGTTTGCGGACTCCGAGAAGTTTCTGAGCGTATCTCCACGCCTTCATCTTGTAATCGAAGAACTTCTTCTTCTTTGGATTTTCAAGAGTCCACATCTGCGTGTATTTATTCTGATATAATTTAGTTCCTACAGCAACCTCGTAGTCTTTCGATGCATAATCATATGTAATCTCCACGATATTCTTCCCCTTCCTGAAAAGATAATTCGTGAACTGACCGAATTCGTTCCTTCCAAGATATTCGACTTTTGTCATTATATCACAACATCTTCTCAAACAACCGTGCCAAATCCTTCTTGGCTCTTGTAATTATCTTATCTTCAAGGATTTCACGGTTCTCTTTCGTCACCTTGATGTCATGCCTGTCCGCATAGCGGATGACATCCTTTCTACGGATGAACTTAAGCATCGTGAATCACTGTATATTATGACACCTTCTTAAGTTTTCTCTTGGCTCTCCCTTTCTCATAAACTTTCAAAAGCTCAGGGGATGCATCTTTAACTGGAGTAAAAGCCTCCAGCAGACCAAAATCTCCGAGAGAGTAAAAGATTTCCTTCCCCTTCAGAGCCTTGTTGTCGACCATGTGACCTTCAACAATCACATTACCGAAGGCTGAATCCAAAGCCCTGACAGTGGGAGCATTTTCACAGCGAACATACTCAACCGTGCCAGTGTCAAGATTTTTAACAACGAGAGTAGCTATACCGCTCATCCAACTTCCCTGAAACCCGACTATCTTTCCCTTCTTCACTTCCATATTGGTCATCATATCACCTTAGACAATCTTCCTTATTCTTGGATTCACATACATAGGAAGATATTTCCTATCCGTCATCAAATTTCTAAGGACTTTTTCAGCCTCATGTTTTGTTCTGAAAGGTCGTTGAGAAAATATTGTTCTCTGTTTACCATACCAGCTATAGGTTATGATATATCGAAAAGGTTTAATCTTTCCTACACTTTTCGGCTTGTATTCCAAAACCATTCACGACACCTTCCTTAAGTGAGACTTCACCCTCACTTCCCTGTAAAGCGGTCTGCGGAAATGCTCTTCAGGGTCTCTGGAAACCCGAATCCTTCTCCAGTGAGCCTTAATCCTCTTTTTCATGTCACTCAATCTCCTTCAGCAATCCCCTTTCCTTCAGTTTCTTGACCCAAGCCTCCTTGACCCACTTTGGAGTCTTCGGAGACCTGATGAGACCTTGAACTGCCTTAATCGGCATTCCGTCAACGTATTTCCTTTCTTCAGGCATACTTGATATTCACCTTTCTCGGTTTATAAGGGAGTATTAACTTTTTGCTACCTTCTCCTGCGACCTTCCTCCCCGAAGAGTTCTTTTATCTCAGCTTTGGCTTTCTGCCTCGCAAGAGCAAGTTGCTTTTCCTTGTAGCCCTTCCAGAACTCCTTTTCATATTCCTTTTGAGCTAAGGATTTTATCATCTCCCTTTTCTTTTTCTTTCTCGCCCTCGTTTTCCTTTTCCTTTCTATGGCTGTCCATATAGCTCCTCTCTCAGGGAACGGAACTTTTACCATCTTATCACTCCAGCTTTTTTACCTTTCGAACTTCCTTTGGAATCGGAATTCTCCTCCAATACCCAGCCTTCGTCTTGACATGAGGAACTCTAAGAAGTATTCCCTTTTCCTTTTCGAACATCAACTCATCAACCATAGCCTTCTTACTTCTGTAATATCTCGGACTGTGAAAAACACTGACTAAAGCATATCTTGAACGCTTGGTCATCCTCGTAGTTCCATAATCCTTTCTCGACATATCATCACTCCAACTTTAGCATTTTCTTCCTTTCATCCATAAGGTCTTTGAGAGTTTTCTCTTTAGGCTTATCGTAAAGAAGAGCCAACATACTCGATGCCTGAAAGATGTCCATACCGAACTTTGGAGATATCTTAGCGGTCTTCTTCACAGCCTGTGGATAAGGCAACTTTCCCATACAATCACTCCATCCTTTTTAATTTCTTCCTCGAAACGAACTCGACATCCCTTATGATATCCTGTTCGATATATATCGATTCCTGACCAGTTTTCCTTGCTATTTCCTTCGCAAGTTCACGCATGAACCTCCAGTCGTTCTGGAAGATTGCGACAGGACTTTGACCCTTCTTGAGGTCTCTCGCTGAAAAGAGCATGATATTTTCGTCATATACGCTCTGCCCTTTTCTTCTCCAGTATCCCCTCACTGAAGGGAATATGGTAACGCCACCGAAATGCTTGGTCATCGCATCTGCGACATCCTCAACTATTTTCTGCTTTGTCATCGGAATTATTATGCTGTAACTCCTTTCGTTGGCTTTCTTCATGAAATCACTCCAGCTTTACAAGTTTAGCCTTCGCCTTCGATTTGAAAGTATCAAGGAAGAGCTTCCTGACTTCCTTCCTGTATTCATCCAAATCCAGAGGGTATGTCTCCCCCGAAAAGATGGAGAAGCCAGACGTATATGTTGAAACGAAGATGTCCTCGAATTCCTCGAAGAACTTTTTGTCTTCCTTGCTCCACCTCCCAGCCTTCGGCTTCGCAAAGATTACGAGATTGGTAGCGAAGACATTTGAAGTTCTCCCGAATTTTGCCTTGACATTATACCTCTTGCTGAGGAGTTCCTTCGTAGTGTTAAGGAAATCATCATTCTGTCCGTGAGGGACTGCATGGACTTCCGTGACCCTTCTCCAGCCTTCCTTCCTCTCCAGTTCGGTAGGCTCGAAAGTGTAATATCCTCTCCATGCATCCATCCGTTTCCAGACTCTCTTAGGCATGATAATCACTCCATATCCTTCAACCTTTTTTTCTGTCTTTCTCTGATGCCCATTACTATTTTAGCCAATCTCTGATATCGAGTCCCTTGAACATCATACATGACATTCGCTATGGTCTGAGCTTCTTTCCTTGTCACACCAGCGACAGCAGTATCAAGAAGAGAACCTGTCTTGGCATCATGAACATCAACTGCGTAATATCCGTATCTTCCTGCAACTCGGAACTCAAGTTTTCTTCTCCTCATACCATCACTCCAGACTTTCAAGTTTCCTTCTTGTGGATTCCTTTTCAGGCAACCAAGCATCCCTTCTTGCCACTGGTCGGACTATGCTTCCAATATTCTCGTTGGCGAACTCCTCCCAGTCCTCCTCGTTGAACGACCACTTTCCCTCTCTGACTTTGAATTTTCCATGAAGGGAATGAACATTAGCAGAGACATTCATCCTGTCAAGGATTCTATTTATCGTGTTGTTGACCTGAACCCAGTTATACCAACCAAGAACACGACCTCTGTGACCTGTGTAAGGGGAAATATTGTATCCGTATTTACTGACATAGGCATCGGAAAGCCTGAAATTCGCAAGGTCGATACCAGCATTCTCTGGTGAAACGAAGACATCATAGCCGAGCCTGTCGAACTCCTTCTTCAGGCTGTGCATGATTGCCTCCCTACTCGCTCCCTGAATCTTTTTTATTTTCATCATATCACTCCAAGCTCTTTATTCTCTCCTTCTCTTTAAGACCACTTAATTTCCATGAACCAAGTGCTGGAGAGAACTTTTTCTTTCCAAGAGGAAGAGGAACTGCTCCACCCATAGGAACTTCAATTAAGTCAACATTCACCTTCCAAATATCCTTTTTCGGTTTATATGGATACTTTCCTTCCCTATAGTAAGTCGGTTTTGAAACTTTTACACCGCCCAATTTAACTGCAGTAACTTCACCAGCAAAACCACCACCTCCTGAAAGCATGACAGTTTTCCCTATGTAAGGTTTCAATCTCCTCTTAATCTCTTGAGCATCTTTCCTATGCCACTCAGCCATCCTTATTTGCCTGTCCCAGAGCGATTCTGGAACTATTCCGAATGGCTCATATACCTTTTGAGTTTTCCTTGCCATATAACATCACATCGTCTTCTCAATTTTCGTTAGGATTATCTTTATTATATTATCACCTAAGCAATACTCTCTACTCTTTTTCTTACACCGAAAGATGCAAACTTGTCAATCTCACCAAGCCAGAGTTCTATATTCCTGACTTTCTGCCTCATGTATGCAGTATCAGGATGTTGTTTCTTAAGTTCCTTCTGAATGGCTTTTATGTTCTGCTCGATATAATTCGGATTGTCAGCAACCTCTTTTAGTTTCTTTTTCCAATACAGCATATTCACGCCACCTTCTTTATGGACTTAGGGTCTCCAACGAATTTCCTTATGTTCAGACCTTTGAGTTCATCAGTCTTACCGAGAAACTCACCGAATGGAGATTTCCCTTTTCCCTTTTTCATGCCTATCTTTTTCATCATATCACCTGAAGAACTTCTTCAAGTCCTCCTTATCACCGATGAACTTTTTGAAACCATCCTTCTTCTTCTCCACATCCTGCTCGACAATCTCCTCAACGACATCCTCCGAGACAGGCTTTTCCTCTTCGAGACGGAAATCCTGCTTTTCTCCGTTGAATTCGATAGTGACTCTTTTCACGTTGTCAAATCGCTTGACCTTATTTTCCTCTTCCTCGCTCATTCCAGTCTCCTCAATTTCTCTTTTTCCCTTTCCTTAGCGAATTCATTCACCATTCTGATGAATATAGGTCTGTTAGCCAAATCAAGTGAAGACCACAGCCTCAAAGCTGAATGGTCATACTCTGCAAATTTCCTCCAGAGATGCTCCCCCATCCATTTTTCTCCACCAGCCTTCATGAAAAGCCTGACAAAATTTTCTCCGTTTATATCGACTTCAAACCTTTCAAGAGTCTCAACTTCTTTCTTCGTTATCATTCTATCCTCCCAATCTTTCTTCTGGCATGAATAACCTTTTCAAATGCCTTTTTCGACTCGCTGTCCATGAAACGCTCTGGGTAACCAGTATGAAACCTCTCTACCCATTCCTTGAAATATACAAGGTCATGCTCAGGCATCCTCTTGAATCTCAGTATGAAAAATTCCCTGACTTCCTGCTCCGAATACCTTTTACTCATAGCAATCTTCCTATCTTGGTTTCAACCCTTGTCTCGAATATATATGGCATCAGGGTATCCCTAACGAAACGATTGAGATAAAGAGGAGTCGGCCTTTTCCAGTCCCACTGAAGCTCCTCTGGAACTTCGGCAAGTCTT
>SMTZ1_10024904_pt1 | contig 12527 bp, 11 predicted proteins | sample DeeMarSWOR136_30_FD_25667 | JGI IMG/M metagenome (IMG submission 25667) | reverse complement strand
AAAATAATGGTAAAAATTAGGGCACGGGGCGATTAGCTCAGTTGGATAGAGCGTTGGTCTCCGGAACCAGAGGTCGCGCGTTCGAGTCGCGCATCGCCCACCACTGTATGATATAAAAGAGAAATTTCTCACATGAAGTTTCATAAGAAGTTATTGATATGGGTGATTGTGGGGGCCGTGATCTATTCCCTGTTGAGCTATCACTTTATTTTTGTAGGAAACACAATAAAATTACTCAAAAAATCAAGCTTGACGTTAGAATATACCCTCTTTAGCACCAAAGGGAAAACGAATGAATCCATTCTTGCCATCGACGTACTTCGGGAAGATGGGATCGGTGATCTGCTCGTTGAAGAGGGAAGATTGACTGAAGAAGAATTGGAAAGGCTATTGAACAAAATCGAGGATTAAGAACGAAACTGTCGAAAAACCGGCTTCTGAGAGGCTGATGGAAAATGTCCAGATGCAAGGCTTCCGAAATCGCGAGGAATGAGGCGTACACTGAAGTACGCCGCAGTGACGAGGGATGAGGGTAACGCAGCAGATGGGCATTTCCCGACAGACTCAACACTAGACTTCAAAATCCACTTTGATCTTAAACTGCCTGACTGCTGGCAGATTGATAATGTCAGTGACCCCCGTTGCGCTAGATATCTCCTTTAGCGCCTTATCTATGAGACGCATATTCTGGGCAATAAATGTGAACCACACATTGTAATCGTGATCTCTTAAGTAGTTGTGGGTGACGCCCGGATAACCGTTGACCACCTCGACAAATCTATCCATCTTTTCCTTTGGTACTTTGGCCGCGCAAAGGGTGCTCGTAAAGTTGAGACGCTTTGAATTGAAATTCCCGCCAATCCTCCTTATAACGCCTTCTGCCTTAAGCCCCTTGAGTCGCTCAAGAACCTCAGCTTCCGAGAGTTGAAAGCGCTTTCCCAGTTCATGGTATGGACGGGATGTGATGGGGAAATCAGACTGGATCTCGTTGACTATGGCTCTGTCCATATCATCCATAAGTCTATCACCCACCTGCGGCACTAAGTTTCTTGGATGGTTGATAAATGCACAAGGGTTCTTCGGCCATGTAGTCCCCCGTATTTTCATACGCCCTCGCACGACAACCGCCGCAGAACTTCAGATATTCACATCGACCACATTTTCCAGTATAGGCTGAGAAATCTCTCAACCGCTTGAAGATCTGAGACTCTCTCCAAACTTCTCCAAAGGACACCTTCTTCAAGTCGCCGCAATTCAATTCCAAGTAGCCGCAAGGCTGAACGATCCCGTCATGGGCAATGAAACAGAAGGAGGTGCCGCCCAAGCAACCGCGGGTGACCGCATCGAGACCATAGGTATCAAGGTCCACCTTTTCTCCCCTGGCGTGAGCCTCTTGACGGAGGATTCTGTAATAATGAGGCGCACAGGTAGCCTTGAGGTGGAGGGGAACCTGATCTCTCATGTCATAGAACCAGTGCAGTAGTTTTTCATATTCCAGGCCGTCAATCTCCTGGTTGACCATGTCCTTCGCACGTCCTGTGGGAACCAACAGGAAGATGTGATGTGCCACGGCACCCAGATTGACTGCCAAATCCAAAATGTCCCGAACCTGGTGGACATTATGTCTCGTCACGGTCGTATTGATCTGAAACTCTATGCCCGCCTTCTTCAGCCAATCCAAACTTTTAAGGGAAGCATCAAAGGCCCCTGGCACCTTCCGGAATTGATCGTGTTCCTCCGCGCCTGCCCCATCAATGGAAACGCTTACCCGCTTAATACCAGAAGACTTCATTCTCTCAGCCATCTCTGGCGTAACCAGCGTCCCGTTGGTGGCCATGACCATGCGCAGGCCCAGCCGCGTTCCGTGTTGCGCCAGCTCAAAGACATCCTCTCTCAAGAGGGGTTCACCCCCCGTAAGGATGACTATGGGCTGTCCCACCCGTGCAATCTGGTCCAGTATGTCAAGGCACTTTTCCGTGTCCAATTCTCCGGGATATGGTCCTCTTTCCGCGGCAGCCCGGCAGTGGACGCAATTCAGATTGCAACTTCTGGTGATTTCCCACGCCACCAGCCTAAGCTCATTCTTCTTATGTGGAGGACCTTTTTTCATCTGGACTCTGAATTCAAAAGTTTTGCGGCTTCCTTGGCAAAGTAGGTGAGTATCAAATCGGCCCCTGCCCTCTTGATGGAAAGCAGCACTTCCATCATCACCCGGGTGCCATCTATCCATCCCTTTTCATCAGCCGCCTTAATCATGGCGTACTCGCCACTCACGTTGTAGGCGGCCAAAGGCAGCAAACATTCCTCACGCACCCTTCTGACAATATCCAGATAGGGAAGCGCGGGCTTGACCATGAGCATATCGGCCCCCTCTTCCATATCCAGAAGCGCCTCTTTGATCGCTTCAAGGGCGTTGGCCGCATCCATCTGATACCCTGAGCGGTCACCGAATTGGGGAGCGGATTCAGCGGCCTCCCTGAAAGGGCCGTAGAAGGCAGAGGCATACTTAACGGCATACGAAAGTATGCCGATTTCCATAAAACCGCTGGCATCCAATTCTTTTCTAATGGCGGCCACACGACCATCCATCATGTCAGAGGGGGCCACGAAATCGGCACCCGCTTTGGCATGACTGACGGCCTGGCGGGCCAAGAGTTCCAGGGTGGCATCATTGTCCACCTGGCCCTCTTTGATCACCCCGCAATGGCCATGATCCGTGTATTCACAAAGGCAAACATCGGTCATGACCACCATCTCAGGCACCTTCTCCTTAATGACTGAAATGGCCTGTTGCACAACCCCATCCTCTGCATAGGATCGACTCCCCACAGCATCCTTTTTGTCGGGCAAGCCGAAGAGGATGATGGCGGGTATGCCCAGCGACCATATCTCCTCCACCTCTTTCCCTATCCTATCCACAGAAAAGTGATACTGGCCGGGCATGGAGACAATAGGGTGTTTGATGTTTTCGCCATGTCTCACAAAAAGGGGTAAAATGAAGTCTTTAACCGACAAGGCCGTCTCTCTGACCATTTGACGTATGGCCGGTGATCTCCTCAGTCGACGTGGGCGTATAATCATGGCAGTGTCCTTTCAACCCAGGAGTGAACTAAAATGACTAAAGTAAGCTAAAGTGAGCTAAAGTTAAAGAAAAGATAAGATTATATTCTTAACTGCCTATCTTAGAAAAATCTAAAGAAAACCGTGGTATTGGAACATATATGAAAGAATCAGAGCCGACAACTTTAGGCATTTTAGGCAATTTAGATCACTTTAGGCACTTTTCTCAATCCCTATTTCCTCATCGCTCAGATAACAGGCCGGGTCCGGGGCCCACAGGTCCCCCGTTGCGGCCTCTGCCCTGACCCTGAAATTCCCGCCGCAGATGTCTAACCACTGACATGAGGCGCAACGCCCTTTCACATAACGCTTCTTGTCCTTCAGTTTGGCCATCAAGGGATTGGAAAGGTCGGTCCATATTTGGCTGAACGGTTTTTCCAGGATATTTCCAAAACTGCAATGTCGCCAGAACTGGTCTGCATGCACAGAGCCGTCCCAACTTATGCAACCAATGCCCCGACCCGAGTTATTTCCCTCGTTCATCTTGAGAAGGGCTAAGACCTCTTTGGCCCGGGGATTACCCTGTCTGAGCATCCTGAGATAGAGGTAGGGCCCGTCCGCATGATTATCCACGGTCAGGACCTCCTTGTCCATGCCCCGATCATGCAGATCCTTTGTCCTGTCCATAATCAAATCCACCACGCTTCGGGTCTCTGCATGATCCAGGTCTTGGTCGATCAAGTCGGACCCTCGCCCTGCATAGACAAGGTGGTAAAAACAGACCCTTGGTATATTTGACGCCTCAAGGAGATCGAAAATCCGGGAGACCTCACCCATATTCATGCGATTTATGGTGAAACGAAGCCCAACCTTGAGCCCCGCATCTTGACAGTTCCTGATGCCTTCCATGGCGGCTCTGAAGGCACCCTTTTTGCCGCGAAACTGGTCATTGATCGCCTCCAAGCCGTCTAAACTGACGCCCACGTAGGAAAGGCCCACGTCCTTCAATTCCTTTGCTTTTTCTCTGCTGATGAGGGTTCCATTTGTGGATATAACAGCCCTCATGCCCTTGGCCACGGCATACCTGGCCAGTTCTACCAGATCTGGGCGCACCAAAGGCTCACCGCCAGAAAAAAGAAGGACCGGGACCCCAAACCGTGCCAGGTCATCCATCATGGTTTTGGCCTGCTCAGTGGTCAACTCCGCTTCACGACTTCGACGCACAGCATGGGCATAGCAGTGGATACATTTTAAGTTGCATGCCCGGGTCATGTTCCAGACCACCACCGGCCTCTTATCCGCAGAGAATTGAAGTAGATGCGAGGGCATATCACCTGAGCGTCTTCCATAACGAAGCGCGTCAGAGGGCTCTACAGTCCCACAATAGAGTTTGGAGATGCCTATCATGTCCTCATTCCTACAGGTTTTGGTTCTGGTGAGAACTCAAAGAAGAGAATACTTCTGATTGGAAGGCGCGGATCTAATTAACTCTCCTTGCTCTTCGGATGATGGAGATCATATTCTTGCTGATAGTACTTCTTCACAAGCCCGTTGATATACTTTTCCATATCAGTCACAGCCTCTGCACTGATAACAAAATCTTCAATGCCTGCTCGATCCCTGACCAGTTTGAGGCCGTACTCAAGCTTTTTCACCAGCTTCAGTGCTAAGGACCTGGGTTCTTCCCCCGTCTCAATGGCTTGCCGGATTATCTCATCAACGGCGCTATCATCAAAAGTGAGGTTTGTCTCGAGCTGGTCAAAGAGGCTGTCTTCCTCCATTTTGATTTGCTTGACCATCTGCACGAAGTCTTCAAGGGCCGTATTTATATCACAGATGGTGCTTAAATAGAGTTTCGCTATCAGTGTAACCCTATTTTCGTAGAGCTCCAAGCCAGATGTTTGACCAAAATCGCTGGCCCTACTGGCAATAAACGCCTTTATATTCTCCAGCTCTTGCTGGGCTCCCCTTTCGAACCTCTCCAATCCTTTGGGATCTTCTGGATTCTGTTTCAGAGATGAAAGCGCCCCTACAGGGTCACTGACCAGCTCTGGGGTCACCAGAAGCTTCTTGATATCCGTGGAGGGAAGGTTCTTCTCAAAAGGGATAAGGACCTTTTCCATCGCACTCACCAACCCCCGGGCACCCGTTTTCTCCTTAACGGCCATTCCAGCGATCTTGGCCAGCGCCTCATCCTCAAATTTTATGTCAATCCCGTAGGCCCTGAAATCCTGTCTCTTGCTCAAAATGATGGGGTTATTGGGATTTTTCAAAATCTCCACCAGGTCATCTTTAGTCAGTTCGTCAAAGACAACCACGACGGGCAATCGGCCTACGAATTCAGACTCAAATCCAAATTCGATCAAATCCTGCGCCGCCACCTCCTTCAGGATCTCCCATGGGACCTCCGTGGGCCGCACATCCGCTTCAAAGCCTATTCCCTGGCGTTGAAGTCGCTTCTTGATGATTTCAGCCAACTCACCAAAGGCTCCACTCATGATAAACAGGATATTCCTTGTATTGACCATCTTTTTCTCTTTTTTGCCTTAGGTCCACCTCGGTCTCTTCCATCGGCTTTAGCAGAGCCCTCTGGACCCCGGTACGGGATACATCGTGGCCAATGATATTTCTGGCAGAAGCGATTTTGTCGATTTCATCGATGTAGATGATGCCGTTTTCTGCCAGCTCTATATTATCGTTCGCTTCATACACCAGGTCGCGCACCAGATCTTCCACATCGCCACCCACGTAGCCGGTCTCGCTGAATTTGGTGGCATCACCTTTGACAAAGGGAACACCCAACTTTTGAGCGATAAGCTTGATGATGTAGGTTTTGCCCACCCCCGTCGGGCCTATCATGAGGACATTGTTTTTTATCATGCCCACGCCCAGGGTCTTCTTTTTCTCAGAATTTTTCTTCAGGTAGTTGATCCTGTTGAAATGGGTACAGATCTTTGTGGCCAAAACGGCCTTGGCCTGGTCCTGTTTCACAACGAAGCTGTCAAGGAAGGCCTCCAGTTCTTCAGGTAGCATGTCAAATGTGGGAACGCCTCTCTTCTTATCTGAAGGTTTTCCCTCGTCTGTCACTGCCTCCTCGCCCTTTGGAAAGATGAAAGGGGAAATGATCTTAATGCGGTTTCCATATTTCTTGGATAGATATTCGCTCAGTTCCTTTTCCAGTTCTTTCTGATCAGGGAGCTTTCCGCTACTGCCCTCATCTACGCCGTCACGGTGCATGTGGTTACCTCTCGTCCATAATTTTAAAATGCCGGGTTGTCATTGTTAGAAAATTTCAATGAATTCAGTAAAAAACCTCTGGGTCAATATATGCATCCGGGGTTACGATTTCAACCCCAGACCGAGCATGGTAACATATTGACTCGTCCTGCGTATTCATTTAGAGTACCTCAAAATCTGAAAAAAAACAAGGAGTCACAGATGGCCGCCAGGCTGGAAATAAGGCTGAAACAGGGGTTGAGGGATGCAGAAGGGGCGAGCGTTAAGGACAAAGCAAAGGATTATTTCGCTTTTGAAATGGAAGACATCCGTGTGATCCGTGTCCTGACCATAGACGCTGACCTGAGTGAACACCAGTTAGAGATGCTGAGGACCCACATATTCACCAACCCTGTCACGGAGGAGTCCTCTTTTTCACCCATGGCGAAGGTCTTTGATTGGTTAATTTGGATAGGATTTCGGCCTGGCGTCAGGGATACGGGCGGAAGCACGGCTGTGGAGGCCATCGAGGATCTGTTGAAACTCAAATTCAAACCCGATGAGGCCGTTTACACCTCCAAACTTTACGTGATTAAGGGGGATCTCCTCCAGACGCAGGTGGAAAAGATCGCCTCTGAGATCCTGGCCAATGACATCATACAACAGTGGAGGATCTATTCTCACGCAGATTGGGATACCCGGAAGGGGATAGGCATTATTGTGCCCAAGGTCGTCCTGGACCATGAACCGCAGGTGAGCACCATAGCCATAGGCAGCGATGAAGAATTGAAGAGAATCTCGATGGACCGTAATCTGGCCTTACAGGAAAGTGATATTCCTGTTATCCGGCAGTACTTTCTGAGGGAAGACATCCTGGCAGAAAGGAAAAAGTATGGCCTCTCATTGCCCACAGATGTGGAACTGGAATATATCTCTCAGGCTCGCAGTGATCACTGCAACCACAATACCTTCAAAGGACTCTTCAGATACCATGATCTTTCCAGTGGCCATAAAGAGATCGTTGATAACCCCTTCAAGACCTGCATTGAAGCCCCGACCCTGAAGATAAAAGAGGAAAAAGACTGGGTCGTATCGGTGCTCTGGGATAATGCCGGAGTCGCCCGCTTTCACGATCAGTACTACTACACGATCACGGGTGAGACGCACAACAGCCCTTCCAACATGGAGGCTTACGGCGGGGCCATTACAGGAATCGTTGGGATTTACCGTGACCCCATGGGGACGGGAAAGGGCTCAAAACTCATCATGGGGCTATATGGTTACTGTGTAGGCCCACGAGACTATGCAGAGCACCTGAGACCACATCTCCATCCGAGACGCCTCCTTGATGGTGTCATTGAGGGGGTGAGGGATGGGGGCAACAAGAGCGGCATTCCCACCCCATTCGGTCAAGTGCTCTTTGATGAAAGCTATCTGGGAAAGTGTCTCGTCTTTGTGACGGCCCTGGGTATCATGCCTGCGTGGGAAAAGACGGAATCCACGGTGTTACAGCGGCTTCTGAGACATACAGCGAATCCACCCCTGCGGGTCATGTCCAGATCGGAGACCCCTATACGCAGAAAAAGATGCATGACTTTTTGTTGGAAGCCAGGGATGAGGCTCTCATATCCTTCATTACCGACAACGGCGGAGGGGGGCTTTTGGACCAGTGGGAGATTTGGGTCTCTGAATCCCAGGAACGAATGACCATAGGGGTGAAGCCTGAACACCTGGATCGCTTCATGGAACTTTCTGAGAAGCATGCTGTAGAAAGCACCGTTATCGGGGAGTATAACGATTCTGGCTACCTCAGGCTTGATTACAAGGGCAAAACCTGTGCTTTTGTCAGGGTAGATTTCTTGACCGCCGATTTTCCCCAGTGGGCGTTTGATGCAGAGTGGATTCCGCCAGAGATGAGGGGTCTTAAAGAACCTGTCATCAGTGAACCCAAAAGATATGGAGCTCTTCTCAAGGAAATGCTCTCTCGTCCCAATATCTGTTGCAGAAACTGGATCGCCAGACAGTATGATCACGAGGTCCAGGGGGGCAGCGTCATCAAACCTCTGGTGGGAAAGAGAAGGGACATGGCAAGTGACGCCGTAGTGGTCAGGCCCATTCTGGACTTGCAGAGAGGGATTGGCGTTGCCCAGGCCTTAAATCCCCATTTATCTCAGATTGATACCTATCATATGACCGCCCTGACCATTGATGAAGCGGTCAGGAGAGTACTGGCGGTTGGATGCGATCCCAATGAGCTGGGAGGCGTAGACAACTTCTGCTGGCCCACGATCCAGTACGATCCGGTGCAAAACCCGGACGGAAAGTACAAGGCGGCTCAACTGGTCCGCGCCAACTGGGCATTACGGGACTATTGTCTCGCTTATGGCATACCTCTCTTGTCGGGAAAAGACAGCATGTATATTGATGGCAACCTGGAGGGGCCCTTCGGTGAAAGGCGAAAGATCTCTGGATTGCCTACCCTTCTGTTTACGGTATCGAGTACGATTGAGGATGTGGGCAAATGTGTAACCATGGATGCCAAGATACCCGGGGACCTCGTTTATGTGTTGGGGGAGACAAGAAATGAGCTTGGCGGGGGTGAATACTACCAGATGATGGGTGAGGTGGGCCTCCATGTGCCAGAAGTGGATGCCGACGCGCTTTGGCCCCTTTATACCACCCTGCACAGGGCGATTCAACAGGGACTCCTCTCTTCAGCTCACGCCGTGACAAGAGGGGGGTTGGGGGTTCATTTGGCCTTGGTGGCCATGGGCGGCGAGTTGGGAATGGAAATCCGTCTCGGAGATGTCCGTTGCAGCCATGCCCTTGCGAACAGTCAAATACTCTTTTCAGAATCGTCTGGCCGCTTTGTGGTGACCCTTGCTCCTGATAAACAAAGGACCTTTGAAGAGATCTTTGATGGCCTCAAACTCAGTCATGTAGGTGTTGTAACGGAATCACCCATGCTTCTTGTCAGGGATGGGAAAGGGCTCATCCTCATGGATGAAGAGATATCCCATTTGAAGGATTGCTGGAACAGACCTTTCGGAGGGTTGATATGATGCCTGTTAGAGCTCTGGTGCTCACCGGTTATGGTTTGAATTGCGATTATGAGACGGATTATTCCCTTAAGCTTTCAGGCGCTGAATCCCATAGACTGCACGTGAATGAATTGATCCATGGAGGCAAATCTGGTTCCCAGTCTGTTCTCGATGATTACCACATCCTTGTCTTTGATGGCGGCTTTAGCTGGGGGGATGATCACGGAGCGGGCGTCCTTTTGGCCTCAAAATTAAAATTTAATATGGGCGAACAGATTGAGGCATTCATCCAACAGGGGAAACTGATTATTGGCATATGTAATGGTTTCCAGGTCCTCGTCAACCTGGGTCTTCTTCCTGGGTTTGAAGGGAACTATCAAGAACGAAGAGTAGCTCTGATTGGTAATGATAGGGGCAATTTTATCAATACTTGGGTGAACTTGAAAATGAACCCCGAATCTCCGTGCGTCTTTACTCGGGGGTTATCCCATATGGAATTGACGGTGAGACACGGCGAAGGAAAATTCTATGCATCGGCTGAGGATATCGACCTTCTTTTTAGCCATGGTCAGGTGGTCGCACAGTATGCGAATGAAAAAGGGGATGAAGCCAGGGGACAATGGCCCATGAATCCCAATGGTTCCCTGCGAGATATTGCCGGGATATGTGATCCCACGGGACGCATTTTGGGCCTCATGCCTCACCCAGAGGCCTTTAATCACCATACCAATCATCCGGACTGGACGAGGCGTAGGGAGGCCCTCCTGCGTCAGGGGAAGAGCATTGAGTCGCTGGAAGGAGACGGCATTCAAATCTTTCGCAATGCCGTTGAGTACATAAAAAATGCCATAGAAAGTGGCACGTTGAACGCTTAGCAGATGGCCTTCTCTACTCCACCTTCACCTTTACCTTACGAGGGGACACCGCCTCAACCTTGGGGAGCGTGAGTCTCAAAACACCCTCTTTCAATTCGGCCTCGATCTTGGACTGATCGATCATCTCTGACAGTTTGAACTCCCTCAGGTATTTCCCTGTATCATACTCTCTCAACACATCCACTTCGTCTTGGCCTTCGGGCGCTTCCACCTCCCCTACCAAGGTGAGGACATTGTCGCGAACATCAATATGGAGATTATCTGCCTTCACACCCGGAATGTCTGCCACCAAAGTGATTTCTCGATCTGTCTCAAAGATATCTACGGCCGGGGTAAAAGTAGGTCCCGGTCTCGTGCTTTCAGCAGGCGCTGACACCTCTCTTTTTTCTTTTGCCTTAAGGGCCTTTGTGTCCGTTTCAGCCATGTTTCTTCCCCTCCAAAATGATTTATATTTTTATGAGGTTTTGATTGTGATTTGCTTGGGTTTTGCGGCTTCAGACTTGGGAAGAACAACGGTTAAAACCCCGTCCGTGCAATGGGCCTCAACTTTGGACGTATCAATTTGCCCAGGCAAGTTGATCATCCTGCTAAATTTTCCCGCTTCCCGTTCTCTTCGATGATAATTGGCCTTTTCATCCTCCGGGGGTATCTTTCGCTCTCCAGATATGGATAAGCTTGTGCCCGTCACAGATATGTCCATGTCTCCAGACTTTACGCCAGGGAGCTCTGCCCGAACATAGTAGTTATCACTGCCTTCGGTGACGTTTACCAACGGGAAAACCCCTGCGGTAGGCTCACTTAACAGACGCCCCGACAACCCTTCAAAAAGTCTGTCCATGTGTCTTCGCATGCGTTCTAATTCCTCGAATGGGTCTCGCCAGTCCCATCGTGGCCGATTTGGTAACCTTCTTAGTATCATAGTTCCTCCCTCCTTTACTGCTAATATGGGTTGAATAAATGTCCTGTTTGTCCCCCCTGTGCCTTTGGGGGGCGGATTAGTGAGTTATTCTTTAATTAATCCGATTCGGATGGTTGTCAAGACAATCTCTTCCCAAAAAGGCTGAATTTACGCAATGCGCAATTCGAGAGGACCATCGGCCCAGACAAACTATTGATACTATCCAAAACCGACTTCTGGGAGGCTGATGGAAAATGTCCAGATGCAAGGCTTCCGAAAAGTACGCCGCAGTGACTTGCCCTGTTAAATCGGCTTTGCCGTCTCGCGTAGCGAGAATTTAACAGGGCGGGGGATGAGGGTAACGCAGCAGATGGGCGTTTTCCGACAGCCTCATTTCCTAAAATGGAAGGGTCAGAGAGTAGCCCATCGCCCCTCTCTGAACGATTAGCGTTATGGAGGGTAAGTGGTGGCCTTGGCTGATAGCCCTATTAAAAGTCTCCATGTCCTCTATCAGCGTATTATTGATCTTGATAAGCAGATCTCCTGCCCTGAGGCCATACTCTGCCGCCGTGGAGTCCGGCCTCACAGACTTAACGAAGATCCCTTTCCTTAGGCCATATTTCTCTCGGGTCTTCGTATCCACTTGACCAATCTCAATTCCTACGCGGCGATAAAGCAGTTCCCGGGCGTAATCAAGAGGGAAAGGTGAAGGTTTCGCCGAAACAGTCAGTTCTCTGCCCTTGCGGAATATTTTTAACCTCAGGGTATTACCTGCTGTATATTCGCCTAACGCATCGCGGTAGTCCGAAGGGGATGATAGGGGCACATCTTCCAAAGACAGGATGATGTCTCCTCTTTCCAAACCCGCCTTTGCCGCTGGGCTTTTATCAATCACATCGTTTATCAGCACACCCGCACCTTCCTGAGAAAGGCCGAAATGCCCCTTCAGTTGCGCGGTAAGTTCCTGTATTTCAACGCCTAACCATGGGAACCTCACCCTTCCCTCTCGGATAAGCTCCCGCACGATGCGCTTCGCTTTGTTGATAGGAATGGCAAACCCTATCCCTTGCGCCTTCTGGTATATGGCTGTGTTGATCCCTATGAGATCCCCTTCAATGTTGAGCAAAGGGCCCCCGCTATTACCGGGATTTATGGAGGCATCTGTCTGAATGAAACGCCGATAGATATGCTCATCAGTGCGAACAGAGCGATCCAGCGCACTTACCACACCTGTGGTCACCGTGTGAGAAAGGCCAAAAGGATTCCCTATAGCTATCACGGTTTCACCAATCATAAGGTCATCTGAATTGCCCATCTTTATCTCAGGCAGTTTCAGGTGAACATCGATTTGTAGAACGGCCAAATCTGAGCGAGGATCTGAACCCAGCACCCGGCCCTCATAATCCTTTTGGTCAGAGGTAATCACCTTGATTTCCG
>SMTZ1_10006939_pt1 | contig 12527 bp, 3 predicted proteins | sample DeeMarSWOR136_30_FD_25667 | JGI IMG/M metagenome (IMG submission 25667) | reverse complement strand
AGGACACGGGCGGCCAATTCATCCTCGCGAGCAAGAGTATCAATGGCAATGTATATGCCGACCAGCAGGGGCAGCGATGTCAGGGACTTACCCTGCTCCCCCAGATATGCCCTGGCTTCGTCCGCATTGAAATAGATAACCCTGCCCTCAGCATCGCACACATAATCAGTATCGATATGGACGTTTTTCAGGATAACGTCCTCATCACGTTGGGGGTCATATATACTCACTTCGGGAATAACGAGGCCCTTTTCGTCTGTAACAGTCATAAATACACCTTCATTACCCAGAATATACCCGCGATGTTCCAATACTACCTCATACAGGCATTTGGAGCAAATAATTACCGGGCAGGTAGCCTGCGCCTTGTTTTTACATCTCTTTTGACGTACAATTTACGTGTAGTACGGCCTGCGGGTGTAACTCAGCGGCAGAGTGTCTGCTTCCCAAGCAGAACGTCACGGGTTCGAATCCCGTCACCCGCTCCACTTCACTCCACCAACGGTGTATCAATTGATACCGAATTACAACAGACCTTTCACTGCTCTCTAACCTTCACTGTCTAAGATGATATATACGACCACCTGCAGTAATCATCTTATCGGGGGGAGTGAAGGGATGGATTCATCTTTGTCAATTGACCACACGCGTACTGAGACATACGACCTGTTGAGACGCACACCGCTGTCTTGGCTAATCAGAACACTGCGAGATAGGAAACATCGTGCTCAACTGAATGCTTTAAGGCGTTCCGGGGTCAAAGCACTGCTGCTCGTAGATGTACTGGTAGGTCTATGGCTGGCGGGTACATACATATATGTATTCCAGGCTTTATCGAGTGGTGGCACGGTAGGCGAACCGGATGTTGTGATAGCCCGGACAGAACTATGGTTGAGCATAGGGGTGACCTGCTGGTTCCTCTGGCAGGTACCATACTGGGTGCTGAGGTTACTGAGGGAACCCAGGCCTGTAAACCCAACGCAGACTATAAATGAAGGCAAGCAGAGAAAAGACGAGTAATAGCAGGCTACCCGGTTGTTTCTCTCAATCGTGATAGAACACAAGCTTTTTCAAGATAAATCCGGCAATACCAAGAATCCCTAACCCGATAAACAGCCATACCCACCAGTAGATGTATCTCGCTCAGTGCCACCGGCCAGTGTCATCTCCAGTTCTCCGCCTTTAGCTGCCGCTAGCGTTGTCGTAGTGGAAGCCGTACCATCACGTCCCCCGCTGGCATCCAGCGAAATACTATCATCGTTGGTGTATGTGATGTATGCTTGATAATCCGCTGTCCTTATCGGGGCGACGTCCATTGCCCAGGCTCCCTGGTCGTTCACCAGGCTCGATAATACCTGGGACGTCCCCATACTGATATAGATAATAGTACCTTCGGCTTCCGCACCGCCAGCCTTATACACCTTGCCGCTAATCATCTCTGGCAGGGTGAATCCCAGGCCTGGTCCGGTGGTCATCTGGTAGGGACTACGATTGTTATTATAGGTATTACCACTGGAGACAATCTCGTAGTAATAAGTGGTACCGGGATTAAGGCCGGTTATGGTGACATGGTGAGTATCATCAATGGTGTCTTGCCCACGGTCATCATAGACCTTTATATTCAGATTTCCTGAGGTAATGCCATAGTTCACATAGCCTGTTTCTGCGCTATCGGTCACCCATATCACGCTGAAAGCCCTGTCACGTACATTGGTCACCTGGTGGTCTATACTGGCCGCTGAGACCTGGCCGATGGGGAAAATAAATACTAGAAGGAGTATAAAAGCACTTATAATTACACGATATCGCTTTGTGTGCATTAAGTTAACCGTTTTTCCGCCTCCCTGATGGATTCCTCTTGATAGCAAAACGGAGTGGCTGCGACCACAAGCTGGTTATTTTCTTCTTCTTTCTCTCTCCAGCGGGCCGCAGCCACTCACGCCCCCTCCGACTTACTTAGCTACTCACACGGCTTATGAAGCACGGACCTGCCTCCTTATCAAGAGGGCAAACAGTGTAATAAAGGCGACACCAGCGATGGCACCACCAATCAGCCACCAGTTGAGGCGTCTTGGTTCGGGTGTTTCGCCGGAGTCTGATGGAGTGACACTGGGCGTTACTGCAAATGTAGTTGATTCACCATCAATATCCACCCGATAGCCACCAGCGGCCTCTTCTGTCGTGATGAAGGTAACTTCCTGACTGGCCCCTCCAGCCAGGGTCACAGACCTGGTGGCAACTACTTCACCGGCAATCTTCAACACCAGCTGATAGGTGCCTTCAAGGTCGCCTGTGTTGCTTACCAGGACGGTTATGGTTACGGTTTCGCCAATGGCAACCTCAGCCGGAGATACTGATAGATTGCTGACTACAAACGTGGCCGGCTCTTCATCAGGTTCAGTTACAGCCGAGGTTGTGACCGTAAAGGAGCCTGTCAAATCACCGATGCCAACCGTGTATTCACCCGCAGCGTCTTGCGCTGTAGTAAAGGATACATGCTGGCTGGTCCCTCCAGCCAGGGTAACGTCCTCAGTCGCTACCGCTACGCCGTTTATATTTAGTACCAGCTGATAAGTACCTTCGAGGTCGCCGCTATTGGATACCGTTACGCTGATTGTTACCGTCTCGCCAGCTTCAACCTCGGCAGGACTGATTGTTAGACCACTGCAAGTGAAAGCTGCCGGGCGAGTATCGGACGACAGGACAGCGAAAGCCGTAAAATGACTCACCGAGGCGCTGATGGTGTTGGCATCCGCATCAACGGCACTATCCCCAAGTATAACCCACTCACCGGCATCGACATCCCAGAAGGCAAGGACAAGGTCTTCCTCACTAACCCCAGCCGGAAGCTCGTTTGGATCATACTCAACGGTAAGAGTCACGGCAGGAGAGAAGGTAGCCCCGTCAGGCCCGAAGTCGTACACCTGACCTATAATAGCTGAGCCAGCCGGTGCTGCCGGGATATCCTCTGTGGTCAGGATAGTGATGCTGGTAAGAGGGTCTCCGTTGGCCTGCAAACCAATAGTGCCTGAGGGTATCTCAAGCATACAGACTTCATCAATAGAGTAGGCTTTAACAGTGTATATGAATCTGCCTTCTGAATCTATATATCTGGTGACGTAGGTGGTACCGGTTGGTTGTGAGGGAGCCGAGCCTCCGCCCGATGGTGGTGAAGAGACTCTACCGAAACCACCGTATTTGCTCAGATGTGTAATGGTGCCATAAATGTAATTCTCTGTCGTATTCACCCCGCTATCCTCTACTTCACTCCACACCCCCGCAGACACATCCCAGACATAGAGTCTCAGAGTTGACTCGTCAGTACCTGATGCCAGTTCATCGGGATCGTAACTTACTTCGATATATATCTGATTCAGGTTATTCCGCAGTTCAGGTGAAGCAATGATTTCAACGAAGGCAGCGGCCACAGTTGCACCCGTTGGATTGCCCGCATTTCCGGAAGGATTTTCCAGATGCTGGGTGACCGAAATAGTGACGTCGTTTACTGCCGTGTCTGTTTCCACCTCGAGCGTGGTGCTAGCCGTAGATACGGTCGTCGGGTCAACACCGTCAACATCGATTGTCTGCTTGGCAAAAGTGACCGTCTTCGTGGTGGTGTTGCCCGCTTTATCAGTACCACTTATGGTGATGGTGTAAGCGCCAGCCGGTATCGGACTGGCGGAACTGCCGTCGGTCCGACTCCACTTGTTTATACTGATTTTCTGTGTCGTACCGGTGGGGTCGATAACCGGGTCAACAGTAATGGTCGGCGCTGCCTGTAGTGCCTCGCCGGAGGTTACGGTGATAGTTATGGAGTCGGTCGGGTCATTCAGGCCGACAACAAGCGTCGGTGAAGTGGTATCAACAGTCACGGTAATCTCACCGGACGTTCCCGTATTGGTAGCTGCATCGGTGGCGGTAACCTCGATGGTGTTTGCTCCGGAGCTGAGTGTCACTGTCTTACTGAAGCTACCATTGGTAACTGTTACGCTTTGTGAAGACCCGTTTAGAAGCAGGGTGGCTGTAGTTATTGAGGTGTCACTGACTGTACCCGTTACATCCAGGCTGGTCAGCTTGGTCAACAACTTATTGGCTGGCGAGGTAATCGTCACCCGCGGCTTGGTCGTGTCGAGTGTTGCCTGTACCGAATCCGAAGAGGAATTACCAGCTGTATCTGTGGCCGCAACCTCGATGGTGTTTTCACCGGCCTCCAGGGTGACCACAATACTGAAGTTGCCAGCTATCACCGACACTGCCTGTGGTGTGCCACTATTCAGGGTAACGTTTACCGAAGTGACGGCAGGGTCGTCCACCGTCCCGGATACTGCGACCCCGGCCTTGTTCACCACGCTACCGGACACGGGCGAGTCGATATCCACAACCGGAGCAGTCGTGTCCAGCTTAACTTTTCTAACTCCTGAGGTACCCAGATAATCAGCTTCGCCTTCATGGTCGGTGGCATAGGCCGTGACCACGATGATATTGGTCCCTTCAGCCAGGATGACCTCTGCCGTGAAGCTGCCGCTGGTAGGTGTGACGGTCTGCGAAGAACCGTTTAAGATGAGGCTGGCTGTTTCGGCACCAGTGATAGTACCGGTCACCGACAGCGTCGCGTTATTGGTCAGCGTCCCTTCCGTCGGTGAGGTAATGGTGATATCCGGTTTATTGGGGTCGACAACAACCGTTCTCGTGCCTGACGTCCCCGTGTTACCACTGGCATCAACCGCCCGCACCAGCACCGTATTGCTACCCACACTGAGCGTCACAGCCTGACTGAAATCGCCACTGCCATCCAGAGTGAGGGCAGCAGGTGTCCCGCCGTTAACAATAACAGTCGCCGTAGCGTCCGTGTCATCGACATTACCACTGACTGTTAGGGCGGTGTCACTTAGCACCAGTCCTTCGGTCGGACTGGCCAGGGTTACCACCGGGGCCACCTTATCGGCAAGCACCGTAAGGGTCGTGTTGCCACTAATACTCCGACCGGTATGGGTTGCTGTTATCACAGTTGTGCCTGCTGCCTTACCGGCGGTGCTGGCTAGACCGGTTCCAGCAGCAATGTCGGCCACCGCTGTAACGGAACTGGTCCAGTTGACCCCAGCACCAGTGGTGATATCGGACTTTGAGCCGTCAGTATAGGTCCCTATCGCCTTGAACTGCAGCTGGTCACCAAGGGTGATCTCAGGGCTGGCCGGGAATACGGTAATACTGACCAGCACATCAACTACGGTAATATAATCTGTCTTAGTCTCGGTATCCGTATCGGATTCGTTGTCGGTGACTGTCAGGCTGACGGTATAGGTGCCGGAGGAGGTATAAACGTGGCTTGGGCTGGCCTCGGTACTATCGACCGTTCCGTCATTGTCGAAGTCCCATTCATATGTGTAAGGAGAGGTTCCACCGGCAGTCAGGTCACTGAACTGGACGGTGTCACCAACTCCGGGCGCTGTCTCATCAGCTGAAAAGTCAGCGGTAAGGTAGGTCATTAACGTCATCTCAAGTGTCCCGGCTTTAGCTTCGGTAATGGTCACGGCCTGACTGGCTGTGCCGTCGTTACCGCCGCGGGCCTGAATAGTAATCTCATCCTCATCTGCATGCGTGTAGTAGCTCTGGAAATCGGCCTCCCTTATTGCAGCGATATTCAATCCCCAGAGCCCGCTGCTGTCTACCAGCGTTGACAGCACCTGGGAATCACCAATGCTGGCAAAGATAATGGCACCCTCGGCGGGTGTGGTTCCGTCCTCTTTATAGACAGTGCCGCTAATCATCTCAGGCATGGTGAAGGAGAGGCTGGGACCGGTGGTCACCTCATACGGTGCCCCTTCATTGTTGTAGGTAACACCGCCACACACAATCATATAGTAATATGTGGTATTAGCTGCAAGGCCGGTGATGCTGACATGGTGAGTATCGTCTTCTGTAGTCTGCCCCCGGTCGTCGGAGGCTATGTTCGTTAGACTGCCGGCGCTGGTGCCATATTTTACATAACCCACTTTCGCCTCACTGGTAAACCAGGTCACCGTAAAGGCCTTATCACCTATGTTGGTCAACTGGTGAGTGATGCTGACAGGCAGAGCAGTGATGTAATTAGTCTTGGTCTCGGAATCCTCACTCGAGCGGGAATCGGTCACTGTCAGGCTGACGGTATAGGAGCCGTCGGTGTTGTAAATATGGGTAGGGCTGGCCTCCGTGCTGTCTGTAGTACCGTCGTTATTGAAGTCCCAGGCATAGGTAAAGGGGGCCACACCGCCGGTACTGGTGTTGGTGAACTGAATGGTCGTACCGACGCCGGCTTCAGTCTGGTCGGCTGTAAAGTTAGCCACCAGCGTTGCCGGTACTGTGATATAGTTGGTCTTGGTCTCGGAATCGCTGCGTGATAATGCATCGGTCACAGCGAGGTCAACGGTGAAGGTGCCTGACGTGGAATAAGCATAGCTGGGGCTGGCCTCGGTACTATCGGCCGTCCCGTCGTTGTCAAAGTCCCACGCATAGGTATAAGGGGTAACGCCACCAGCAGTGGCATCGGTAAACTGAATACTTTCACCGATGTCGGCCACTACAATATCGGCACTGAAAGCTGCTACCAGCGTCTCGGCGGCATTGATGTAATCTGTCTTGGTCTCGGAATCGGAGCGCGATAAGGAGTCGAATACCGTCAGCTTAACGGTGTAAGTCCCGGCGCTGGAATAGGCATGGGTAGGACTGGCCTCCGTGCTATCTACGGTACCGTCATTCTCAAAGTCCCACCGGTAGGTATAAGGACTGGTACCACCAGTGGTGGCATCGGTGAACTGAATGGTCTCATCAATATCGGCTACCACAATATCAGCACTGAAACCGGCTACCAGCGTCTCGGCAACATTGATGTAATCGGTCCTGGTCTTTGTATCCGTAGCTGATTCATTATCTGTCACTGTCAAACTGACGGTGTAGGTGCCAGCCGAGGTATAAGCATGGGTAGGGCTGGCCTCGGTGCTGTCCACGGTGCCGTCGTTATCGAAGTCCCACTCATATGTATAAGGAGAGACGCCACCGGAGGTGGCATCGGTGAACTGAATGGTCTCATCGACATCAGCCACCACGATATCGGCGGTGAAGTCTGCAGCCAGGGCAACTGCCAGTGTCATTTCCAGGCTTCCGGCCTTTACCTGAGCGATGGTTAGTGTCTGGCTGGTGGTACCGTCAGCACTGCCGTCGGCACTAAGGGTGCTTTCACTGCTGTCGGAGTGCGAGTAATAGCTTTGATAGGTACTGTTCCTTATCGGGGCAATGTTCAGTCCCCAGACTCCCTGGTCATTCACCAGGCTCGACAATATCTGGGAAGTACCAATCTGGGCATAGAGGATAGCACCCTCCGCAACCGTAGTCCCATCTGATTTATACACCGTGCCGTTAATCATCTCCGGCATGGCGAACCCGAGCCCGGGTCCTGTAGTCAACTCGTATGGAGAGCCTTCATTGTTGTAAGTAGTGCCACCGGATACAATCTCATAATAGTAAGTAGTCTCGGCAGTGAGACTGCTGATACTGACATGGTGAGTATCGTCTTCCGTAGTCTGCCCCCGGTCGTCAGAGGCGATGTTGGTCAGGCTTTCGGGGTTGGTGCTGTATTTCACATAACCTGTTTCTGCGGTACTGGTAGTCCAGGTTACGGTAAACGCTTTGTCACCAACATTGGTCACCTGATGGGCCATGCTCGCTGCTTCAGCCTGAATAGACGGAAGTGCAAGCATCAGAGCCGCTATCAGACTGACCGTTGTGGCAATACGCCATAGTTTGACAATAGTGGAACTTACCATTGTCCTACCTCCTCCGAGACAATGCGTATAAACTGAGTGTCTCCTCAGTCTCCTGCATGTATTTCTGTGCTCTATATAACATCCGTCACAGCCAATACTTGTCTACCCAATTATCGCCCGCACCATAATGGTGGCACATTCGTCTCGGCACCTATTTCAAGATAGGTAGTGGACACAGCTTTCCATAGAGAAATCCCTTAGAGCGTGAGTACCTGTCTACACTTGATGATGGACTTCCCAATAAGTAGTGCCCGCAACGATAATCTAGGTAGATATACTGATACGCCGACGTAACGGGTTCGGAGTTCAAGAAGGGACAGGGGAAGGCGTTAAACCTTCCCCTGTCTTGCCAGGTCATCCTAGGCTCCATCTCTTTCTCTTCAACCGCACCACCCGCTTAAGAGCCCGGGATACTCCAGGTGCTGGCCGTACTACTCTGGAACAGGTAGCCTTCTCCAAGCTCGATGTCGAAGTCGGTGCCGTACTGGATTTCAACCAGGTAGAAGTCCCAGCCACCGGCGGCTGCATTCCACCAGAACACCTGGGTAATATTGCCACCCTGGTCATTTATCTGCGCAGCGGCAGTACTGGCAGTGTAGCTGGTGGCGGGTTCCACCGGCAGGGCAACCAGATTCCAGCCGTCAACGAAGTCTAGCTGGGCGGCGATGGATACCTCCATCGCAGGTGCCCCAGATTTCGCAGTAGAGATAGTCACCGTCTGCGAATCGGAGCCGTCACCGGCGCCCTGCGCCTCGACACTTATCTCGTCTGTGTCAGCATGTGTGTAGTAGCTCTGGAAGTCGGCCGTCCTTATCGGGGCGATATTCAGGCCCCAGGTGCCACTGCTGTCTACCAGACTGGAAAGAACCTGAGAGGTACCAATCTGGGCATAGACAATGGCGCCTTCGGCTGCCGTGGTGCCACCGGTCTTGTTTGTCGTGCCGTTTATCATCTCCGGCATGGTGAACGACAGGCTGGGCCCGGTGGTTATCTGGTAGGGAGAACCGCCGTTGTTATAGGTAGTGCCACCGGAGACGACCTCATAGTAGTAGGTTGTTTCGGCAGTCAGGCCACTGATGCTGACGTGGTGGGTGTCATCAGAGGTTGACTGTCCGCGGTCGTCATAGGCCACGTTTGTCAGGCTGTCAGGACTGGTGCCATAGTTCACCAGACCCTGTTCGGCACTCTGGCTTATCCAGGATACGGTGAATGATTTGTCGGCTACGTTAGTTACCTGCGGGTCGACCGTGGCTGAGTAGTCCGCCGACATCGGCACACCCCAGTAGGTCCAGGTGCTGGCCGTTGTGCTCTGGAGCAGGTAGCCATTACCGACCTCTAACTCAAAATCGGTGCCGTACTGGATTTCCACCAGGTAGAAGTCCCAGCTGCCAGCAGCCGCGTTCCAGTAGAACACCTGGGTGACATTTCCACCCTGTTCGTTTATCTCCGCAGCCATGGTCGAGGCAGTATACGTCTCACTTGGCTCCACCGCCAGGCCGATGATGTTCCAGCCGTCCACCAGTGTGGCGTCGACTGGTATTACTGCCAGCGTGGTGAGTGTGAAGGCAGTACTCTCGCTTATATTTCCAAAGCTGTCCTTCGCCTTCACTTTCCAATAATAGGTTACCTCCGGTGCCTGCAGGCGAGGTGAGGGAACCCAGGTATTGGTGTCTAACCAGCTGCTCTCCTGGACCCCTGTCTCGAAGGCCGCATCTCTGGCGACCACGAATTTATAGGATATAGGCGCGCTCTGGTCAGAGGCCGTGCCTGCTGTCAGGGTCGGACTGACGGACACATCGGTCGCCCCGGTCGCCGGAGAGCTGCAGGCAACATCGATTGGGCCCTTGGTGTCCAGTGTGAAGTCAGCACTTATACCATTTCCAATGCCCTGGACATTACCGTCGTTGGCAAGGACCTTTATCTTGGCAGTAGTCATGTACTTGCCATTGAAGTCCGTCTTGGCATCCCAGGTAGCGGTGTAGTGAGTTGCTGTGGTGGACACCGTCTTGGTACCGCTACCGGTGACCGTGGTACAGGTAGCATAAGCCGAGCCATTCCAGTAGGCGAAGCTCACCTCAACACTGGTGTCGTCCTCGTCCTGGTCATAGACATCGTACTCAATGCTGATAGTACCGGTGCCGGCATCCTGCGATGCTGTAACGTTCTCAACAGTAGGGGCGTAGTTGGGTATCAGGGTTATCTCCGGCGTGCCTGCTTTGGCATCAGCAATGGTCACCGTCTGCGAGCCGGAGCCGTCACCGCCACCCTGAGCATCAATCGTCATCTCATCTGCGTCCGCGTGTGTGTAGTAGTTCTGGAAGTCGGCTGTCCTTATCGGGGCAATATTCAAACCCCAGGTACCGCTGCTGTCCACCAGACCGGAGAGCACCTGAGAAGTACCAATCTGGGCGTAAACGATGGTGCCCTCAGCCGGCGTGGTACCATCCATCTTGTACACCTTGCCGCTTATCATCTCCGGCATGGTGAATGAAAGACTGGGCCCCGTGGTCACGTTATATTTCGACCCGCCATTGTCATCTGTAGTTACACCGGAGACAACTTCGAAGTAGTAGGTAGTACCTGCTGCCAGACCACTGATGGTGACATGGTGCGTATCATCCTCCGTCGTCTCACCACGGTCGTCATAGGCCGCGCTCGTCAGACTATCGACAGAGGTGCCGTAGTTTATCTGTCCAGTGGTGTCAACGTTAGTCACCCACGACACCGTGAAGCTCTTGTCACCAACATTGCTAATCACGATGTCAGAAATCTCCGGCGGGGGTGTCTGTACAGTAAGTGTGGCGCCGGTCAGGGTATCCACGGTTATGAGATCACCCAGGCCGTCCGCCAGCTTGGGCGTGCCGCTGAAAGCGATGTCGGCATTGCCCTCGTCAACTCCGAGGAAGGTAATTGTTGCCAGGTCTGCCCCACTGGAGCCAGCCGAGACAGGGTTAGTATTATCCTTGTTCTCGGGGGCCAGTAAAACGATGGTATAGTCTATCGTACCGAGGGTATTATCCGCCTCACAACTGGCAATGAAATAACCTCCGCCGGAAGCCGAGTAGCTGTAGTAGTAGAGGGCTGTCCCAGCATCACTGTGGTATGCCCCAGGTACGAACGGGAAGAGCTCGTCTGAAGGAGCAATCTGAGCGCCACCGAGCGACGCGTCAGCATCCTGCACCTCGACCAGAGCAGGGTCAAAGCTCAGGTGAAACTCGGCAGCAAAGATGTTCAGGGCATCCTTAACGTTAACATCGATGCCTGTCGTCTCACCCGGGGCAAATGTCTCCGCAGCAGGGTCTATAGTAACCGAGGCAAGACCATTACCCTGAGGCAGTACTGAGGGAGTAGACCCTTCTTCCAGCCAGAGGCTGCTGGTCTCGCCGAAGTTCCTGCCAATCGGGACTAGGTCCAAAGCATCCACAGAACCATCACTGTTCAAGTCACCAGCAGGTCCGGTCGTGCCGAGGTTTTCTGCTACGGCTATGAGGTCAGCGATGTTAATAATCCCATCACCATTATAGTCACCTTTAAGCAGCACTGCGGCCGGCATCTCGGTCGGTTCGCCACTGAGGACGTCGACCACGTATACCTCCGCTGAGACAGCGGCCAGGTAATTACCCTTGGATATGGTTACCGTGTAGGTACCGGGTGCCACGTTCAGGATGTATGAGCCGTCTGCGTCAGTGGTCGTCTGGTAGCTTCCGGCGCTGACTGTGATGCCGCTGTTGTCCTCACTATCTTCGAGGAAGGCTTCACCTACGATGATACCTTTGGCCTCGTCGGTAATGATTATGGTCACTCCAGGTACCTGAGGCCACTGGTTCTCAGGAGTAGATTGCAGGGTGACCGTGTTCGGGTCACCGTAGAAACCGTAGGGCTCGCCGGCATCAGGACGGGAGTTGCCATCCACATCCAGGAAAGCCATCACTATGTAGGTACCGTCGGCAATACGCTCCAGCATGTAAGAGCCGACATCAGCCAGTATCTTTGTGTACGACATTTCGTCGGAAGCATAGAAGTCATAAGGCCGTGCCACAACCACCACCTGCTGGTAGTCGCTGGGCTGTAATTCACCGCTGTAAATTATAAGTCCGCTTATCTGACCGTTGGCCTGGGGTAGTGAGAAGTCGATGCCGGAGACCGTATTTGGGGCAGTCACCTCTATCACATCGGCCGTCTCAAAAGAGCCCTGACCATTGTAGAAGACATGCTGGGTGTTACTGTTACCCTGCGGCTCGATATACCAGGCGCTTATCTTGTAGGACCCGGAAGGCACGCCGTTGAAGCGGTAGCCTTCCCAACCCCGACTTCGGGTCCGAGCTATTGGTGTACCGTCGAGAAGATATAGCGTCACCAGGGCACCGTCCATGTCCCAGCCATGCTCGTGCCTGACCATGCCCTCAATGGCACCGCCTGGCTCGAGTGTGAAATTAATACCGGTGACATCAGACGTGGCTGTATTCACGACCACCGGAGTCGCCGCATCCCAGTTGTTCGTCTCCTGCCACCATTCCATCGCGTAGTTCTGGGTATCCGGGTCATCCGGCATACCCATAGCCATTACGATGTACTCGCCGAAAGGCAGGTTGTCTATTGTATAGGTGCCACTTGCATCAGTTGATGCCTTAAAATTGACACCGGTTGTCGGGTTCGTAGCCATGGCCATGCAGTCCGCCAGCGGCTGGCCAGTAGCCGCATCGTATATGGTTCCGGAGATAGTACCGG
>SMTZ1_10006082_pt1 | contig 12529 bp, 9 predicted proteins | sample DeeMarSWOR136_30_FD_25667 | JGI IMG/M metagenome (IMG submission 25667) | reverse complement strand
GTTGAAAAAGGTTGACATCGGAATGATCCATAACTTAGGAGGAGTTCCCGGCTGCTTCAGCGTCGCCGTGGCTGTATTTGGGCGCAGGGATTAAAAAGGAGAGTATGCCATGAGCCTTTCGAGCAGCGTCCTTGACAAACTTCGGGAGATAGTAGGTGCTCAAGGGCTTTTGACCGCTCAGGTGGATTTGGCTGCCTACTCCTTCGATGGCACTACTGGCCAACTGGGGCTGCCGGAGGCGGTGGTCTTCCCCACCACCGCAGAGCAGGTCTCCCAGGTCTTGAAGTTGGCGACTGACTGGGGGATCCCGGTGACCCCTCGGGGGGCTGGTACCAATCTCAGTGGTGGTTCCGTGCCCATATCAAATGGGTTGATGCGGCCAATTTCACCGTCACTGCAGAGGCGGGGGTGGTGCTCAACGACCTCAACCGGGAGCTTGCCCGGCACAACCTTTTCTTCCCCCCTGATCCCCAGAGTTTTCTGGCAGCCACCATCGGCGGCTGTGTCTCAGAGAATGCCGGTGGACCCTATGCGGTGAAATATGGGGTTTTCAAGCACTATATATTGGGTATGTCTATAGTGTTGCCCACAGGGGCTATCCTCACACTGGGGGGGAGCACCGTCAAGAACGTAACGGGCTACGACCTCCCTCAGCTCCTGTGCGGCTCCGAGGGAACGCTGGCGGTGATAACCCAGGTTACCCTTCACCTCTTGCCCGTCCCAGCCGCGCGCCAGACAGTCTTGGCCGTCTTCAATGAGGTGATAACCGCAGGACAGGCGGTGCATCGGGTCTTGGCCGAAGGGATCCTGCCCGCCAAGATCGAGCTTATGGACAACTGGGTCATTCGCCGCATCGAGGAGGCCACCCCCTTGGGACTTCCTCTGGAGGCTGAGGCCATCCTCCTATTCGAGTTAGACGGGATTCCCGCGGCGGTGGAGAGGGAGACCGAAGGGGTCACCGATCTCTGCCGGCAGGCAGGGGCCACGGAGGTACGGCCCGCCCGCGATGTCAAGGAGGCGGAGAACTTCTGGACAGCCCGCAGGGCTGCCTTTTCTGCCATTTTCGGCGCCTCCCCCACGGTCTTTGTCGAGGATGTCACCCTCCCCCCTAACCGGATCCCAGAGCTGATAGGCAGGATCCAAAAACTTGCCCAGAGTTACGACCTCACCATCGTCATTATAGGTCACGCCGGGGATGGGAACCTCCACCCGTGCGTCCTCACGGACAAGAACAAAGCCGAACACTATAGCCGGGCCGAAAGAGCTATTGACGATATCTTCTCTGCCGCCCTGGAGCTAGGTGGGACTATTTCGGGTGAACACGGTATCGGTTTGGAAAAGAAGCGATTCTTAAAACGGGCCATGCCCCCTGAGGCCATCGACCTTTTGCGGGAGATCAAAAAGGTCTTCGATCCCAGGGGAATCCTCAATCCGGGCAAGATTTGGGAGGGGGCATGAGCCAGGTTCCCGCCATAGACGAAGCCAGTCGATGCATGAAATGTGGCTTCTGCATGTCCTCGTGCCCGGTCTATACCATCGATCATATTGAAAGCCATGTAGCCCGAGGGAGAAATGTGCTCATCCAGTGGGCCAGTGATGGCAGTATCTCTGTGGATAGCGCTTATGGGGAGCGTTTATCTTACTGCCTTTTATGTGGGCGTTGTGATGTCACCTGTCCGGCCAAGGTGCCCTCGGTAGCTATCACCGTTGCCGCCCGGGCCGACTTGGTGAGCAAAAGGGGGTTAACCTGGCCCCAACGATTCGCCTACCGCGGGATACTCAGGCACCGCTCCCTCATGGCTAGACTCTTGGGGCTGGTGGCATGGGTGCCGGGGGTTTCAGTGAAGGATGGGAGACCGCTTCGCCACCTCGCGGATTTCACCTCGGTATTTGCGGGCGGACTGTCCATCCCTAAGTTATCGCGTCCCTTCCTCTCAGCCCGGCTTCCGTCGCGGACGAATCCTCCAAACGGAGTCCAAGCCCGGGGTCAGGTGGCGATCTTCCCCGGGTGTGCCTTTGAGTTCTTCTTCGCTGATATGGGGGAAGGGGTGGCCTTGACCCTGGCAGAGGCAGGCTTCGAGGTGATCTACCCACAGGGCCTCACCTGCTGTGGACTCGCTGTGCGCAGTGCAGGTGACCTCACTACTGCCCAGCTGATGGCTCGACATAATATTGAAATGCTATCTCCCTTCGACCATATAGTCACGGGCTGCGCCACCTGTGGCTCTGCCCTCAAGGATTATGGGAAGTGGTTTCCGGACAACGATCCCTGGCAACCACGAGCCAAGGACCTTTCGGCCAGGGTCAGTGACTTGTCGGAATTCCTGGGCCGGGAGGGGTTCCGGCCGCAGGCTACCGATCCCATAACCATTACCTACCATGACCCGTGCCATTTGAAGTGGCACCAGGGGATAAGCGCTGAGCCCCGTCGGCTCTTAAGCTCTATTGCGGGAGTGGAATACATCGAGATGGAGGGCGCCGATGAATGCTGTGGGCTGGGTGGGGCCTTCGGTATTAGCCACCGCGAGGTTAGCCTCGCCATCCAGGCCAGGAAGATGCAGTCCATTGCCAGAACAGGGGCTCAGGCGGTGGTCACCTCTTGCCCAGGATGCTTGATCCAACTTAGAGATGGAGTCCGCCGCCACAATCTTCCCGTTGAGGTAATGCATATCAGCCAACTAATTCACGGGCAAAGAGGGCAGCCCCATAGGCCCCGGTGAGCTGGGGGTGTGGGGGGACGATCACCTCGCCCGAAATTCGCGCCTTGAAAATATCCGCGACTATGGGGTTATACTGCACCACCCCACCGCACAGAAGTACAAGATCAGCGATGGGGACCATCTCCATCACTCGATCCACCACCGATTCGAACATCCCTCTTACCAGCTCCTCGGGTGAAACCCCCGCCCTGATGAGGGCCAGGATCTCGGTAGAGGCGAATACCGTACAGTAACTCCCGATCTTAACCCGCTTCTGCGCCTTCCTCGCCATTCCATCTAATAGATCGAGGGGGAGGTCCAGCTTGGCAGCGATCTCCTCAATGAAGGTGCCGGTACCGGCAGCACACTTTCGATTCATCTTGAAGTCGATCCTATGGCCTTGGTCATCGAGCTTGATTACCTTGCTATCCTGACCGCCGATATCCACCAGGGTCATGGCCTGGGGGACATGGGCAAATCCCCCCCGGGCATGACAGGCGATCTCAGTCTTCGCCTCAGAAACGAAGTCGATGCTATGCCTCCCGTATCCAGTGGAAATGATGGCTATACCGTCCCACCCTCTCCCTCCAAAGGCAATGTCCAGTGCCTCCCTGGCAGCCTCCTGGTAGTTAATCCCGGAACGGCGCACATGGCTTCCCACCATGTTTCCTTCCTGGTCGATCACCACTGCCTTCGTGGTGCAGCTACCGATATCAATGCCGGCGTATAGTCTCACTGCAGCTCCTCTATTTGCTCAACAAAGGCTTCAGCGTTGGTCACGGTCTGTTCCTCTGAAAAACAGCGCAGGTCATTAAGGTCACCGTTGATTACAAGATAGGGTATACCCAGCCGCTCTCTGAGTCGATTTGCCATACCATAGCGGTTATTGGTGTTGTTGGGACAGCACTTGGCATCGTGGTACAGGATCCCATCAAGGCCGAAGCGCTCTACCGTGTCGGCGATGTAATTCTCTTTGAAGGTATCGTCCTGACCTATGAAGATTGAACAGTATGCCCTGGCCATGCTTTGGAAGGGGTCCTTGGGATCGAAGTCGGAGAAGACCCAACTGTTACAATAAGTGCTGACCATGACACAGGATTTCAATCTGGAGAAGAGCTCACTCAGACTCCGCAGTTTCCCCCAAATGGGCATCCCTTCCCAGTAAAAGCGATGGCGCTCCCCCGGCACAGCCGCAATTCCCTGATCGACGCGTTCCTTCAGCTCCGCCAGAAGTATTCGGTAGTAATCGTTGGGCTCTTTTCTACCCCGCATAACCACTGCCGGGCCCATGTGGACGCAGGCATCGAAGAAGGTTATGGGGCAGGGCCTGGCCAGGGCGGTATCCAGAACTGCCTCCCATAATTGGGAACATTCAAGGGAGATAGCTAAACTCTGACGAAATTCGTCGATATCGAAGGGGCGACCGGCCACTTCCTCCAGCGCAGGCACCATCTCCTCTAACTGAGCGGCTGCCGCCTTCACCACATCCTCACGGACCTCGCGCTGGGTGCGGGGAGTATTGACGCCCAATATAGGCACCTTGAACTCCCGGGCATAATAACTCATCCAATCGTATACCTCACGGCACTGGTTGGTATTATAGAGCAACACATCTGGTTTGGGGATCTTCTGGATGCCGTAGGCCTTAGTAAGGGGGGTTTCACCCTTGAGGTAGGCGCCGATGTCGCTGGTGAGATAGGAGCATATCTCTGGGGAGTAACCGTGGGCGTTGGCAATGGGGATGTAATCGCTGGCCGTTCGGTTTGCGCCCAACATGGCAGCGTGGTTTTCGGGATAGTAGAGTAAAAAGCCAAAGGATTGTGCCAGTTCGGCAGGCCCCACACTGCTGCACCAGGCGATCTTCTTGCTTTTAGTCTTTACTGCCTCATCCATCTCCAGGAAGTACTGTGCCATGAGGGCCCTCAGTTGCTTCGCCGCCTTGATTTCCACACGTTTTATCTCTTCCATTTGTCCCTCTCAGTTTCAGAAATCTTTTCAACCATAGTCACATCTTTCCTCATGTGATGGTGAACAAGTTCTCCTTTTCGGCTTCGGACTGTGAGCGCTTGATCAGGATTCTGGCCAAGCTATACATTAGCTCGAAGGGCACCATGTCGGTGAGGCTGTTCACCCACTTTGCCTTCTCCAGGGCGATCTGCTGGGGATCCTCCCCTTTGCCCAACCTTTCCAGTAGCTCCAGGTGATAGGATTCTGTTGCCCTAATGGCCCTTTGCAGATGGCGTCCGACCCCTCCTTCAACCACGCAATTGTGACTTAGAGCACCCCTCTGGGGTGAAAGGGTGGAAAGCTTCCGAATGCTGTTGCAGTAATTCTCGAGGGATTGGAAGTAATTGGGCCAGAAAACATCCTTTTCGGGGACATAAAACCCGGTCACATCCCCGATGACCAGTGTCTTCTCCCTTTCCTCGTATAAGGAGATATGACAAGGGGAATGACCGGGAGTCTCATAGATAGTCCATACGATTCCCGAGCCAAGGTCGAGCCTATCTCCTTCTTTGACCACCAGATCCACGTCGAAGGCATAATCTTCAAGTTCGGGGGGGAATTCTGCAATCTCGCCTTTGGAGATCATGATCTCGGCGATATCGCGATCCCCCTGAAGAAACTCCTTGATCATCTCTTCTCTCTGCAACAGCTTGGCGGCCACGGCGCTGGCTACGAGCTTCAAGTGAGGCCATAGCCGCTTCAGGTGCGGCACGGCCCCTATATGGTCGGTGTGGGTATGAGTCAGTACAACGTATTTGATCCGCTGTGGTTCAATGCCCAATTCCTCGATCTGCTCTGTGATGATAGCCGAGGTGGCTCCGGTGCCCCCTTCGATTATCATACCATGGTCTCCCATGGACAGGTAAGCTGGGAAAGAATGGGTGCCCAATTGATAGAGATTTGGGGTGATGGTAATGGGCTTATACCTTTTTTCAGTCATAGAATCTCCCTCCGCATTAATAGGCCGGGATTTCCCATTTCAACCGGCAATGGGGCGACTTTCCGCCCTCAGCGCATTTGGTTCTGATGATATGCTCATGGCACTTGGCTGTCAAGCCCCTTCGAGTCCCCGCAGGCAGTCCGCGGCATCCATTGCTAGCGAAGGTTATTTGGAACTACCGCAACATCTGCCACTCATATAAGCGCTCAGGGGTTGACAACAGAACAGATGTTCTGCTAAACTGAGGTGAGTGGAGCTGTAAAATGAAAGTCATATGTGCTCTCATCGAACATTTTGCGGCAGCGGTGGAGATAAGGGACAACCCTGGGCTTTCCTCTCAGGCGGTTGTCATTGGTGGGTTTCCCCACGAACATAAGCCTGTATTCGATTGCTCGATTGCAGCAGCTCGTTTTGGCATCGTCCCCGGGTTGTCTTTGCGAGAGGCCTATCACCTCTGCCCGGATGCCATCTTCTTGCCCCCAGGTCGGGCCAAGTACACCGAAGCATTTGACGATGTCCTGGCGGTGCTTCACCACTTCAGCCCGACTGTGGAACCATGTGATCTGGGCAAAGCTTTCCTTGATGCATCCGGTCTTGAATACCTGTTCGGATCAAAAGAAACGCTTGTGCGGCGTGTTGCCTCCGAGGTATATCGTCAGACCAGCCTCTTATCAAAGGTGGGCATGGCGAGCAACAAGTTTGTGGCTGACGTGGTAGCCACGATCGCCTCGGCCGAGGAACCTTTGATAGTCCGCGAGGGCGAAGAGAAGCAATTCTTAGCGCCGCTGCCTGTAGAGCTGCTGCCAATCTCTGAAGCCACCAAGAAGAGGCTCGATCTGCTCGGCCTCCGCGCTTTGGGCCAGATCGCCTCCCTTCCCCCAGATGCACTGACTAGTCAATTCGGGCAGGAAGGCTTACTGGCGTACCAGCTCGCCAGAGGAATGGATGAAAGCCGGCTAATGCCCAGACCAAGGCCGATGATTCTCGAGGGTGAGTTCGCACCGGATAACTCGCTGGTAACGGCTGAAACCCTGCTTGGCGCCATTGGGCTGCTTCTCGACAGGTTGATACCGAAGCTTCGGGCCCGGAGCCAGGTGTGCGGGCAATTAAGGCTCAACTTGCAACTGGATGGTGGCGGGGTATGGCACGATTCGTTTACCATGAAAAGCCCCACCGATTCGGAGAGGGAAATCATGAAGCTGCTCAAGCACCGCCTGGAGACAGTACAGCTCCCCAGTGGCGTAACAGGTATCTATCTGGGGCTTTCGCAACTCGGCAGCGAGCAGGGCAACCAGTACCCCCTTCTGGGAAGTGAAAGAGTCAGGCAAGAGGCTCAATTGAAACGTGCGATAAAGCGTCTCAAAATCAGGCTCGGCAGAAACCCACTGAAGAGGGTCGTTTCCCTCGATCCTCGCTCCCGGATACCGGAGCGGCGCGCCGGCCTGATCGAGTTTGAGCCGTGAATGGTCGAAAGTGAGCAAGATGACCAGCCCTATCTGCGTTCCAAGGGAGATCGAAGTAGTCGCTGATGATTGTGGTAGACCTGTTGCTGTTGTGCTCGACTCTGGCAGGAAGCGGGTGGCCCGAATCCGAAATGTGTGGCGCATAGATGATGAATGGTGGAGGGGAGAGATATCGCGACTCTATTTCCAAGTCGAGTTGGATAATAGCTCTATCACAACCATCTTTCGTGATCTCGTCTCCCGGAAATGGTATCAGCAAAGGTATTAGTCGATGTACGTCGAGCTTCACTGCCATACCAATTTCTCATTTCTCGATGGTGCCTCTCATTCTGGGGACATGGTGGCGAGGGCCGGGGAGCTGGGTATGCCTGCCCTTGCCATCACCGACCACGACGGGCTTTATGGCGTGGTGCGCTTCTACCGTGAGGCCAGGGAACTCGGGGTGAAGCCCATTATCGGCGTCGAGATGACGCTGGAAGGCGGCTACCACCTGACCCTGCTGGCCCAAAATAACGCTGGCTATTCCAGCCTGTGCCGGCTGATCAGCCGTGCCCAGCTCAGCCATAGTAAAGGTAGAGCTTCAGTTGCTCTTGACACATTGGCCAGACATTCGCAGGGACTATTCTGCCTCTCAGGCTGCAAAAGAGGAGAGATCCCAACGGCGCTTCTGAGCGGAAAGCGAGAACAGGCCACAGTTGTGATGGAAAGGTATGTTGACATCTTTGGCAGAGACAACTTCTTTATCGAACTTCAGAATAATCTCTGCCCGGAGGACCGACAGCTCTGTCGGGAACTTGTTGATCTCGCCGACAACTTCGGGGTCAGGTATGTGGCAACCAACAATGTCCACTATGCGAGAAGGGAAGGTCACCGTCTCCAGGATGTGCTTGTTGCCCTCAAAAACCGGACGACCCTCGATAACTCCCATCACCTGCGGAGGCCCAACTCAGAGTACTACCTCAAATCAGCTGCGGAGATGTCGCGCCTGTTCGCGAATTACCCCGATGCCATAAGCAATACCCTCGCCATAGCCGAAGCCTGCGATGTCAACCTCGACCTGACCGACTACCATTTTCCTGACTTCCAGACCCCTGCGGCAGAGACAGCAGATAGCTATCTTGAACAGCTCTGCTGGAAGAAGGTTCGTGAGAGATATGAGACAGTCACAGCCGAGGTCGAGCGCCGGCTCAGGGAGGAGCTCGATCTTATTCACAGGCTGGGGCTCGCCGGCTACTTCCTCACAGTCTGGGACATAATTGAATATGCGAGAAGGAATGGTATCCCGGCACAGGGGAGAGGCTCAGCGGCAAGCTCGATCGTCACCTATATCCTCGGCGTCACCAGGGTTGATCCAGTAAAGCACAAGCTCTTCGCCGGCCGCTTTCTCAACGATGAGATGTCGGCGATACCCGACATCGATATCGACATCGCCTCTGACTGCGAAGACCACCGGGAAAAGCTTATCCAGTACATTTACCGGAAATACGGGCCAGACCATGCTGCCATGGTCTCGAACGTGGTGACCTACCAGGCGCGGAACACAATCAGGGATGTGGGCAAGGCTATGGGGCTCCCACTTCATATAGTCGACAGGATGGCGAGGTCGCTGGAAACGCATTCGGCACAAAGCATAGGCGAGGACCTATCAGGGCTTGGCGAGTTCAAACGCCATATAGGCTCGAAGCCCTGGGAGCAATTCGTCGAGCTTTGCACCGAGATAGCCGACTTCCCCAGGCATCTTGGCATCCACGTCGGCGGCATGGTGATCTCCACCTCCCCGCTCACCGATATCGTCCCCGTGGAAAGGGCGACGAAGCCGGGCAGGGTGGTGACGCAGTGGGACAAGGATGACATCAATGACCTCAAGCTGATCAAGATCGACCTGCTCGGGCTGCGCATGCTCTCCCTCATCGACGAGGCCGTCAGGCTGGGCAAGGAGACCAGAGGCGTAGACCTCGACCTGGATCACATCCCGCTCGACGACCCTGAGGTCTATGACATGCTGTGCAATGGTGACACCCTCGGCGTGTTTCAGGTTGAGTCCAGGGCCCAGCAGGCGACACTGCCGAGGTCACGGCCGCGCTGCTTTGAAGACCTGATTGCCGAGGTGGCGATCATCAGGCCGGGCCCGATTCAGGGCAATGCGGTGCATCCCTACCTGAGAAGAAGGCAGGGAAAGGAGAAGGTCAGCTACCTCCACCCGAAATTGAGGCCCATCCTCAAGGAGACATTGGGCGTTATCATCTACCAGGAACAGGTGATCCAGACAGCCATCGCGATTGCTGGCTTCACTGCTGGTGAAGCCGATTCGCTGCGCCGAGCGATGAGCCGCAAACGCTCAAAGGAGGCAATGGCTAAATTGAAGCAGCGTTTCCTTGACGGAGCGCGAAGGAACGGCATAGATGAAAACGTTGCCAGGCTCGCCTTCAAAAAGATAGCGAGCTTTGCCGAGTTCGGCTTCTGCAAGGCTCATGCCGCTGCTCTGGCGGAAACAACCTACAGGTCAGCCTGGCTCAAGCTCCACTTCCCCTGCGAGTATTACTGCGCCCTGTTGAACTGCCAGCCTATGGGCTTCTACTCGCCTGAGGTCATAGTGAATCATGCCCGGCGCCAGGGCATCGGGGTTCTGCCAGTGGACATCAACCGGAGCAAAGCGAGGTGCACCGTTGAAGGCCAGAAGATACGGCTCGGCTTTCGCTACGTCAAAGCCGTTGGTGAAAAGGCATGGCAGAAGATCGAGCAGGAAAGGGGCGAAGGCCCTTATACCTCGCTAAGGGATTTCCATCGCCGCACCGGGCTCGAGCGGGAAGCAATAGAGAACCTGATTCTCGCTGGTGCCTTTGACTATATAGGAGTGCCCAAGCGAGAGCTTCTCTGGGAGCTTGGCTTAATCACGAGTCAAACTCATGACATGCTTTCACTCGAGTTCCCGGTACACCAGATACCGCTGCCCAGTATGACGCTAATGGAGGAGATAGCAGCCGAGTATCGGGTTCAGGGGCTGTCGGCCAGGCATCATCCCATGGAGGTCTTTCGTCACGGAATTTCCAGGGATGGGATTCTCAGCAGCGCTGAGATCGCTGGCCTATTCCCAGATACCAGGGTGCGTGTAGCGGGATGCGTTGTCTCAAGGCAGGCCCCGATGACAGCCAGGGGCTGTGTGTTCATCACCCTGGAGGATGAGCATGGCCTGGTCAACATCATCCTGAGGCCGCGCATCTATGAGAAGTACCGCCAGGTGGCAAGGATGGAGCCGTTCATTGTGGTCGAGGGCACGTTACAGAAGAAAGACGGTATCCTCAACATAGTGGCCGAACGCCTGACTCCCCTAAGAGAGGAGAGAGAGCGGCAAGACACAATGTACCCCACTCCAGCACCAAAGGCAAGGAATTTTGCCTGACTGACGCTTCACCTCGAGATCGCCCTGCCCGCTATCCCCTATTTCGTGCTAAAATCAGGGAGAGCATGACAAGGAGCGCCTCGCAGCCATCTATAAAGGTCACCAAGCTACACCCTGATGCTTGTCTGCCACAGCGGGCAACTAAGGGTGCCACTGGCTTTGATTTGTCGGCATGCATCGGTGGCAAGGGCAAGGTCACACTTGAAAGGCAGCCGAAACTCGTTGGCACCGGCATCGCGATCGAAGTGCCAAAAGGTTACGATGCCCAAATCCGCCCCAGGTCGGGGCTGTCCGCGAAAGGCGTTGGCGTTGCCCTGGGAACGATTGACAGCGATTACAGGGGCGAGGTGCTGGTAACCATGTACCTCTTTGGGGCAGATTCCTCTTTTGAGGTGAAGCACGGAGACAGGATAGCGCAGCTGGTGGTGACAAAGCTGGCCGACCTGCCTCTGGTAGAAGTGCAGGAGCTCTCCGAAACTGAGCGCGGCCCGAGAGGCCATGGCTCAACCGGCAGGTGAGGAGCAAAGCATGGGAGAGATACTGATCGGGACATGTTCCTGGACGGACCCAACACTTATTCAATCTGGCAGGTTTTACCCCGACTCGGCACGGTCGGCGGAGGCCAGGCTCCAGTACTATGCCAGCCAGTTTCGTATCGTGGAAGTGGACAGCACTTTCTACTCGCTGCCCAGTCAGCGAACAAGCGGGCTCTGGGTGGAACGGACCGCTGAGAGATTCCTGTTTGACGTCAAGTCCTTCCGGCTATTTACTCTCCATCCGACGCCGCTGACTGCGCTGCCAAAGGATATCAGAGAAGAACTCGCTCCTGAGCTTAAACAGAAGGCCAACATTTTCTATAAGGATGTGCCACTGGAGCTCGTGGACGAGCTGTGGCACAGGTTCGAGCGGGCACTCCTCCCTCTCGACAGCGCAATGAAGCTTGGGGTGGTGTTGTTCCAGTTTCCACCATGGTTCTTCCCCGGGAGCGAGCAGCGGGAGCACATCCTGTCATGCAACGAGAGACTACCCCAATATCGCATTGCTGTGGAGTTCAGAAATAGTGCCTGGCTGAGCGAAAAGAACAGAGAGCGAACGCTGGACTTTCTCAAAGGCAATGATCTGGCTTTTGTCTGTGTTGATGAACCGCAGGGCTTTAAGTCGTCAGTTCCTCCCCTTGCGGAGGCAACCAGTGATATCGGGCTGGTGCGATTCCACGGCCGAAACAGGGATATGTGGGAGAGAAAAGGGATAAGCACAGCCGAGCGCTTCAACTATCTCTATACAGAACAGGAACTGGCGGAATGGGTGCCAAAGATGAAGGAGCTGGCTGCGAAAACGCAGGAGCTTCATGTCCTTTTCAACAACTGCTACGGGGACAAGGCTGTGACAAACGCACGGCAGATCGCATTCATGCTCGATTGACAGAAGGGGCATGGCTGAAGAGCAGGACACGAAGCGTGGAGAGGTCTCCTTCATAGAGGTGCCCGTCTACGCCCGGCGTGGGCGGCACTCTGGCTATGTGGCTGTCCCCCAGCTGCTCCAGGCCGGGACCGGCCAGCTGAGGGATGGACGCAGGAGCGACAAAGTGATAGCGGATGCCTCCTCGAGGTGTGGAGCAGGCCGGCGCCGAAAGCTTTGGGTCAACCCTGCCATGTCGCGGATTGACATCCAGCACCTCTCGGCCGCAGACCTGGGCTATCCCTATGTTGGGGTATTTCATCCACCATTGAATGACCTCTTGCCTTGCAGTGGGCCGGCGCCGAAAGGGCGCCCACTTGACTGCCGGGATCCAGGAGCCATTGTCATCTTGCATGAGCGGGATCGGTCGGTAGCCAAGGGCAAGGTAACCCAGGGCTATCTCGCCGTTCAGCGAAAGCGAGCCGCCGCGGAGCCTGAAGCGGGGATAGCCGTCAGGAGTGAATTCGGGGCATGTGGCCGATGGAGCTTCGAAGGAGGGGGCGATTACAGCTTTGCGTTGGCAAAGCTGGAGGTGGGCAAGGGTATCGCTGCTCATCGCCCA
>SMTZ1_10022670_pt1 | contig 12530 bp, 8 predicted proteins | sample DeeMarSWOR136_30_FD_25667 | JGI IMG/M metagenome (IMG submission 25667) | reverse complement strand
CTGTGGTGACCACATTCTGGGCTTGGCCACCGCCGTGTGTCAGACCCATCTCGTCCCAGGCATAGCTCTCGGTGATGACCATAGGTACTTCAATCTCTGTGATTTCGTTATTAACTTGGCTGGAGCCTACCGATTCGGACATAAAGACCAAATCCGCGGCAGCAGCGGCGGCCTCAGTGGTTGCTTCATCTTCACCGTCATCAAAATACGTTACCGTGTGTCCAAGGCTTTCAATGAATGCTTTGAGCGCATCGTCTCCGGGCATGTGGGTGGGGTCAAATGAGGTGAGAAACAAAATATCGGCCCCCATGGTTGCAGTAGCTGAAAGACTAAGTGCTACTACTATACAGAGTAAGGACTTTACAGATTTTTTCTCAAACATAATAATCCTCCTTCACCCCGCCCCGTCTTCGACGGGCGGGGTTCAAAAAATAAATATAGGTTGTTAGTTGAAATGCAAAATATTTTGCCTGCGAAGCACAAAGTTTCCCTTCCAACTCTGTGCTTTACATAATTCATAATAACTCCTCCTCTATCGAAAAACTGTAAGAATTGTGCCCGCAGGATGACCACAATCCACAGATGCCCGGCTGCACAGGCACAGGCTTTACCTAGCCCCTGTGGCAGGGGCTGGGTTTACTATTTTTGTTTATACCACATCAGCCACCTTCCCGTCAAGGAAAATATCTGGATTATGAGTGTGTATCTATTCTTGATGTGGTTATGTTTAAGGCCTCTCACAGGCCATCTCAACGGCGAACTCGTCTTGAGGGGTATCATAGAAGTTGGCCCTGACCTCGCTAACAAAAAGGTCTATAATCACAATGACTTTTTCACTTAGACCCGCCCCTGCTCTTTTGTCCTCCTTTACCGACATGAGCAGGGGTTTTTATTGACACTTCCGCTCGTAATTCCCGTTCTGCCCATTTTGCAAAAATACAACGAAAATCTGCAATTCCTCATATCTTACCGATGGTCGTTAAGGGACTCCTAAATCAAAATTGAGGCTGGGATGTATGCGGTATAGTACTACCAGTAGGGTCCCATACACCCCCGTCACCCCCCAGGCCACCCCCCCTGGACAGATACACCTCCAGGACGCACAGGGCATCGCTCAGTCGATTTTCTCTGTTTGCTCTTAAGATAACAGCCATAACGCCCGCCCTGCGGTCATTCATCTCTTGGCTCTGCGTCCTTTTTATCTCCCTCTTTTGTCTCCAATGGCTTATCCACCATCTGCAGCCATTTCTCTATCGCCTTTGTTTCAGCTTCTTCGTCCATATTGCTCTCTGTTAGTTACGGATAGCTAATCGTTTCTTACGTGCTTTGTTGGTAGCTTTATTTGCACATTCTTTACACCACACCGCCAAACCGTCTTTGTTGCTGCGTGCTTTGTAAAAGTCACTCTCGGCCTTCCACCTCTTGCACCTTCTACATCGCTTTTGTTTCACCCCGTCAACAACTCGATGGCACTCCTCATATCTATAATATTGTTTCAAGCCCTTCCCCTCTTTCTTGTAACGCTCTCGCATATGTGCCCGCAAGCAATCTTTACAAAGATAACTCAATCCATCTTTGCGGTATCGGTCCTTGCCAAACTTGCTTTCGCCTTTCCACCTTTTGCATTTGGTACAGCGTTTCTGCTTCACGCCGCCAATGGTCCGATGGCTCTCCTCATATAAGAAGCCTATTTTCACAGGCCCCCTGATTCTCCTGTAAAGTCTGCGTTTATACTCACGCTCGCACTCTTTGCACCAATACCGCAATCCATCTTTGTTGTTACGATTCTTACTAAACTCACTCCTGCTTTTTAACTTCTTACATTTGGTACACCGCTTCATTTCTGCCTTTCGGTCTACGTTTTACTACAATTCCAGACAGCCAAATAGGCCAGCAGCACTTTTACGTATTTGCCTTTTGCTTTCTTTTCTTCAGGCCCAATCTGTGTATTCTCATTTGAGTCGCCCGTACTGTTCTTCCAATTTGGTTAGCTATTTGTTGTGCCGTTTTACTTGGATATAGTTTCCTTAGCAGATTCAGCTCTTTCTTCGACCAGACAGCGTTTGATTTTCTAAGCCCCAATTTGTGTGCTCTGCCTGCTACCGCCTGGACAGTCCGCCCAAGCTGGTTCGCTATGTCCAGTATGCTATTATCTGGATACATTTTCCTAAGCAGGAATTCCTCTTGCTTTGACCAAACGGAAGCTGTTCCCACTTTTTTGAGGCCGATGAGATTTGCTTTACGTTTAACCGCTTCCGAAGACCGCCCAAGTTTATCAGCTACGCTTTTCGTGTTCTCACTTGGGTAGAGTTTCTTGAGCAGTTTGATTTCATTGGCTGGCCAGAGACGCCATTCTCTTGTTTTAATCCCCATGCTGTATGCTTTTTGTCTCACCGCTGTCAAAGGCCGTCCAGTTTGCTCAGCTATTTCCCTTGCTCTCCCACGCGGGAAAAGTTTCTTGAGCAACTCAATCTCGTCTTCTGCCCATGCAACCCAACTGTTTTTCTTGATTTTGGCCTTTTCCATACCGTAGATTCTATGGGATTTTGGTCAAAAAGGCAATGCTCGACTTGGGTGCGGCGATGGTAAAAAAAAATGTCCAAAATAGAACGAGAATCGAACCTAATTTTTTCCTTGCATTTCCGCTCCAAAAGCATACAACTACCGTTGTTTTCGTCCACTCAAAACAGTTAGAGGAAGCATGGGATGTAATCTTTTCGCAAGTCTTACTTTAGATGCCGACCGGTTAATCGTCACCAGAAAGAAGGAAAAGCCTATCGAGAAATAATCCTGAATATAATCGAATGGATGAATTTTCTCCAAGGGATTGAGAAAAACAAAAGTTATTGGCTGCCTCTGCAACAAAGTGTAAAATTTTTCACAAAAATATTGAAAGGAGTAGGAAATAAACAAGACAAAGGCTAAAATTCTGACTGGCATGGTACTGCTTATCGGTGTCATGCTCATTACTGGGATTGCCTGGCCCAAGGCCACAAAGACCCCGTAACAGGCACAATCTCTGTCACACCACACCAAGAAAATGCAAAGAGGGAATGGATAGATAACGAGGGAATCTGGCACATTCGAGGTATGCCTGCGGATTACGTTTTCTCCGGCGACCTGGAGGGAACGGGGGCCGGCATAGTCAATATAAACATGGACATGCTCACAGGAAATGGCGATGAATCAGGGTACTCGATTTCGGAACCGACCTGGGGAGAGCTGAGCGGGACCTTCGAAGGGCGCTTCTGCGTGACATACACAGGCGGGGTGGGCATCGGCCACGGCGTCTACCACGGTACAGGAGACTTCGCTGGAATGAAGCTCATGGAAGACTTTACTATCGTGCTCGTACAACCGTACGTTGTGAATTTTGAGGGCATTATCCTCGACCCGCACGGTGAATGAATGCCTTACTAACGCAGAACAATATCAACATTGATCCCAAGCCCCTGTGGATATCTCGCTTTTTCCTCTCCCTCCGCTACGCAGGGGCTTTTCCTGGATATCGGCAACAAAGATGTATTTCTCCAGAAGCACCTTGAAGAATAGATGTCGTTTTCTATCAAGCCTCAAGGAGAGCAACAACCCCACTCCGACCCACGACTGCCGGGACTTGGTTTGTTGAGAGACCCGCAGCTGTAGACATGACTATCCCGTGGTGGGACATGAGTCTTGTTCTATTCATCGATTCGCTCTACAATGGTTGTGGACGAACTCTGATTTCTGCCACCGGGCCGATATTATGTGCCGACAAGACTATGTAGGTCCTGTCCGGCCACCGGCGAGGGATACTTGACACTACTTATTGTGCCTTTTTGTGTGTGTATCGAAAGCATATGTAATTCAATCAAGTCAAGAAGCTCAGCTGCTTAGCCAAGAGTTTCATAGGGGGATGTAAGTAGTGGAATGACGATAAAAACAAGGTCGGACCATGAAGCTTCTTCTATACAGTCTTGCTGTTCTGATCCCTGCTTCTGCCGGTGCGGTAGACGTGGTTTACCATGATCAGGATCTGCCGCAGAAGGTCGTAAGCTTAGAAGAGAAACTGCAGGGAGCCTTGCATCAGGGGGATTATGATCTGGTCTCTGAACTCTTGCCGCAGGCTGAGCGTCTTGAATCGCAGCTTCTGGAAATCCTGGAGGATCCCCGGAGGAGTGCTCGTGCGAAAGAAGGGCTTCCACCGCTTCTGGAAATCATAAGTGGACTTCGGAGAGATGCAGCTCGTTTGGTCGCCGATCGCAGTTGGCGGCGCCGACCCCAGCCGAGTATTGAGCGTCCCCCTGATCCCAAGCTCATCTCGGTCAGTCCACAGGAGGACGGGCAAGCTATCATTACTGGTGCGCCCAAGGCAGCTGGTGACACGAGAGCACGAATAGTACGTGTTGTCAATCTCTTCACTTCGGATCAAGCTGCGGCGTTGGTACGCCAAGACGGCTCGTTCAAGGTGCGTTTTGTAGCACCACAGGGAAGCTCTCTTCAGATCTCAACTTCCATGCAGGAGGACCTTCCAGAAGAGTTGAGACGCGGCCTCACTTCACCATGGGGTCTTGATCTCACAAATCTACGCGAGGAGTTTCAAGCCATAATTCAAGGCGACCGCTCCTGCTCTCCAGGTCTCATTCTTCCGGTTAAGAGAAAGAATCACGTTGCACAAGATGAGGCATGCTTTGTGAGAAAACTCGGAAAGGAGCGCTGGCTCTTCGGTACAGCACGTCTCTCACGAACACGCCTCAGCCCCGGAGAGCTCGGCGAGGCTGCTATTACTCTGTCCATACGGTGCGAATCAGAAGGAGCTGCACGTCGTTTGGCCGAGCGGCGCTTCGATGTATACTGCAGCCTTACTCCACTTTTCGATGAGAATGGCACGCACTTGAGCGCAATGCGTTTGTTGGCGACGCACGTTCTGACCCCCACGGGTCTCCCCATCGAAACTCAGACTGATCTCGTAGGCCGGCGCGACCATCGGGGACAATTTCATATGGAGCCGGGACCGCAAGGAGTTGAGACACATGTTAAAGGAGTCGACTTCGGCAGGTGGCGCGTTCAAGGGCGTGTAGCAAAGGTCTCACTAAGTCTCCGGTTCGAGATTCCTCACAACGCACCTCTGGGAACGTATTCGCTTAACGGTCATATCCAACCGCACGAGGCCGATGAGTTTTTTGGACTCGAACACCCACATGAGCTTTTTCTCGGTCGTGTTACCATAGGTAAGCCCGCTCAGCCCCGCCTTGCATGCGTGCTTCTTGGTTCAGCCGGCTCCGGAGGGTCCCGTGGGGCAGTTGCGCGAGAGGATCGAACTGCGTACAACTTCGCACCACGGAATGTCCTCCGCCCGGATAAGCTGATAATTCCGCGCGATGACGCTCGAACGAACAAGCCAATCCGCTATCCGCTTGACCCATACCTTCCCTTGGTATCCCTGACAGATCGCCCCCACGAATTCCGGCTGTGGCCCCCGCGCATATCATTTGACTGCGAATCGAGTAGTCTGACAGTAACCGTTAAAGCCCCTGATGGAAGGACCGACCGCATCGGTCCTGCTCGGCTTATCGCAGCACAAAACGATCTCACCTCCGTCTGTCCTAATCGTCTCGTGCGAGATCGAATCATCGCACCGGTGGGCACTTCGTATGGAAACCCCAGCCTTGCCGACATCTACCACCTCACCGGGTGGGGAGCTTTTGATTACGCCTTCACTCAGTATGGACACTATGTGATTTCATTAAAAGGAAATATCAACGACCTCAGTGGCGCCCCGCACACGATATCAGGTACATACGATGTCTATGTTGCACGACCGATCGACATAGATATCTTTCCTGAACCCGGTACCCCACTTTGGCCTGGAGTGAAAATCCACCCGCAGATCGTTGGGGCGTGTTTCTACCGGATTCACAGGAAAGCTCACTGCTCTTTGAGAATCCCGGCGAGTACCGCTGCGATGTTACGGTCAAGTATGTGGATGCGCATCGCGTCTGGTGGATGGCTTCTCGCCGCGGGGCGTCGGTAGTCGTCACACCGAACTCGGATGTTGTCATCCATGGAGAACGAGGAAACCGCGCGCCGTCCATGAAATGGCGAGCACGATGGTTTGTCGCACGCAACTCGCATTTCATCACAGGCACGCCCCTGGATGCATTTGACATGGGACATACATGTTATCCGTACGAAAATGGCGATGTGGCGTGGCTCGGGGACCGGGATCCTGACTCGCTCTTCCCCAACCTCACCTTTGAAGATCCCGAAGGCACCATAGCTCCGCTTGTCGCTGAACGTTGGCCCGAAGTGAGAAACGGCGCCGGCAGAGCTGGACTGTATCCTGACACACTACGCCCTGAGGACCGCCTCGCTATCGGCGAAATGCCTTTTGTCTCATCATCCTCCAAAGGATTTTCCCCGTCTATGAAGCCCGAAGCTGTGGATCAGTGGGCATACTTCTACTCCACATCATGGAGACCCGGCGTCTCAGTGCGATCACACGTAGCTGAAGACATGGTCCCTGCAAGCTACTGGTTCTTCGACGATGTCTACGGCTATCAATTTGGTGTCGGACCGAATGGAGACCTGCCGGGAGACGTCAAGATGAACTACGGTGGTACGGTCTTCCGGGATCTAACGACGGGCATCTGCCACTACGGGGCCTATGCCTCGATGCTCGTTCTCATTGATCCTGAGACGGACCCGATCGGACGACGTGTGATGCCACCTTTTGACGGTTTGGTCCCCGGTTCACCGCCCTCAGGTCCTCTTCTTGAAATCGGAGAGAAACGATACGACATGTTTCTGACCTACGGCGCGGTCGCTCCCGGCGCAGTCCTTGAAGTTGGTGACCGATTCTGCATTTCCGGTGTTGTCTGGCCACCAATCAGCGGTGTTGTCCGAGGAAGCGTGACAAGTCCTTCCGCGCATTCCGACGCTGTCGGCCTTTTCAATACCCCCGGTCCGATTGCCAGCGAACCAGGAGAGTGGATCGTTACAGCGGAAGGTTGCTGTAACGGCAAGACAAGCGCTGGTGTGATCTCCGATCTTGTGCCGGAAGATAAGTGGCCTCGCGGAGGTGGCATAGGCCTTGAAGGCACGAGTTTTGTTGTGCCGGTAGTCCCGCAGAGCGCTGAATCGATTACCTTTGACCTCACACAGGTACGGCATCTCTCGCCACCACGGCCCTTCATTATTCGTGGTCACTTGCCAAAAGGTCACAGCGCACAGAACGTACGGGCACTGGTGAGCTTACCCGGCCAAGTCATCGACTGCAAAGAGCTGCCGGCAGAGAAAGGATGTTTTACATACATATACAATCCACAAAACCCCTCGAAGCAATTCCCCAACATCGACGTTACACTATCAAGCCCTGATCCTATCCAACGCCAGCCTGCGTGGTACGACACAGTGACTTTCACCTTCTGGGCCGGAGATGGGGCGGCCATTCGCGTCGGTACGGTGTTGCTCCAGGGCGAAGATGTGTATGCCTCCGCCTCAACGGGAAGCCCTCCGCCCCAGCACACGGCTGAAGAGACTGCTGAAGAGCCACAGCACAAGCCTTTCAGCACGCGAAAGCCAACTCGTCCATCCGCAGTGGAGGCGGTGCCCAATCCGCCTTCACAAGGCGACGTAGCCGTTTCGGCCCAGAAGGCTCTCCACGCCACCCACAGCTCCCTTCTTGCGCTCTCGTCCTCTGGCGAGACGCTCTTTACAGCTCACAGATGGTCGGGTGAGGTGGCTCGAATCAGTGTAGGCCGATCCAAAACTCGCATCGATGTAATCGCAAGAACAGGTGGCGAGGTCAGATCTGTGGCCCTCTCGGGGGACGAATCCATCTTATATGCCGCACTGTCTGACAATAGGGAGATCCTTGCTCTCGACACGAGAGATTGCAAGGAGATTTCGCGGCTTCCGATTTCAGGAGAACCGTGGGCGGTACTACCGTCGCCCGATGCAGAGAGCCTTTTCGTTGCCGACTTTGACGGCAATCGTATCCTGCATATCAACGCAACGACCGGAAACGTCCAGAACACAAGCCCCGCTATCACCAGGCCGAGCTGTCTGACGTACACACCGAAGGGAGACTCGATCTACACCGTAGGTTTCCGAACAGGGAAAATCACGCAGCTTGACCTTCAATGCCGGATACTTCGCAGGATTCCAGCGCCGAAGCAGCTAAATCAGTGTCGGTCGCTCACCTTCGGGCCCGACGGCACGCTCTATGCACCACAAATCCGGTCTGACACGGTTGTTGGGGGGCGCATGTTCGACCGTTCTGTGTTTCCCGTTGTTGCGGCGGTAGCCCCCGCCGCTAAGCGGATTTCCCTGGCCTTCTTCCCTGATCTGCTAGTCATGCCACCCCACCGTCCCCGCGAGGTCGCAGTTGACACAAGCACGCTCTACCTGGCAAGTGCAGGAAGCGATGACGTTCTCGCAATAGACCTTGCAACCAAGTTCCCGAAATGGCATGCCACGCAAGTTGGGCAAGAACCGGGCGGGATCGTACTCGATGCGTCACGCGGGCTGCTCTACGTTCTCACACTCACCGGCCAAGAAATCGTTACGCTAAGCGCACGTACAGGAGAAGTACAATCTCGGCTGCGATTTGCACACGATTCGACACCATCGCATATTACTCGCGGGCGTTATCTGTTCGGTAATGCAACAGACCCGCGTTTGACCAAGGATCAGTGGATGTCCTGTGCCGTCTGTCACCCAGATGGCGATGTGGACGGACACCAGTGGGACCTCGGTGACGGCCCTCTTGATACGCGCACGCTCCGCGGTGCCCTTGCATGTGCGCCGCTCCACTACACAGCGCACCTTGATGAGATCCAAGACACATACGAGTTCACACGACACACAATGGCAGGCCGCTGGTTTGTTCAGAAACACGAGATAAATGACTACCTTGGCCTATCGAATGCAGGATACAGCAGAGATCTGGATGCCCTCGCCGCGTACATTGAGAGCCTTACGCCGAAGCAACCCCCAACACCGCCGCATGAGGTGCTACCTGCGATTGAAAAGGGGAGAAAAATTTTCTTCAGTAAAAAGAGCGGCTGCGCTACGTGCCATACACCACCATATTACACAGACAGTGGGCAAAAAGACACACAGGGGAATTTCATCAGGCACAACGTGGGCACATGGAAAGAGGGTGAGAATGAGGACCTTCAGTCGCTCGATACGCCGTCGCTTCTTGGCCTGCGGCAATCAGAGCCCTATTTGCACCACGGCAGGGCCCCAACGCTGGAGTCGGTTTTCACCGACCACAATCCGGAAGATCGACACGGTCATACCTCTGGCCTAAGTAAAGGAGATATTCACTGCCTCAGCGAGTTTATTCGATATTTGGACCCAGGATCTCCGAAGAATTCGCAGTCCCGATAACTCGGGATGATCGACAGAATCCACACGCTGGGTTCCCGCCTTGCAGGATCCCTCGGTTCCCGCCTTGCGGGGTCCCTCCAAGAACAAGCAACTGGGAGCACGCACTAAAAGAAATCCATCGGTCTGCCCAACCAGAAACGCATTGAGCCGCGCAGCCGACTCCGCCGAAACGGCTACGTCGCCTTGTGAAGGCGGACGACTTGTTATCTGCCAATTCGAAAAAATGTTCATCCCGATAAATCGGGATTTGTAAACGTTTTCAATGACCGTTTTTGCTGCCGCTGGTAATAAAGGGCAGACAGTATCGCGCCGTCGCCAAAGCGGCTTTGGCACGTCGGCGACTCAGGCTGCCAGCACTTTGAATGTTCTGGGCGTTTTGTTTATTTCGTCGGTAGTCGGTCGCCTTTTGCTTCGTCCAGCTTACCCCGCACCAATTGTCCGGAGGCGAAAGAGCCAAACACAAGTCGGGCTTCCATCTGGACGATTCGGCTGCAATTGGTGCGGGGCTGCAGGCTCTGGTGCATATAGACGAATATCATCAAAGAACACCATACCTGTACCGCCAGCTTGTGGATTGGCCCTGTTACCAAAGCCAAGAGTAATCGTATTGATATTAGCAAGGTTCACGCCCTTATCCGCAAATATCTGAAGGTCGATATTCCATTGTTTCCACGCAACCGCCAGTGCTGCATCAGGATTATCATTAGTAACCACAGCGCTGCCATTTAGAACAACGTACATCGGTTCGGCTGCGTTAGCCGAACTGCCTCTGAACCAAATCGTCAGTGTATCGACACCTTTCTCTGTCCAGTCACGAGGATAAGTCAATGTCATAGTCGCCTCAGATTTACCAACAGCGTTATCGTAGGCGAGAGGCATCGACTGAGAACCGCTGTGAACGATAGTTTGCTCTGCAAAAGGAGGATTATCATAACCAACAACAGATCCATTTGATGGGTCGTCAAATCCGTCCGACCAGGCATTAAATATCCTGTTGCTCTCGGGGTCACTGGGATCAAGGTCATTGTAGGACTCAAAATCGTCCACGATAAGGAAGTTGGCTGTCGTAAAGCTCCAGATATTACCTTTCCATGGACTATCGGCGTTGGCGTTATTGACCTCATCAATACGCCAATAGTAGGTAGTATCCCACTGGAGCTTTCCGGGGTCATAGCTCTCGGAACCAAGGTCTCTGGTACCTTTATACTCGGGCGAGCCGATATCGGCACTTTTCACGGCATCTTTATCTGTGCCAAAGTATAACTGGTGCGAAGCAGCATAGACACTCGGTGACCATGTAATAATTTGTGTCTGCTTTATATCCACGGCACCATTAGCCGGGTTTGGATTCCCGACGGCGCCCTCAGTAGTAAAGCTCCAGACGTTGCCTTTATATGTCTCGATGGCATCGAACTCATCGACACGCCAGTAGTAAGTCTTGGCAAGTTCAAGCGGGCCGGCGTCATAGGTTGCAGCTCCCAGAGGGAGTGCTCCAGTGGCATTGCTGACATCGTCAAAATTGTCGCCGAAGTATATAGTGTGCAATTTCGTACGAAAACCTCCTGTCCAGCTAAGCTCGACACTCGTGTCAATAGATTCGGCACTATCAGCCGGGTTGGGATTGTATGCAGTCCTGGGGGGAACCGTAAAATTCCAGACATTGCCCTTCCACGGACTATTTGGCTCGGCGTCATTGACTTCATCGATTCGCCAGTAATAAGTCGTGCCCGGAATGAGACCATCGGGATAGGCAAAGCCCGGGAAGCCTACAATAAAATATGTCGAGCCTTGGTTGCCCAGGAAAGTATCTTCGGTGCCGTTGTTTACGTCGTAAAAATTTTCACCGAAGTACACATCGTGCGAGAGGGCAAAATCTCCCGGCCGCCAGCTAAGGTTTGCCCATGTATCCTCATAATATGAACCATCAGCAGGATTGGGGCCCAAGGCATACGGAAATCCTTCACCACCTTCCATAGCAGCCAGAATCTCAGGCTCCGTCAGCGCCCGATTGTAGATGCGGACTTCGTCAATTATGCCGCTGATAATATTACCGCCTCTTTGTCCAATGGTTAGGCCTCCAACAGTTGAACCTGTCAGGCGACTCGATTCTCTCATGGTGTTTTCCTCTACGCCATCGACATAAACTTTGACAACAGGATCGTCATAAGTGCCGACAATGTAATGCCATTGACCATCATTGACAGCAATATTTGAATCCAGCTCAACGGTTCCACCACTACCAGCGATTTCGAACTGGAAGGTCATCGGCACATTATATTCCTGCCCTATTGCATAATGCCCTATTTCGTCCCAGGCAGTTCCCTTTGAAACGAAGTATCCATGAGCCGTGCTCGTTGTTTTTACCCATGCTGCAACCGTGATCCTATCATTTATGTTAAGCGAAGGGTCATTGCCGCAATCAACATAATCATCACTTCCATCAAATTCCAGAGCAGCACCTATTTTGCCGGCTACCCACTTCGGGTCACCGTTGATGGTACCGTCGTTGGTGTAATTACTTAAATCATAAGCGGTATTGCCGGAGCCCTCATCAAACTTCCAGTACCCCACCATATCTGCGTTAGCAATACCGGCGGTAAGGCCCAGAACAAAAATAAAAGAAATGAAATAAATCAATTTCCTGCACATAATTAATCCTCCTTCAAAAAAGTTAATATAATTATGAATTATGCTTTGCCTATAAACCAAAACTCTCGTTCCCACAGAGGCGGGATATGAATTGCTAATTGAAATGTGAAAACTACACTCTGAAACACAAAGCCACTTTTACAACTTAACTCTGTATCTTGCATAATAACTCCTCCTCTATTCGAAAATTAAAAGAGTTGAGCCTGCAGAAAGACCGAAATCCAGAAATGCCCGACTACGCAGGCACAAGCTCCATTAATATTATCTATACCAAATTATCTACATTCCCGTCAAGTAAAATCTCCCAACCAAAAGTGTGAGTGTGTGACCGGATGTTGTGGCAGGCCCTTGTCATTGCGAGCCCCGACTTGTCGGGGCGTGGCAATCTCAAAACCATTAATGCAAGAGATTGCTTCGGTCGCTTCACTCCCTCGCAATGACAATGGCAGATAAAATCCTCTCAGGAATACTGTTACGCAATGCCACAGAAATTAGTCACACAC
>SMTZ1_10005693_pt1 | contig 12535 bp, 10 predicted proteins | sample DeeMarSWOR136_30_FD_25667 | JGI IMG/M metagenome (IMG submission 25667) | reverse complement strand
CTAACTTTTTTAACCAAAAGCAATAATTTTATTGATTTTTTGAATTAAAATTGTATATTTATTAGTGATGTTATCCAGAACTGTACAATCACTGGTGCATAGAAAGATGGAAAATTTTGAAAATAAACTATGGCCTTTGATTTATGATCAGGCCAATCATGGGCGTCATGAGCAGGAACTATCCTTTTATTCTGCGGAATTATCATCATGTTCAGGCCCTATTCTTGAAGTCGCCTGTGGTACGGGCATGATTCTTCTTCCCATGTTTGTCAAAGGTCTGGATATTTATGGCTTTGACATTTCCCTGGAGATGCTCGATCTACTCTTTGCAAAAGCAAAGAACAAAGGAAACTTAGATATTCATGAGCGAGTTACTCAACAGAATATGGTTGATTTTCATTATGACAAGAAATTTGAAGCCATTTTCATTCCTTCTCGTTCATTCACGCATTTGCTAACTCAGGAAGAACAAATTGCCTGCCTGAAAAACATTCACGACCATTTGCAAGATGGAGGACGATTTCTTCTCAATTTTTCTACCCCAAGTCTTAAAGCTCTCCTGAGGCATGCCGAACCAAATCAGGAGTTTATCCCTTATGGCATATTTCAGCATCCCGATACCAGAGAAAAAATTGAGGTGTCCTTCAAGCAAAATAATAATCTGAGTGAGCAGATTCATTATATGACTTGGCGCTTTTCTTTCGGTGGAGAAGTCCGCGAGACAAAGATGCGAGTTCGATGGATTTACAAAAATGAATTCCAGGTTCTCCTGCGATTTACTGGATTTAAGATTTCTGCCTTGTATGGAGATTTTGACAAATCCTCGTGCCAAGGAGACGGTGAAATGATCTGGGTGTTGGAGAAAGATAGCACCTAACAAAGCACTTCAGCGGACGCGCAAAATGCGCGCCGCTGAGCTTTGGTTATACCTTTATATTAAATTCAAGGTAGGAGTAATTTGATTAGATGATTAAACCAACACAGGATGCATATGGTCAGGAGATATGGAATTATCAATTAAACCAGGAAGGTTACGAGATTGTAGAGAGAGATGATGGTTACATTGATATTTCTAGTGGTCCCCAAGCATATTTTACTAAATATAAAGATTGGCCAGAATATCATAAAAAAGCAATGACATTCGTACATGGAAGAGTTCTTGATATTGGTTGCGGTGCGGGACGACATTCATTGTATCTTCAAGAACAAGGTTCTTCTGTAACGGGAATAGATCAATCTGCTTTTGCAATTAAAGTATGTAAACAACGCGGATTAAAGGAAGCGCTAAATTTATCCATTTCAGATATTCATAAATTTAATAAAAATTCATTTGATACAATATTAATGTTAGGTAATAATTTTGGATTATTTGGAAGCTATAAAAGAGCAAAAATTTTATTAAAAAAAATGAATCGAATTACTAGTCCCCAAGCTTGCATAATAGCAGAAAGTAATGATCCTTACCAAACAGATAATCCAGATCATTTAGAGTATCAAAAATTAAATAAAGATCGCAATCGTATGGCAGGTCAATTACGGATTAGAATAAGATTCAGAAAATATATAGGAAAATGGTTTGATTATTTATTGGTATCGAAAAAAGAGATGGAAAATATTTTAAAGAATAGTGGATGGAAGATAAAACAATTTATTGATTCTGAAAAATCTATGTATATTGCTATTATTAAAAAATGTGGATGATTTACTTAAAAATTAAGATGGTAATATTGAAAGAGTGGTATAACACATATTAAAGGGAAAAAGTCAAGTAAAAAATATCCTCCTGGTCGATTTTTTTCTCTTTTTTTAAAAATCGACTAATTTAGTTTTAGTTGGCTTTTTTAATATACGTCAGCTCTTTCTCAATATATGAGCAGAACCACCTTAACCATTCTACAACGGAACGTTTGATTTCAAACGATGACCTCATCTGACTTGATTTCGCTATTTCGGGCTCGATGGAATCATCGGCACCAAACACATATTGTGGTTTGAGTCAGCTCTTATAATCGCCAGAAAAATTGTAATATTTTATTTTTCTGTGTTAGCGTTTCACTGACATGATCTATCCTTCGTTGCGGACCCAGAAATTATTTCGTGCCCTGAACAAGTGAGACATTCTCACCTCCTTCAAGATGTGAGTGATAACATTGCTCCCATCCTGAACTGCGCTATTCAAAAGCGTTGGCTTCCCGCCATGGCGGGATCCAGTTAGTTGGAAGCTACAGCCAGGGGCAGATGATTCACGTTAGAAAATCAATCGTTCTATATAAATAGGTTATCCCGACTTGTCGGGACTTCCCAATCAAAAGCAGCAGGCTGAGTCGAAAATCTGAACTTGCTCTCCAGTTAGCCGTTGGGTTCATAACCTAATCTGCAGCATTGTAAATGAAATTGGATACAGACTATTTCCCAATCAATTGCGTATTGGGTACCAGGGGAACCGAAACAGGGCAACAGCTCTGGGGGATTCCCTTAAAGGCAAAGAAATAGAAACCGTAGCTACTGATTACTGGCAATCCTATGAAAATTTTATTCCCAAAGAAATCCATGCCCAATCAAAAAAAGAAACTTTTACTGTAGAGGGCTATAATAGTATTTTGCGTCATTTTTTGGCACGTCTTCGACGAAAAACAAAGTGTTATTCAAGTTGTAAAGAAATGCTTAAATATTCAATTCTTCTTTTGATGTTAAAACGAAATGGTGAATTAACTATACTTAATTAACAAAGCCAAAATTCAGATTCTATATTTCATCCGAATCAATTCCTCAATCTCGTGCAAATCTCCCCGAAATGGGCCCTCTACTTCCATTTTTAAACTGGTGAGGGCTGCTGCCCAAATTATGGCCTGCCCTGGTGGTGAGGATAATCTTTTTGCAACGTAGGAGGCAATGCAGGTGTCGCCCCTACCGCTGCGACCAATTAGTGCTTTCGAGTAAAAATTGGTCTCGTAAAACTGTCTATGGGCATAGACAAGTAGCCCATTTTTATGGGTAAGAACGATTTCCTGGGGTCCCATTTTCGCCAATCGTTGTGCTGCGTTTCTAATATTCTTCTCGCCCGTTAGAATTTCAGCTTCAACTGCATCTGTTTTGAGGACATCGATATGGCGGAGGATTTCTGCTTTTTCCTGCCAGGGTCGGTAGACCAATTTCCCATTTTCGTTAATCCTCAGAAATCCCTGTACATCGGCACACAGGAGAGATTTTTTTGCAGCTAATTCTCGAATAACTTTTAGTGGCATCTCATCCCGCACCGAAGTCCCGATAACGATTGCCTGCGCAGAGATGTAGGCAACTTGCTCTTTTGTAAATGATCCAGCAGAACTGGTGAGGTAAACAGTTCGCTGGTCAACATTTTCTGTGGGATATTCCAACCGGAGACAGGTAGAATGCGGCGTAACATAAGAAAAAGCATGGACGCCAAGCTGTTGTAATTCTTTGACAACATGGATATCCGACTTGGATAATCTCGTAAATGCAGCAGTTTTTACACCCAGTTTTACAGCAGCATGGGCGCCATAATTAACGGCGCCACCATCAACCACACGCATGCCTGATTTGGAGACGATGGTGTCCTTCGTGTAATTTCCAATGAGGGCGATGTCATAAAAGTGATGATGATTCTCCATTGTAAAATCCAAGTCACATAATTTAAATTTTACAAAACAATCGCTGTAAAAAGAAAACGATTTATCTGTTCATTTCATTATAACGAATTAACATGAAATAATGGAAGTGTTGTTTTACACATAGTTTATTCCACAATGCTTTTCAACCGCTTCCAAAGCTCCGATTCATCGGCACAATCGGTGACACCCAATATTTTCTCTTGAGCAAGCATAACGCCATTTACGCCTTTGTACGGTATCTTTTTGAAATAGACAGGATTTTCTGCCTGTTCAAACTTATTCCATTTTTGTGTCAATACATCCCATATTTTTTTCGTTGTATTTTCACCTATTGCCAGGAGAACGAAATATTGAAACTCTTTCTCGTTTTCATCCTTGTATTTCGCATGAACACAATAATTTAAATAAGGTAATCCAAGAAAGCCTAACCGGGTGTAACTCTCTGAACCAGGAATCATACCCCTGGTAGGAAGCAATTTTATTTCAGTGGGGAATTCAACTATGCCAGGAATTGCATCATCTATTGCCGCAAGCAGTTCTTTGCCGTTTTGACTGGTAACTTCGCCTTCAAACGCATTCACTTTTATGTAGTACCGATCTTTTAACAGCAGACATTGATAGGGAGGAGAAACAATCCCCTCGATTCCGACTTTTAGTCCTTCTGCCTCCCTGGGACGCTCTGTTTTATAAATCCCATAAGCATTGAGCGTTGTTCCCATATCGTAAATATCAACGGTTATTTGCAGATCGTTCTTCGCAATATCCTGAGTAAGCAGAATCTTGAAACCATAATCCAGAAACTGGTCTGCTGCACCATTAATATATTCGTATAGATTTTCCGGATTGAAACTCATCTCTTCACCAACGGATTTCCATCCTTTTATTTCTGGAAAATCAGTTGCTTTGAGGGGATAAATAACAATGATTAGAAGCAAAAGATTCAGTATCATCTTTTTCATTTTTGAAACCTCTTATAAATTTTAAATTGACATAAAAATAAACGACTGATCGGGTTTTACCTGCAAGATCAGCCGTTTCAAATTTTCTGGATTATCGAAATTTTATTCTAAAATTAATTTTACTCTAATTTAAACAAAAGTCAACATTGAGTGTGCCTGGACCAGTTGGCTTTGAATATCAACACCAAACGGACAATTCCCCAGGCATGGCGCATCACAGCCAGCACAATTTGAAGCATTTCGTACTCTCAAATTCGCATACTTTTGCATGGCATCTTTCTCCCTACCCTGTGTTTCGTAATAATAAGCGTAACGCATTATTGTACTGACCGGTAATTTGAGTCGACACGCTGCGGTACAAGCATTACAACCATGACGACAATATTGATTTTCGAATGCCAGTTTATATTCCTCTAAAAATTTCATCTCAGCTTGCGACAGCTTCGTACCAGAAATGGGTATAATTCTGTCGACGAGATCAAAATCTGCAAAGGAAACGCATGTTGTATGCATGTCTTCATTTTGCACGACCCAATGAATGCTGATTTTTCGGAGATCATCGGCTGTTTTTACATTATATTTCTCTATAAATGGCTTTGTTTTTTCATAGCTTTCTTGTTGTGATTTGGTTCTACTTTTTAGTCTTTCGAGCGCCTGCTCTCTCGATGATCCACGATCCATTATCCGGTTTACATATCTTTCCTGATCTTCCGTCAGATTCTCGGGATCAATAGGATCAACGGCAAGTACTCCTGGCGAAGTTTTCATTGCTGTAGTTCCGACATTTTTCTTTTTACAAGCTGCTAATATCTTGTCACCAGATTCTTTATTCATAAAATTGTATATGAACAGCATGAGATCGAACCTTCCATCCTCAGCAGCAGCACACATCACCTTTTCCATGCTATCACCTTCATTGCCCCTGGGTCCATGACTGGATAAGCCGATAAATCTCATTTTCCCTTCGGATTTAAGTCGTGTCGCGACCTCATGAAAAGCTGCATGATTCAGCATATTAACGTCTGTAACGCCATGCATGTAAAACGCATCAATATAATCTGTCTGCAAGCGTCCAAGGCAATTTTTAAACCTGTCCATGATGCTTTCCTCAGATTCATTATCCCTGAGATGAATTTTTGTTGTAATGAAAATCTTTTTTCGATCCATATATTTAAGCATTTCCCCAATAAACCGTTCTGCCATACCGTTGCCGTAGGTCTCGCCGGTATCAAAATAATTCACACCTTTATCATACGCATACCGAACAATATTTGCATCTCTTACACGAGTTGTCCCCATGCTAATATCTCCGACTTTGAAACCGGTACGCCCCAGGATTCGGAACTTTTTAACTTTTGCTCCCTCCTCCTGTTTGTCCTGGGTTCGGGCACGGTTAAATGGTAAAAAATTAATTGTCGAGCCAGCAATTGCCGCTCCGCTGAATTTGAAAAAATTTCTACGTGAAATTGTTTTCTGTTCCTCAGGCTTTTTTCCCATCTGGAATCTCCTTGGTTAAGTAATGATATATTTTTTTATTATTATACTCGTTACGGGTTAGAATTTCAGTGCTGCTGTTATTCCTGCGGATGCAGGAATCTCTTTATTTACAGACAATTAAGAGATGCCTGTATGCACAGGCATGACATGAAAAAACAAGCCATAACGAGTATAATTTCGTTGAAAAGAAATATTAAGCAAAACAATTTGACAAAATAATTTTAAGCAAAATAATTAAAAAATCCAGCTCACAGAAATGAAATCCCACTGAACTAAATAACTATAAATTCCTTTCTGTAGGATCGTGCCAAATGGCATAAACTTTGGCTCATTTCATTTCAGTGAACAAAAAAGTCTTTGCTCGTTGGGCAAGAATTTAATTTTCAGAAACCAATACTCAGAAAAAGCAGACATCCGAATCTTTAATCCCTTTGCCTCAATTAACCGGCTCCACCGGAAGCCCCTCCAACGCCAGCGCCGCCTCCAACTGAAGCACCCCCTCCAACACCAGCGGCGCTTCCCATCGTAGTTCCCATTAAGGTAACCATGGAAGAAACAGCATCTGCAAATCCTGTTGGTGAGCTGTGCGCTGTTGCTCCGAGGTACCAGGGAAAATAAGACATAGTTTGAATTTCAGGAATAGTAGTTAGCATCTCTTTAATAACCTTTGTACTAATTCCTAATGCCACCCCATAAATTAATAACTTTTCAATACTTTCTGTCAAACTGGTGATTTGACCGCGAAAATGATATTTCGAAAGGTACTGACGAAATGCAATCAACTTTGTCCTTAATAATTTAACCTCCTTTGTATATCTCAATATTGCGAAAGAAAGTCCAAATAAGACGACTCCTGCCACAAGGGAAATCACTCCTGGAACGCCAAAATAAATAATAGATATTACCCCCACAGTTAAAATTAAGAATGAAATTACTGCTGAAATGACTGTGCCCTTTACACTTAATTTATCATAAATGGAACGGTTTCCATACTGCTCAGCAATGATTTTCTTCCATTTCAAGAACCATTTGGTAACATGGGAATGTTCTTTGTTTATTTTTTCAAATTCAATTTCAATTTGACCTGACGCAATTCCCTGAAAAATAAAGTCGACCAGATCTCTTTCATATTCAGCCAAATTTCTCTTTTCGCTCTCATATTTTTCGGAATTGAGGCTTAATGTGTATGAGGATTTTTTAGAGGTACCAAAAATCGACTTTTTCTCTTTTTGAGTTTCTTCGATTTTGAGGAATCCTTTTCTTGCCAGATCGAGGATCGTTGCCACCATAGCCCCAGCACCGACCTGTCCTGAGTAATAAAGATAGTTTGCAATTGCTGGAGAAATATCTTGTGGAACTTCAGATGTGATTTTACTATGAAATGGAACCTGAAATCCACGCCCAAAGCGGTTGTAAAGAAAGATAAAAGCAGCCAGACCAACAACAGCTAAAATCAAATTCCCCTCGAAAGCTGTTTTTTGATGCTTTTCTCTGAACTCATATTTTCTCAGCAATTCAGCTCTTTTCGTATTGGATTGTTCCACCAACAATCTTTCTTCATCCATGATCTGCTCTTTCATGTTTGCATTGCGATATTTTTGAGCAGATGGAACCCATTCTGGCGGAAAAATAACTCGTGCCTCCCACCAATTTCTTTCTGGCAATGGCTTCACCCACAAGTGGATGTCCCCATTTTCAAACGCTAAATGTCCGTGCAATGGTCCATGGGCCCAGGCTCTAACCAGGCTTGTATCGGCAGCTTGGGGAAACATTAAAAGAACATCGACCGAACCAATGGTCATTTGTGAATGCACTCCTACAAACTTATAATAGAATTCAGCAACATCATTATAAACAGTCACTGCATTCTGGACACGATATTTCAATGTGAAAGTCTTATTTTCATTTTTTGCCTGGTAAAACCATTTTACATAAAATTCCTCATTATTCTGAAAAGACTGGTAATTACCTGGTTCTTCATTTTGCTGTGCCTGGTAGTTTAAACCATTCTCAGATAGTTCAAAGTCAGTGATAGCACCCAAATTATCCAGAGGCAATCGATAATCAGCCCAATGGAAAGTTCCTTGGAAATGATAGGTTCGATCTTCTTTGATAAGCAAACTGCCGTCAGGCAATATTTCGGCAGCGATGTTGATTTCTTCAATTGAATATCGTTTTGAGGGGGGATTTGCAAAAAGTGAATTTAACAGGTGAAAGAGTAATAAGATGCAACAGACCAGTATGAAACAGTAATTTTTACTCATGGTTGTTAACCTTTAAAAATATAATTCGTTGAAGAGATTGTTTCATTTAATTCGTTGAAAATAGTTCCTTTGTTAGCACGATCAAGATATCCAAAATTGTAAATTAAATCAAGCAAAATTTTCTCAATGTGACTTTGATAATTTATCTTTTAATATTTTTTGGAAGGTATGTAAGATATACGTGATATCTTAGAACCCAACTTAGCGAAGCCAGAACCAAAAAAACCTGAACCGCTAATTACACGAATTAAATAAATTTCGCCAATCCGCCTAGCAGATTCGTGTAATTTTAAGTAATACACCACAGCGCATCCACCGTTGGCGTGATTAGCAGAATTCGTGGTCAAAATATTTTTGCTCATTGGGCAAGAATTTAACTTTTTAGTACTAAACAATAACCTTCATGCACAACGTGAAAAAGAAATCTACCGAAGATAATGATCATTGATGATTTATATACTTCTTTAACTGCTCATACCGAAAACAACTCACCAGATGATCGTTCACCAGTCCAATCGCCTGGATATGGGCATAGATAATCGTTGATCCAACAAAAGAAAATCCTCTTTTTTTCAGGTCTTTGCTGATTTCATCTGATAATTCGGTTTTGGCAGGAATTTCGGCAAGGACTTTCCAGGAGTTAATAATCGGTTTGTAATTAACAAACTTCCAGATATAATTGTCAAAGCTACCAAATTCCTGCTGGACCTCCAAAAATTTTATAGCATTATTTATAGATGATTCGATCTTCTTTCGATTTCGGATGATTCCAGCATTTGCCAGAAGTTCGTTCACTTTAGCTTCGTCATAATTGGCTACTTTTGCAGGATTAAAATTATCATAAGCTTTTCGGTAGTTTTCCCTCCTTTTCAAAATCGTTGACCAACTTAATCCAGCCTGGGCACCTTCAAGCACCATGAATTCAAAGTGTTTTCGGTCATCGTGAACCGGAACTCCCCATTCTTCATCGTGATATTTGACATAAAGCTCATCATTTCCCGGCCAGGGACATCGTTCCATTTGTTACACCTCATTTTTTTGTTGATCGAAGCTTTGTTTTGTTAATTAATATTTTGATTAAATTCAATCAGCGTGAAATGTCAAACCTAAGATGTGAGATGTTTTTTCATTGTCGTTTTACGTTTCACTTCTCACGTTTGCCGTTTCACATTTCCCTTTTCACGTAATTTTTGAAAAAATCTCTTTCGTGTATTGTAGCGCCATAAAATGCCCTGCTCCTTCGATAAGATTGGGATGTACATCCGGAAGATTTTCGATCATGAATTGCGTTAATTGAACAGGGACAATTGTATCTGCCATGCCGTGCCAGATATGGATGGGTTGTTTGATTTCATTCAATTCAAATCCCCATGGTTCGGATAAAATTTTCAAATCACTAATTATTCCGCTACTTCCCTGCCGAAAAGCCTGCGTTACATCCTTTTTGAACATTTCAGCAATAGCAGGTTGATGCAATAGGATTCTGTCACTTTCCGGTAGATCAGCGACAAACTTTTCAAATGCCACATCAAACCGATTTTTTAAAAATAGAAAGGCAAATCCGAGCAGACCATTTAATAAAACAGGCATTCGTCTGGCAAATTTGAACAATCTTTTCATTTTTGGATCGATGATCTCGAATAGTTCAGTGCGATGCAAAGGTGCCAGCGAACTAACGAGAGAAATGTGGGTAATCCTTTCAGGCATTTGATAGGCGCAAGCCAATGTGTAAGGTCCTCCGCTGGAAATCCCAATCAAGGCAAACCGATCAATAGCGATTCCATTGCAAAACGCTTGAACATCTTCAGTCCAATCTAATAATTTTCGGTTTTTTTGAAAGGTCGAAAGCCCAGTGCCTGGTCTGTCTAATGCATAAACACAAATGGATAGTTCTTTTAATATCGTAATGTCAGGATTTCGTTGCAATCGTGATCCAGGAATACCATGAAAAAATAGCATTGGTTTTCCATGTGGATCCCCATAAACAGCATACCCAAGCTGACGACCGCCAGGAAGCCTAAAAATTTCGTTTTCAAGATTTAATAAATTGCTCATCCCACAACTGAACCTTTTTAAAAAATTCTGAAATAGCAATTCCCAAGCTGGATACGCCAGGAGCAAAAAGAAAAAAATCTTGGTCACGGAATGGGAACTGACACGGAATTAAAATTCTTATGGCTTTTTCTGTGTAAGTTTTATTTCCGTGACCTAAAAGGTTTCTGCTCTTTGTGCAAGAATGCAATTTTTTAGGTACTAAAAACTTATTCTCCTCATTTCTCACTTACCAAATTACGTTTTTACCCAATTTCCTAAATCATCTTCTCATGTTTCACGTTTGCCGTCTCACGTTAGTATCTTTTGGCAGGCTCTAACTGTATTTGATATGAAAAAGATTCCCTGACACTTTCAATCCTTAGCGGAATTTGAATATACTCTCCTTTTAGCCATAACGGAACCTGATCGATAAAATGGTCACTCCCAAGCCAGCCATCCTGTCCACCGAGCAGAACAAAATAATTCTCATCAAGGTCCTTCATCATTGCAATAAATCGGGAATTGGCACCATAAAATGTTTCATGTCGTTTATTGCTGATATTATGTGCGGTTTTTGTCAAGGAGTTATAAGAACCCTCGGCAGGATAATCGCCGAAGCGAAATTTTCTACCGATTAATGGAATCCGTCCCAACGGATGGCTCAATTTCAGTCGATGCATTTTTCCCCAATTTTTGAATTGATGAAAATCTTTTATCGCCTTGAAAAGAGCATTTTCCAAACTGCCTTTCAAAAGAGTTGCTTCCCCATTAGCTAAATCTTGTTGCAAAAAAATATTGACATGCTCAGAGGAAAATAACATTTTAGCGATATCTTCATCAAAAATCTTGGTATAGTAATCCTGTACGAAATGGTAAACAAGCATTTGAAAAGCAACAGCGCCTTTTGAATTCACATGATAATTTCCATCCCATTCGTTGAGCGTGGTAAAAAAATCTATTCCCTTTTGATCTGAACTTTTACACAGATTAAAGCTATCCATTTTCTCAATTAAAGCATTACGGGCTTTTATTGCAGATGGAACAAATACATCTACCTGCGTTTTTTTAACGTAATCTAAATCTATCTGATCATTTTTCTGAAATAGCTCTTTCAATCGATCAACTCTATCGTTTGCTGAGAAGAAATATCCTATGGGTGGGTTGTGTATAAACGGACGATTATTTGCTGACACAATAAATCCTTCCTCTGGATCAAAAATCGATGGTAAATCATTCGAGCCGATGATTCCATTCCAGTTATGTTGGGGATTATCAGGATTCAAAATAAAATCATCCGGTCGCACTTGAGATCGATCAGGAATTTTAACTGCCGCTACCATCCCGATGTGACCTTCTGTATCAGCATATAAAAAATTTTGTCCAGAAACGCCATAGCCTTCAAAAGCATACTGAAATTCAGTCCAGTTTGTTGCCTGGTTCAATTTCATAAATGAGGTGAACTCATCGGTAATTTGATATCCAACCCATTTAATGGAAAGCGTTTGCCCTTCTTTTGCCTTAAATAATGGAGCATCTGAAATAATAGGTCCCCATTCAGAAGTTCTAACTTCAACTTCTTTATCTTTCCACCAGCGGACTTTTATTTTTTCGTTTCGACTTTTGATATTTTGAAATTGTTCGGAATTCAGTTCATAAAGATCACTGCTGGCACTGCGCATGTTCGTCCCGCCCCAGGCAATGAAGCGGTTGCGACCCACCAGAATCATTGGAGCACCGGGAAACATGAGTCCTACAACTTGAAACGAAGGACATTGATAACCAGCAATGAGCCACCAATTCGGCAATTGTAATCCAAGATGAGGATCGCTGGCAAGAATGGCATTTCCATCTGCTGAACAAGATGCGGATATGGCAACCGCATTGCTGCCTGATTTTATTCCAGAGTTAATCAATACATCAAAAGCAGCAGCATTAGTAGAAAAACTGGGAGTTGACTGAAATCCTAAATCCAGAAAGCGAGTCCATAATTGATCCCAATACGGTTTTTCCCTTAATTTCAGCCACTGGAACCAGTTGAACCAATTTACATCGGCAGAAGCTAACCTACCGAGTCGTAGTATATCTTTAATTTCCCAGGGTTCAGGTTGCAGATTGAGCAATTTGAGTTCTACCGGAATATCCACCATAT
>SMTZ1_10005690_pt1 | contig 12536 bp, 11 predicted proteins | sample DeeMarSWOR136_30_FD_25667 | JGI IMG/M metagenome (IMG submission 25667) | reverse complement strand
CGATTCGTACTGCTCCCCGACCAGTTCACCTTGAGAATCGGCAATCACTATCCCGTCGGGGTCAACCAGCACGACCCGTCGAGCGGACAGACCCCCCATCTGCTCCACCACAGGCTGAACTCCCGTCCAGCCTGCCCCTGTACGATAGTGACGACCCAATTCAACATACATTCTGGAAGCACGTGCTTCCTCGCTGCTCTCCCAGAAACGCTGGATTTCCCCCCGTGCGGACTGGTCAACGAAGAAAAATACGGTAACAACCGTGACCAGTATCACCGCTGTAAAAGCTAACAGGAGACGAAACTGCAGACTATGTATCATCGTTCACCTCCGATAGCTTGTAGCCGACACCGTACACTGTCTTGATATACGTCGGGTTAGCAGGGTCTGGCTCAAGCTTCCGTCGCAGCTTCAGGATATGAACGTCAATAGTGCGGTCAAAGCCTTCAAAGTCCGGCCCCAGGGCCTGCTCGATAAGCTGCGCCCGGCTGAACACCCTGCCCGGTTCCTTGGCAAGCACACCAAGCAGTCTGAACTCTATCGAAGTAAGGTGAACAGGCCTGCTATCAAGAGTCGCCTCGTGCTTCTGAAAATCCACCGTAAGATTGCCTTGCGTGACCTGCGCCGGGCCACGCTCGCCGGGAATGCGCCTCAGCACCGTCCTCACCCTGGCTGCCAGTTCCCTGGGACTGAATGGTTTGGTCATGTAGTCGTCCGCACCCAGTTCCAGGCCGTTCAGTTTGTCCTGGTCGGTGGTCATGGCCGTGAGCATGATAATCGGTACGTCTGATTCGTTCCTTAGAGTCCGGCAGACCTCCAGGCCGTTCATGCCGGGTAGCATCAGGTCCAGAACAATGAGGTCGGGACGTTTTTCCCGTGCCAGCCGCAGGGCCTCGATACCATCATAGGCAGTCAACACCCGGTACCCGTCCCGGTCCAGGTATAGCTTGACAAGCTCCACCGTCTTAACATCATCATCAACCACCAGGACCCTTTTACCCGCCATCTGTCACACCCCCGGCTACTCTTGTACCAATCAAATGTTAGAACACAAATGTTAAAGAAATGTTAAAATCCCGTCCCTTCCATAGTACCAAAAAAGAAGAGGGGAGAGTAATTCTCCCCTCTTCAACGTAAGTCCCGCCTGTGTGTATGTCAGGGAGTTTAGGCTATTCCTACTCAGCACCCGGAATATGCCAGACACCGAAGCCGCATCCGCCACGCATCTGAAATCTGCCGAAACCAAGCGGCCCACGATGTCCGAGTCCACCGAACCCAAAATCAACATCAGGCCTGGCTGACCACCATTCGCTGTAGGCTGCAGCTTCCTCTTCAGTAATCAGGCCCTCCTCAACAGCCTTATCAATCCACTTAAGCTCGAATTCCGCATGCACCTCGTTAATGACCTCGGTAAAGGCGTCTTTAAGCTGCTGCGGGTCGATACCGAGCTTGTCAGCAACCCTCTCCAATATGGCTACTCTGGAAGGGACATCCTCCTCCTCATCCTCACCCTGCGCGTAAACGACGCCAGCTACGCTCCCGGCTACTATCACAGCCGCCAGTACCAATAGAAGGATGAACTTCTTACTTTTCCACATTGGCACAGTACCTCCTTTCCACCAATCTCTTATATAAGAATAACACCTGAGTGTTAAAATCCTATTAACATTTTCAGTAAAATTGCTACCAAACCAATATGTAAGAAGCCCCGCCTTCGTAGCGGGGCTTCTTCATAGGATGGGGGGGTATTATTAATGTCTAAACAAGACTCACTCGGTATCCTCAGCACTAACCGGCTGATTGACTGCCTGTATCTGGTTTTTAACAGCGATTAGTCTCTGGATTCTATGCGGGGATAGAGATGTATTAGCCTGTACCTGTGCCCTAATTAGCTGGGGACCGTTGGCCTGTACTGCCTGGACCAACCTGGCTCTGGTAGCCTGCAGGGCATTACCACTTGAGTCCGTGCTAACCGACCGTATCACAATCAGGGTGCATCCGGGATAGTATCCCTTCTTGATAGCCACCAGCAGGTATAGACCCGGCTCTTCAAAGGTGTGCCTTACCTCGCCATTCTCATCCGTCCAGTCGATGAACTCACCAACCAGTCTGACGATTGCTTCATAGTCCACATCAGCGGCAGCCGCTACGGCTGTCTCATTTAGCTGGGCTATCTGTTCTTTCAGGACATCAATATTATCCCTTGATACTGCCCAGACACCAGCACCCTCTACCGGGCTCTGAGTCCTGCGCTCAAAGACAACCATGGTCACCTCTTCACCCGTCTTGGCCATTTGCGGGGCCCTGATGCCCAGTGCCTTGGGGAGTGTGCCGATGCGGATAGGGGCAAAGCCAGGCAGGTAGTCCGGCTTGACAGCCAGCAGCAGGTACCAGCCAACCTCATCAAAGGCATGGTACACTTCGCCGGCACCGTTAGTGATGCCGATTAACTCGCCATAGCAGTCTGCCAGGGCTTTGTAGTCTATATCGACGGCGGCGATTTCACCGGCCTCACGTATTCTTGTTATCTCTTCGTTCAGGGCTACGGCGTTGTCCCGCGAGAGGGCAAAGACAAACGCACCTTCCACTGCTTCGCCAGAGAGTCGCTCGGAGACACCGATGGTGACTATCTCACCGACCGGAGCAGTCTTCGGGGCATCGATAACAAGAGCCTTGGGGACAGTCCCGACACGAATAACGCGGAAGGCGGGGAGGTAGCCCCTCTTGACCGCGACCAGCACGTAGCAGCCAGCCTCGTCAAAGGCATGGTAAACTTCACCATTCTCGTTCGTCCAGTCGATAAACTCGCCGTAGATTCTCACCAGTTCTTCATAGTCGATATCTTCAAGCGTAGCGGTTTCCTCCTGAAGTCTGGCAACCTCTTCCTTTACTATCTCGGCGTTTTCACGGGACAGTGCCCAGACACCGGCACCTTCCACCGGCACTCCGGTACCACGCTCGAATACAGTGATAGTGATTTCTTCACCAACCCGAGCTGTATCCGGGGCCTTGATACCGAGGGCCTTGATAGTGGGCCAGATGTTGATTCGGGCAAAGCCGGGGAGGTAGTCAGCCTTGACGGCTATCAGTAGATACCTACCCGCCTTATCAAAGGCATGGTGCACCTCGCCATACTCGTTAGTGATACCAATTAACTCGCCATACCTTCTTGCCAGGGCTTCGTAGTCAATAGAAGCGACGTCAACCGTAGTGTCCTCCCGGAGGGTGGTCATCTCTGCCTGGAGGGCCTCGGCGGCACCCGGCGATACTGCAAAGACCAGAGCGTTCTCTACCGGTTGTTGGGTACCACGCTCGAATACAGTAATAGTTACCTCTTCGCCAACCCTGGCGTTTTGCGGGGCCTTGATGCCGAGGGCCTTAACTACCGGCCTGACGGCAATCGGTGCGAAGCCGGGGTAGTAACCACCCTTAACAGCCAGCAACAGGTACCAGCCAGCCTCGTCAAAAGCATGGTATACCTCGCCGTTGTTACCGGTAATGCCGATTAGCTCACCGTAGGCTTCTCCCAAGGCCTGGTAATCGATACCTTCCGTGCCGGTTGCTTCGCTCGCTCTAAGCGTAGCCATCTCTGCCTGGAGAGCCTCGGCGTTTTCACGGGACAGCGCAAAGACAAAAGCACCGCCTACCGGCGCCCCTGTACCACGCTCGTAGACGCCGATGGTCACCTCCTGGCCGACGTAGGCCAACCGTGGTGCTCTGATGACAAGGGCATTGGGCAGCGATACCGCCTCCACGTCCTCAACCGTGCCATCCTGCGCCATGGCGGGTAGCCCCGTAAAGAGCAGTACCAGCACCATCAGCGCCGACATTATTGCGAACCATTTCTTTTTCATCTGGGTGTTCCTCCTTTTTCCTTTGATGGTTCTCTTTGTGAACCGCGGTTATAATCTGTATAACGCACAAGTTGGAAAAAGGTTAGCTCTAGACTGGTACAGTACTTAAGGTAGGGACGCTCTGCACATGCAGAGTGGTATCGATAAAAAACACTGTGGTATGATTGTCAGAGAGATTCTATATTCAGTAGCGTTTATACGGAGGTTTAAGCGTGGAGAAAATCAGGTTGGGCAGGACAGACATGATGGTCACAAGGCTGGGCTTCGGGGGTATTCCTATTCAGCGACTCTCCGAGGATGACGCCGTGGCCGTTGTCAGGAAATGTGTTGAACTAGGTATAACCTTCTACGATACCGCCAACGCCTACACCACCAGCGAAGAGCGCATCGGCAAGGCAATTGCTGGAAAACGCAATGAGCTTATCATCGCTACCAAGTCCGGGGCCAGGGACCGTGAAACAACCGAAAAGCACCTCAGCTTAAGCCTGGAACACCTGCAGACCGACTACATCGACCTGTATCAGTTCCACGGCGTGAGCACCCGAGAGCACCTGGATATAGTCCTCGACCCCAAAGGTCCCCGAGCGGTGGTCGAAGAAGCTAAAAAAGCGGGGAAGATAAGGCATATCGGTATTACGTCTCACTCGATGGACATTGCCAAGGAGGCAGTGAAGACCGACCAGTTCGAGACATTGATGTTCCCCTTTAACTTCATTACAACTGAGCCCACCGACGAGCTGATACCACTCTGCCGCGAGCATGATGTAGGCTTCATCGACATGAAGCCGATGGGCGGCGGCATGCTCGACAATGCCACGGTCGCCTTCAAGTACCTCCTCCAGTTCCCCGATATCGTCTACATACCAGGCATCGAGCATATCTGGGAGATTGAAGAGATTGCCGGGATAGTCCAGGGGAGCGCCCGGATAACAGCCGAGGAAGAGGCCGAAATGCAGCGCCTGCGTGCCGAACTGGGCACAAGGTTCTGCCGTCGCTGCGACTACTGCCAGCCGTGCCCCCAGGAAATCCCGATATCAATGGTGATGAACAGTGCCGGCTTCGCCAAGCGCCTGCCGCCACAACGGATGTTCTCCGGCTGGATAAGCGAGGGCATGGGAAGGGCGGCCACCTGTACCGAGTGCGGCGATTGCGAGGAGAGATGCCCCTACGAGCTTCCCATCAGAGAAATCATCGCGGAGCGCAGCCGGTGGTACCAGGAAGCGAAGAATCAGTACGAGGAGCAAGCAGTCTGAAATGGCAGGGGGCGATTGTTAGTATTCGGGCATGCCGGTATCACCCTCGGCGCCGTCACATTAATCAATGGCCTCGTTACCGGTGTGGTATCTAAACGGGGAGAAGCATACCGTCTATCAGAACCGGATAACAATACCCATGGAAAATCATTCCTTGCTGGCCTGTCCTCATGGTTTACCCGCCTGGGCAAACGCCTGGATTTAAGGATATTGCTGGTAGGCTCCCTCTTGCCGGACATCATAGACAAGCCGCTGGGGCACATCTTTTTCCGGGAATACCTGTCGGGTGGCCGAACCTTTGCTCACACCCTGCTGTTTACCGTTCTCATAGCACTGGGCGGACTCTTTCTCCGCTACCGCACCGGAAAGACATGGCTCCTTGTCCTGTCACTTGGCTCATTTGTTCATCTTATCCTAGACGAGATGTGGTTGTCGGAGTGGCGAACGACACTGCTCTGGCCGTTTTACGGCCTCGAGTTCCCAAAAGCAGACATCACCGACTGGCCAGGTAATCTGTGGAACGCCCTGCTGCATGAACCTGCTGTTTATATCCCCGAAATTATCGGGGGTGTGGTTATAATAATCTTCCTCTGGGTGCTGATACGAAACAGCAGGCTTATGAACTTCTTAAAGCATGGCCACCTCAACTAAACACGAAGAGCGCTGCAATCACCTTGAATTAGTCCATATTATAGACTAAAATTCAATTTAGCCCCGTAAACTAACAGGTATTCCCGGAAATATCTCTATATATGGTGGTTTATATGAGCAGGTTCATTGACATACTGAACAGGTCTTCTCAGACGACCGCGCAGGCTATAGGCTTCCGAACAACAAAAGCAGCCCAATCCAAACATCGAATACAGCTTGTTGCTGCCGTATCGAAGGGTACCACCGACAATATTACTGATTATGTTACCGGTGCCGATGCCGGCCTGCTGCGAGTCTCCAAGATTGGTTCAAGTGCCAGCACGCTGAAGAAGGCAATCCCGCCCAAATCGGACATTCCCTGGGGTATCTGGCCCGAGGAGACCTCCCAGGAGGAAATACAAAAAGGAATGAAGTCGGGCTGTGATTTTATTGTCCTTCCTGCCGGTGCCACCCTGGTAGTACCCCCCGACGACAGTATCGGTATCATTATTCAGATAGATACATCAGTCGCTGAGGGACCGCTACGGACACTGAATGAGCTACCGCTGGATGCCGTACTGGTTACTCCACAATCAGAAATAGACAGCTCCCTCACCTGGCACCAGCTGATGCTCCTCCAGCGCTTTGGCGACCTCCTGACCAAGCCTATACTGGTCTCGATTCCTTCAAATACCGGCGCTGACGAATTACAGCTCCTCCAAGATGCTGGTATCGACGGGGTAGTCGTTGAGACGGGACCTGACCAGCCATCCGGAGAAACTACCCGTCTGCGCCAGATGATTGACGGCCTGAAGCCACCACCTACCCACAAGCAACACAAAATGGATGCCTTACTACCTCGCACCAGCCGTGATACGGAAACGATGGCCGAAATCGAAGAAGAGGACGAAGACGACGAAGACGACTAGCCCCAGCTGGCATCAGCACAGTAGCAGCATTACGCCTGGGACATCTGCCAGGCCTTGCCTTCAGTGGTGATTGCGGGAGCAATCACCATCTCGGTCTGCTGCATCTCGCGGATAGTAGCCGCCCCACAGAACCCCATGGCCGTACGAATCGCCCCGACCAGGTTCTGGCTGCCATCGGTCATTGAGGTCGGGCCGAAGAGTAGCTGCTTCAACGGTGCCGTGGTACCGACCTTGATTCGGGTCCCTCTAGGCAGGTCCGGATGCGGGTTTGCCATCCCCCAGTGATAGCCGTAACCGGGTGCTTCCTCAGCCTGGGCGAAGACCGAACCGAGCATGACGGCATCAGCACCGGCGGCCAGCGCTTTACAGATATCGCCACCCTTATGAAAACCACCATCGGTTACAATCGGTACATAGCGGCCCGACTCTTTATAGTATTGCTCTCTGGCAGCGGCACAGTCGAGCGTGGCCGTTATCTGTGGTACCCCGATTCCAAGGACCGCCCGACTGGTGCAGGCTGTCCCCGGACCGACACCGACCAGAACTCCGGAGATTCCGGTCTTCATCAGTTCCAGGCAGGAACTGTAGCTGACACAGTTACCAACAACTACCGGTATCGGTAACGATTCGATAAGCTCGGGGAAGATAAGGCCTCGTGCGCTCTTGGATGTGTGGCGAGCACTGGTAACCGTAGATTGGACGACCAGAATATCACCGCCGGCCTCGGCTACCAGCGGGGCAAAGCGTTTGGTATTAGCCGGGACCACCGATACCGCACATACTACTCCCCCCTGCTTGATGGCCTGTACCCGTTCTCCTATCAGGTTTTCTTTGATAGGCTCGGAGTATATCTTCTGCATCAGGGCAGTAGATTCGGCCTTTGAGGCGCGGGCAATCTCGGACAGCACTTCGTCAGGGTTTTCGTAGCGGGTCTGTACGCCGTCCAGGTTGAGGACCGCCAGACCACCCATTTTGCCGAGGAGGACGGCCATGTTTACATCGACCACACCATCCATAGCGGAGGCGAGAATGGGGATAGTAAACGTGGAATCAGCGATCTTGAAGTCTGTATTTACCTGATCGGGATTAATGGTTACGTCACCGGGGACCAGTGCAACTTCGTCAAAGCCGTAGGAACGTCGAAGCTGCTTGAAGGCGGGAGCAGTCATCTTCCTACCCCTTTTAATCAATAATATACCAAAAGCCACAGACCCCGTCAAGGAAATTTCCGGGCGAAAATGGTAATTTCTCAAAATATCTGAATCGTGCTCTGGACTGTCGACTCCAAATAGGTTATGTTATAATAATTTGGCTGAGGGAATAGGTGATGCCCATCCTTTATGTTGTGGCGACCCCCATTGGCAATCTGGAAGATATATCTTTACGTGCCCTGCGCACTCTACATGAGGTGGAGCTTATCGCTGCCGAAGATACCCGGAAAACAAAACGCCTGCTGGCCAAGTACGACATCACGACACCAACAACCAGTTTTCACGAGTATACCAGGGCCCCTAAAATAGACCGCATACTTGAACAACTGGAAAAAGGGGATGTTGCCCTGGTCTCGGAAGCTGGAATGCCCGGTATCTCTGACCCCGGTTATGAGCTGGTAACCGCCGTCATCGACCGTGGTTTTCCGGTGGTGCCGATTCCTGGCCCGTCGGTGGTAACGGCGGCGCTGGCCATTTCCGGGCTGCCCACCGACAGTTTCAAGTGCCTGGGTTTTTTACCCAGCCGGGCAAATACCCGCCGGCGCCTTCTGGAGGAAATAGCCGACGAACCATCAACGCTGGTCATCTTCGAAGCCCCCCACCGACTGTTAGCATCGCTGGCTGATATGCTGGCCGTTCTCGGGGACAGAAGGATTGCCCTCTGCCGGGAACTTACCAAGCTACACGAAGAGGTATTCCGTGGCTCTATCAGTCAGGCTCAGGAGCATTTCACCACGCCGCGGGGAGAGTTTACCTTGATTATCGAAGGCAAGAGGGACAGAGAAAAAGCAGAGTTGACTGATGAAATTAAGAAACGACTGAAGTATATGCGTCAGTCCGGCCTATCCGCCCGGGAAGCTATCGCCACAATTGCCGGGGAGACGCATCTATCAAAGAAAGAGCTTTATCGAGCATGGTTAAGGTTAGCTTGATAAAATAAAGAACGTAAGAAATACCGAGGAGGACCGGACCATTGCGACAGGGTTGTATCTCGTTAGGGATGATTCAATGTGATAACTGTAAGATATTCATTCCGCACGGAGAGCGTTATCTACTGATTGATAATGAAGACGGCGCCGGGACCGAAGCTGGTAAGAGGTCGTGCTACTGCCTCAACTGCAGCCTGGAAAAGGGCTTAGCCGAGTACAGAGAGGAAAAGGGGGAGCGGGTACTCACCTTCTTCCCCGGCGAGACTTATAATGTATAACCACACAACTCTATACTTCGCAGGAGAAGGGAATGGCTGAGAGAATTCTTGTCTGTGTGGCCTGGCCTTATGCCAACGGTTCGCTACATCTCGGACATATTGCCGGCGCGAATCTGCCAGCGGATATCTTCGCCCGTTACCACCGCCTCAAGGGCAACGAAATCATCATGGTGTCTGGCTCGGACGCGCACGGCACACCGACCACCATCAAGGCCGAGCAGGAGGGAAAGACTCCACAGGAGATAGTTAACTACTACCAGCAGGAATTTCTCGATTGCTGGCAGAAGTTGGGCATTACCTTCGACCTTTTTACCACCACCGACACCCAGAACCACACGGAAGTGGCACAGGACATCTTCCTGCGGCTCCTTGAAAAAGGCTATCTCGAAAGACAAACCATCTCACAGGCGTACTGCCCGAACTGCCAGCGATTTCTACCTGACCGTTATGTCGAGGGCACGTGTCCACACTGCAAGTCACCAAACGCTCGCGGCGACCAGTGTGATGCATGCGGCAAGCTTCTGGACACACCCGACCTCATCGATGCCCGCTGTCGGGTATGTGGCACCACCCCCGTCTACCGGGACTCAGAGCAGTTCTACTTCAGACTGCCTGCTGTCAGAGACAGGCTGCTGGAATGGGTAAAGCAACAGACCCACTGGCGAACGAATGTCCTGAACTTCACCACCCGCTACCTCGAAGAAGGCCTGATAGACCGGGCATTCACCCGCGATATAAGCTGGGGAGTGCCGGTGCCGGTAGAGGGATTCGAGGACAAACGTATCTATGTATGGTTTGAAGCTGTTATCGGCTACCTCTCTGCCACCAAGGAGTGGTCTAACTTGCAGGGCGAACCGGAGAAATGGCGCGACTTCTGGCAGAACGATTCTACCAAGAGCTACTATTTCCTCGGTAAGGACAACATCGCCTTTCACACTATCATCTGGCCGGCGATGCTGATGGGTTACGGGGGCCTCAACCTCCCCTACGACGTCCCGGCCAATGAGTTCCTCACCATCGAAGGCAGAAAGCTGTCCACCAGCCAGAACTGGGCGGTCTGGCTGCCGGACTATCTGTCGCGGTACGACCCCGACCCGCTGCGCTACCTGCTCTCGGTCAATATGCCGGAAACCAACGATACTGATTTCTCCTGGCGTGAGTTCGTGCGGCGTAACAATGATGAACTGGTGGCCACCTGGGGCAATCTGGTGAACCGGGTGCTCACCCTTACTTACCGTAATTTTGATGGTTGCGTGCCGTCGCCGGGAGAGCTTGATGAAAGCAGCCAGGCTCTGATTAACGCTACTGATGCAACACTGGCCCGCACTGACGAGCTTCTCTATGGTTGTCACTTTAAAGAAGCCATCAAGGTGGCTATGGACCTGGCACACGAAGCGAACCGTTACCTTGATAAAACGGCCCCCTGGAAGGTAATCCATGAAGACCGTAAGGCTGCTGCCGACTCCCTTTATACGGCGATACAGATAATTTCTGCGCTGCGGACTGTGCTTTACCCCTTCCTGCCATTCAGCTGCCAGAAACTACATGAAATGCTGGGGTTCAATGGCAATATTGAAGACCAGGGTTGGAATCTGCAAACAGTACCACCGGGACAGAAGCTCCAATCACCGCAACCGCTGTTCACCAAACTGGATGAGAAGGTTGCCGACGAGGAGTATGCCCGACTGAGAGCAACAGATTAGCTATTACCCAACTGCTATATGAAGGGAGACAACCTTGAAGCTAAGCGACATCTATCAACCGGTACAGGAAGACCTGGCATCAGTAGAAGCAGAGCTGAAGCTGGTTAGCCAGGTCGAGAATCCCTGGCTTAGTGAACTGCTTGAATACAGTCTCAAAGGCGGCGGAAAGAGGATTCGTCCTATTCTGACATTGCTGTCCGCCAGGTCCTACAACTACGATATCGATACATTGATGCCAATGGCAATGGCAGTCGAGCTGATGCACCTGGCTACCCTGGTACATGATGATACTATTGACAACTCTGCGGTCAGATGGGGCAGGCCAACAATTAATAAGCTATGGGGTACCGAGCAGGCTGTGCTCCTCGGCGACTATCTCTTTGCGCAGGCGGGCGAACTGGTAGCCAAGACCGACAACCTGGCTGTAATCAAGCTTCTTCCCCATACCCTGATGATAATAACCAGCGGTGAGATAGCCCAATCGCGCAGTGCCTTCAACCTGGAGCAAACCCGCGAACACTACCTGCACCGGATTGCCAGTAAGACAGCTGCACTTTTCATCCTGGCAACGGAGTCCGGGGCAATTCTAAGTGACGCCCCCAAAGAAGGGGTCAGGATAATGATAGACTACGGGCGTAACCTTGGTATCGCCTTCCAGATAGTGGACGACATCCTGGATTTCATTGGCACGGAAGAGGAAATGGGCAAGCCGGTGGGCTCTGACCTGTCCCAGGGCACCCTGACCCTGCCGGCGATGCTGCTTCTCGAGCGTTATCCCGGTGAAGATAATCCGGTAAAGCAGCTATTTCAAGCAAGGGGCGGGAGTCAGTACGTCTCGCAGGCAATTGAACAGGCTCGTAACTCACCAATCATCGAAGAATGCTTCAGAGTTGCTGCCGGGTATTGTGACCATGCGTGTCAGCGATTGGACCGACTGCCAGATACCGAGGCCCGCAGGTCGCTATATGAACTGGCAGACTTTATTATCAACAGGCGCGTATAAATATCAGAAGAGGGACAGGGACAGGAATGTCAGCGCCTAGTCAGACGGTGCCGGGTCTGTAAGGACCGGCCCTATGACGGGGGCTTTCTTCGTCCTGGGCTTCCTCTTGGGCCTGGGTTTCTCTTCGGTCACCGGCGTAGTAAGGGTAACAGTAGCAGGAGCAGTTGGCACGGGTGGTTCTGTTTCCGGTGGTACCGGTGCCTTTAATACCTCCTCCAGCGCCTCGCTATCCAGGGTCTCTCTGGCAATAAGCGTCTGTGCCAGGTGCACCAGCTTCCCCTTGTTCTCCGTTAGTATCTTGGTGGCTACATCATGGGCATTCTTTATTATCCTGTCGACCTCGCGGTCAATCTCAAGAGCGACCCTGTCGCTGTAGTCCTTCTGCTCAGAGATTTCCCGGCCGAGGAAGACCATCTCCTGCCGGTCACCAAATGTCCGTAGACCCAGCTTATCACTCATACCAAAGTCGGTCACCATCCGGCGGGCCAGATTAGTTGACTGCCTGATGTCATCATGGGCCCCGGTACTCGCCTCATTGAAGATAAGCTGTTCGGCCGTATGCCCGCTAAGAAAAACAGCTATCATATCATTAAACTGGGACACAGTTCTCAGGTAGCGATCTTCGGCCAGCTGCTTGGTATAACCGAGTGCCATCCCACGGGCCACAATCGAGATTTTGTGTGGTGGGTCAGCGTTCAGAAGTATCCATGCCCCCAGAGCATGCCCGGCCTCATGGTAGGCAGTTA
>SMTZ1_10017603_pt1 | contig 12538 bp, 11 predicted proteins | sample DeeMarSWOR136_30_FD_25667 | JGI IMG/M metagenome (IMG submission 25667) | reverse complement strand
CTGCGCCTGTCGCGATACGCGCCAGTTCCGCCCCCTTGAGAATCTCATCAGGATATTCCAGCATGAGGCGGTAATCAGAAGTCAAAAAAGGTTCACATTCGCATCCGTTGATGATGATCGTATCAATGGATTTGTCCTTAGGAGGAGAGAGCTTGACTGCCGTAGGAAAAGCGGCTCCCCCTAAACCCACCACTCCCGCCTCCTTGACTTTTTCACGGACTTCGTCGGGGCTTAGGGAGAAGGGGTCTTTTGTCTCAGAGAACCTTACCGGAGACGCTGGAGTGAACAGAGGCCGAGAAGAGCCCTTGCCCCTCCCCGATTTTCTGGCCCAGCAGGACTTCGTCCCCTTTTTGGACGACCGGCTCCGCAGGCTTGCCGAAGTGCTGGAGGAGGGGGATCATGACTTTCTCTGGAGGAGGCATGGGCTGGAGAGCTTTGTTTTCAGTTAGTTCCTTAAATTCAGGGGGGTGCACTCCGTGGGGAAAAGTCTTGGTCTTCATGCGATATTTTTCGTTGAAAAAGAAGGATAAAGTTTATGCATTCTTCCCTTGTGTTGTCAAGCTTAAATACAATGGAAAAAGGGGTCGCGTCTTAACATTTACCATTTCTCTGTATTGATATAGTTGATAAGGGACGGGTCTTAACATTCAACACTTCTAAATTGAGTTAAACAGAAAAGCCTTCTGTTTTTATGAATGATGAGCAATAGAAGAATCAGAGAAATGAAAAGTGTCAAATGTTAAGACACGACACCAATCGGCCTTTTTTAATTGATTTTTGCCATCTAATGTAATATAGGATAGGGTTTAGAGGAATGCCTATGGACATTGAAATAAGAGAAGTCAAAACGCGCAAGGATTTAAAAAAGTTTATTTATCTCCCTGAAACGATTCATGAGAATCATGCCAATTGGGTGCATCCCATATACATGGACGAATGGAATTACTTTAATCCGAAGAAAAACGAGGCTTTTTCTTATTGCGACACGATTATCCTCCTCGCTTTTCGTGGGGAGGAAGCCGTCGGGAGGATCATGGGAATCATCAATTCTCGCTACAATGAGCACAAGAACGAGAAAACGGTCCGGTTTGGCTATCTGGAGGCCTGGGAAGATGAAGAGGTCATTCACTCTCTTTTGAGTCACGTCGAAGATTGGGCGAGGAACAAAGGAATGACGAAAATCGTTGGCCCCTATGGGTTTTCAGACCAGGATCCGGAGGGATTTTTGATCGAAGGATTCGAGAATCGAGCCACCATAGCCACATACTATAATTTCGAATGGATGCCATCTATGATTGAGAAGCAGGGATTCACCAAAGATGTGGATTATTTTGTCTACAAGCTGGATGTACCCAAGGAAGTTCCGGAATTTTATAAGAGGATTTATGAGAGAGCCAAGAAGCGGGGAAATTTCGAGCTTATCGAATTCAAGAAGAAAAAAAATATAAAGCCCTGGATTGTCCCGATTCTCAGCTTGATGAATGAATGCTATCTGGCAGGCAACATATATGGGTACACCCCGTTGAGCGAAAAAGAGATGAAAAGTCTGGCGGCGCGGTACCTGCCCGTTCTTGACCCGAGGTTCGTGAAGGCTGTTTTGATAGAAGGCGAAGTGGCGTCCTTTGTCGTTGGCATTCCGGATATGACTGAGGGCATCCAGAAAGCCAGGGGCCGCCTTCTTCCGTTTGGCTTCCTGAAGGTTCTGCGCGCGGCGAAGAAAACCAAACAGCTCGACCTGCTCCTTGGGGCCATCAAAGATAAATATCGCGGGCGGGGGTTGGATGCGATCATGGGGATTAAGATGGTAATTTCAGCTCAGGAAGCGGGCATGGAAATTATGGACACGCATCATGAGATGGAAGAAAACGTGCGGGTCAGGGCGGAAATGGAGAGAATGGGCGGAAAGCTTTACAAAAAATTTCGCGTCTATAAGAAACAACTTTGATAGTTGATAGGGGTCGCATCTCAACATTCGACATTTCTATAGTTTACCAATGATATTAGGTCTTTCTCTTGCAAATTTCCTTTCTGAGTTGACTTGTTAGCCATCAAAGAAAACCCATCACCATTCACCTTCTCTTAAGAAAAATGGAAAAAGGGCGCCTGCTGCCTATATTTTCGATAAATGTCGAATGTTGAGATGCGACCCCAGGCTATTTGGCCTCGGCCCAGTTCACTCCCCATTCTAAGTGAACCTGCAGAGGGACTTTTAGCGGGAAGACATTTTCCATTTTTTCCCGAACGAGGGGCTTCAGAATATCTTTTTCCTTGTCAGGCACTTCAAAGACCAGCTCATCGTGAACCTGAAGGATCATCTTTGACTTCAATTTTCGTCTCTTTATTTCACGCCAGACACTGATCATGGCTTTTTTCATCAAATCCGCCGCCGTGCCCTGGATGGGAGTGTTGAGAGCAATACGGCGGCCGGCCTGCTGAGCGAACCTCTCTTTCTGTTTGAGCTCGGGCACCTGGCGTTTCCGTCCAAAGAGAGTCTCTGAGCATCCTTTTTCTTGAGCCTCTTGGACCTTGTTCTCCAGAAACTCATGGACTTTCGGATACTTTGCGTAGTAGAGGTCGATAAAAGTCTGGGCCTCTGAGTTGGAAGTTTCCAGTTCTTTCGCGAGGGAAAAGGCTGATGCTCCGTAGATCATGCTGAAATTGATGATTTTCGCTCTTCTTCGCTGCTCCTCTTTGGATAGGACTGATGAGTCACTGAATACGCGTGCGGCTGTCTCTGTGTGGACATCTCTGTCGTGGAGGAAAGTCTCGATCAGAGCCGGGTCGTCTGATAGATGAGCCAGGACTCGGAGCTCGATCTGTGAATAGTCGGCAGAGAGGAAGAGGTGCCCTTTCTCAGGGATAAAGGCCTGCCGGAACCGTTGTCCCAATTCCCCCCTTACGGGGATGTTCTGTAGATTTGGATCGCTGCTTGAAAGCCGCCCGGTTGCTGCGACCGTCTGATTGTAGGAGGTGTGGATCCTTCCTGTCTCCGGATTGAGCAGAAGGGGGAGGGAGTCTGCATAGCCCGATTTCAGCTTGGAGAGCTGCCTGTATTCAAGGGTGTGTTCCGCGATGGGGTGGATACGGGACAGTTCCTGGAGAATGCTCATGTTCGTTGAATAGCCTTTTGTTTTCTTGGTTTTTCTTGTTGCCGGGAGTTGAAGTTTATCGAAGAGAATGTATCCCAACTGCTGGGGGGAGTTGATGTTAAATTCTTCGCCGCCAAGCGTGTGGATTTTTTTCCGGAGATGATCGAGATCAGATTGTAGCTCTTCGGATAGTTTTTTGAGAGCCTTTGTGTCGATTTTCACTCCCCACATTTCCATGTCTGCGAGCACCTCGATCAAGGGAAGCTCGAATTCCCGGTAGAGCGAATCCAGCTTTTCTTTTTTGACTTTGGACCAGAGGAGGGTAGAGAGTTGAAGAGCCAGGTCCGCGTCCTGACACGCATAGGGCGTCACTCTCTCTACAGGAACGGCATTGATCGTAACTTCATTTTTCCCTTTTCCGACGACGTCCGCGTAGGGGATGGCCTGAACCTGGAGGTAGTTCAAGGCCAGCTTGTTCAAATTGTGTTTGCCCCAGTTTGGCTCTAAGAGATAAGAGAGGACCATGGAGTCCAGCTCAATCCCCTGGAGCTGGGCGCCCTCCTTTTTGAGGACGATATAGTCATATTTGATATTCTGCCCGATTTTTTTAATTCCCGGGTCAGTGAGCATGCCTTCGAGAAGGCGGAAAGCCTTCTCCTTCGGGACTTGCTCTGGTGCATCGGAGTAATCATGACGGAGGGGGAGGTAATAGGCCTGATTGTCTTTCACAGAGAATGACATGCCGACTAGTTTCGCCCGGGTGGGGTACGGACTATCCGTTTCTGTGTCGAGCGACACAAATTTTTCCTTTTTGATCCGTGTGATGAGCTTTCGCAGTTCCTCTTCTTCGAGAATGATTTTGTATTGTTTTTTCGCGACTTCTGTCTTTTGCATGTATTCGGCAAGGAGCGAGGAGAACTCTAATTCCTGGAAGATCGGGATCAACTCTTCACGGTTTGGCTCGGATATGGAAAAGTCTTCCAGGCTGAACTGAAGAGTCAGGCCTTTTTCGATGGTCACCAGCTGATGGCTCAGTTTCAGCTGGTCCAGGTTCTGTTTAATCTTATCTCGAAGAGGAGCCTTTTCGATCTGATCCAGATTATCAAGCAGATTCTCCAATGAGCCAAATTGACTGATAAGAGATTTGGACGTTTTTTCTCCGATTCCAGGAACTCCAGGAATGTTATCCGAGGGGTCTCCCCATAAGGCCAGAACATCTGTCACTTGAGAGGGGGAAACCCCAAAGAGTTCCTTTACCTTTCTTTCATCCAGATAGATATCCTTTACGGGGTTGTAGACGCTTGTCAGCTTATCAACAAGCTGGAAGATGTCTTTGTCGGTCGTGACGATAACGGAAGAGATTTGCTTTTTGGAGGCATGGTGGGCCAGGCTTCCCAATACATCATCGGCTTCATAGTTTTCGTGCTCAAAGAAGGGGATGTTCATGGCCTGGATGACTTTTTTTATGATTGGAATCTGAACCACCAGGTCTTCTGGCATGGGTTTGCGGTGAGCCTTGTAGTCCTTGAAGGCCTTGTGCCGTATGGTCGGGCCCTTAACATCAAAAACGATTCCAAGGTAGTAAGGTTTTTCCTTTTCTATGAACTTCTTGAGCATGCTGATGAATCCGTATATTGCATTGGTTGGAAATCCTTTTGAATTGGAGAGAAACCGGATAGCGTAATAGGAACGGTAGACAAGAGAATTACCGTCTATTAAATAGAGCTTTTTTCCCTTCATTGCATTCAGGCGTTCATTATATCACAGTAAATAAATGGGTCGCATCTTAACATTTGACATTTCTCAAAGAACTATTGGTTCAAAGGTTTTTTTCGTGACGCCCAATTTGTTAAAAAAGAGAAGAAATTGAAATGTCAAATGTTAAGATGCGACCCCACGAATCAAAGCTTAATCTCGAAAATGACCTCAGATGACCTCAGTTGACAAAGGAAAGCCAGATGGTATAATAGGAGGACTTATTCGATAGAAACGGACAGAAACATGATTATAGATATTGATCGGCTGCCCAAAGAAGGGATGAAAATCTCAAAGGATTTTGAATTCTTCAGCGAGACCCTTGTGGAAGAAGAGGCTGTATTTCTGGAGCCTGTTCATGCTGAGCTCACGGTGACCAAAATCGGAGAAGAGATTTTTATAAAAGGTAAAATTACCACTTGTCTCAGCTTTGTCTGCAGCCGTTGTCTTGCTCCTTTTGAGTTCCCGGTGGATTCCAATTTTGACCTGGTCTATCTTCCTGAGGAACTTGAGGACCTAAAGGAACGCCTGGAGGATGAAGACGTCAACACGGTGTTTTACTACAGCTCCAAGATAGATATTCAAGAGGTGGTTTTAGAGCAGTTGAACCTTGTGTTTCCACCTAAACCGCTCTGTTCACAGGATTGTCAGGGGATCTGCCCTATCTGCGGCAAGGTCATTCAGAGCAGATAAAGGATAAATGGCTAACCCGAAAAGAAGACATTCTCATTCACGAAAAAAGAAGAGAAGGGCCCATGATGCTCTCTCTATTCCTTCATTAGCCCTGTGTTCCAACTGTGGCAACCCGAAGTTGCCCCATAGAGCCTGTCCCGAGTGTGGTTTTTACGGAGAAAGACAGGTTATCGAGGGTTCTGAAGATTGATAAGAGAGTCAAATGAAAGTGGCTGTTGATGCGATGGGGGGTGACTTCGGCCCCAGAGTCACAGTTGAAGGAGCAGTAAAAGCGGCCAAAGAGTACAAGACGGAAGTTCTACTCGTGGGCGTTGAAGACCTTATCAAAAAAGAATTTGAGAAATTCAACCATTCAAGTTCCAATGTGACCATCGTCAATGCAACGGAAGCCATTGATATGGGGGAGGGCATCCTTTCAATCCGGAAAAAGAAAAAATCCTCTATCCGGGTTGGCGCGCAGTTGGTCAAAGATGGACAGGCGGACGCATTTGTCAGCATGGGGAACACAGCCGCAGTGGTTTTCATCTTCATGAGTATACTCGGTGCCTTAAAAGGCGTTGAAAAGCCAGCTCTCTCCCTTCTCGTTCCAAATTTAAAAGGATTGACTCTCCTCATTGATGTGGGCGCCAACGTCAACTGCCGCCCTCACCACCTGGAGCAATTCGCTGTTATGGGCCATACCTTTATGGGGAGTGTACTGGGGATAAAAAAACCGAGGATAGGCTTGATGAGTGTGGGAGAAGAAAAAGTGAAAGGCAATGAGTTGACCAAAGAAGCTTTCGAGAGACTGCAGGATTCTCCGTTGAATTTCATCGGGAATGTTGAGGGGAAAGATATTTACTCCGGGAAAGCCGACGTCATAGTCAGTGACGGGTTTACCGGGAATGTCGCCCTGAAAGTCAGTGAAGGTATGGTTGAGACCTTTTTCTACATGGCACGCAACGAGATCATGAAGAATTTTTTCGCTAAGATCGGATTCTTCTTGATGAAAAGAAACCTCAAAAGAATCTATAAGAAAGTCGATTACACAGAGTATGGTGGCGCCCAGCTTTTAGGGATAAACGGAGTCTGCATAATCGGGCATGGACGCTCGAACTCCAATGCGGTGAAAAACGCCGTGGGGCTGGCCAAGGATTTTGTGGTGAATAAGGTTCAGGAGAAGATTCAGAGCGATATAGCCGAGCTGTCTCACAGGCTTGGCCACGCTGAGGGATAAGATGATTTTTAAAGATAAAGTCTCTATCGTGACAGGCGCTTCTCAAGGGATTGGGGAGAGTATCGCCCTGGAGCTTTCCAAGGAAGGCGCCGAAACTATCCTCGTGGACATTCAAAAGGAAAAACTCGAGGAAGTCGCGCAGAAAATAGCCCAGAATAACGGAAAAGCGGCTGTCTTCAGCGTGGATGTTTCTCGGATAGACCAGGTCATGGATGTGGCAGAGAAGATAGTGCAGAACCATAAAAAGGTTGATCATTTGGTCAATAACGCTGGAATAACCCGGGATAACCTGTTGATGAGAATGAAAGAGGAAGAATGGGATTCGGTCCTCGCCGTGAACTTGAAAGGAGTATTTAATTTTTCCAAGGCCCTTATACGGCACATGATTGGCAACCGGTATGGCCGAATCGTCAACATCTCTTCTGTAGTCGGATTGATGGGGAACGTCGGCCAGGCTAACTATGCCGCCTCTAAGGCTGGAGTTTTAGGATTCACCAAATCTCTGGCCAGGGAAGTGGCTTCGCGAGGGATCACAGTGAACGCGGTGGCGCCTGGATATATCGCCACTCCGATGACCGAGAGCCTTCCTGACTCTGTCAAGAATATGTTTGTCGAGCTGATTCCCTTAAAAAGGTTTGGAACCCCTGATGAGATAGCCTACGTTGTGAAATTCCTGCTCTCTGATGAAGCCGCTTATATCACAGGGCAGGTTATTAATGTCAACGGCGGAATGGTTATGGTGCCGTAACAAATATATTAGGAACAAAATTAATTTTTGAGGAGGAGAAACATGGAAAGAGAAGAATTGTTGAAGAAGATTAAATCTATCGTCTCTGACAAACTCAGCATCAGTGAAGAACAGATTACAGAAGAGGCGTCTTTCATCGATGATTTAGGCGCTGATTCTCTGGATACGGTCGAATTAGTCATGGCTCTGGAAGACGAATTCAGCATGGATATTCCTGATGAAGAAGCGGAGAAGCTGACGACCGTTGGGAAGGCAATGGACTATATTTTGACCACCGTCAAATAAGAAAGAAGAACGAAAAAATTTCCGATGGGAATTACTCCCTCTAGTCAAAACAGAACTGCCGAAAGACGTGTCGTCATTACGGGAATCGGGCTGGTCTCTCCTTTAGGAATCGGGACGAAAGAGAGCTGGGAGGCCCTCATCCAGGGAAAAAGCGGAGTGAGCCGGATTTCCAGGTTCGATGTCTCTGATTACACGAGTCAGATCGCAGGCCAGATCCCCGGCTTTGACCCCCTCGATTTTATCGACAAAAAAGACGCGCGGAAGATGGACCCGTTCATCCAGTACGCGCTTGTGGCGGCCGAAATGGCTGTTAATGATTCCGGGATGGATGCCGCTTTATTGAGGGGAGACAGGACCGGAGTCTACGTGGGGTCAGGAATCGGAGGAATTGGTTTTATCGAAAATACGTACAGGACACTGCTCGAAAAGGGACCAGGACGCGTCTCTCCTTTTTTTCTGGTTGCGGCCATTATAAACGAGGCTTCAGGTCAGATTTCTATAAAATTCGGAGCCAAAGGCCCGAACTCTGCCACCGCCACCGCCTGCACGACCAGCACCCATGCGATCGGTGATTCTTTCCGCATCATCGCCAGAGGAGATGCAGACGTCATGATCGCAGGCGGCTCAGAAGCTCCCATCACTCCCCTTGGCTTAGCGGGTTTTTGCGCCATGCGGGCCCTTTCTGTCAGGAATGATGAGCCAGAGAGAGCCTCGCGTCCCTTCGATGCGGAGCGGGATGGATTTATCATAGGCGAAGGCGCGGGAATTGTCATAATAGAAGAACTCGGAGCCGCCATGAAGCGAGGAGCGGATATCTATGCGGAAGTTGTCGGATACGGGATGAGCGCAGATGCCTTCCATGTGACAGCTCCCTCTTTGGATGGAGATGGGGCCGTGCAGTGCATGTCAAGGGCTCTTGCGGATGGAGCGGTGAATCCTGAAGAAATAGACTACATCAATGCCCATGGCACGTCCACGCCGTACAACGATAAAGTCGAAACGTCTGCCATCAAAAAAGCATTCGGCGATCACGCATACAAGATCGGCGTCAACTCGACAAAATCCATGACCGGCCACCTACTGGGTGCAGCCGGAGGACTGGAAGCGGGCTTTTCCGCTCTTTGTTTGAAGAATCAGATTATGCCTCCAACCATAAATTATGAGAATCCTGACCCGGAATGCGACCTGGATTATGTCCCGAACAAAGCCCGTCCGGCGGAAGTTCACTATGCCCTGACGAACTCTTTCGGATTCGGAGGGACAAACGGTTCTCTTGTCCTGAAGAGGTTCGAGGGCTGACCGAAAAGTGGAACAGGTATTGAATTTATAGAATAAGAAAGGCAAGAAGAGGCCAATATAGACAACTCGACACCGCTCGATGAGATGTGTGTTGGGTATAAAAAAGGCGAGAATTTGCCTCTCTTGCTCATCTTGATCGTTTCGTTTCGATGTTAGTATCCGAAACGAGACAAATTGGGAAAGGAGGAACGAGTGAACATCTACGTTTTTGTTAAAAGAGTTCCTGATACCGAATCGAAGATAAAAATCAACCACGAGACAAACACAATTAACGAAGAAGGCTTAAACTTTGTTCTGAGTCCATATGATGAGTATGCGGTCGAAGAAGCCCTCCGTTTACGAGAGGCCAGCGGGGGAAAAGTCACAGTCGTTACGGTCGGGTCCGATGAGGCACTGACAACCCTGAAGAAATGTCTGGCCATGGGAGCGGACGAAGCGGTCTTATTGAAGGATGAGACTCCCGAAACATACGATGGGCTGAGAACAGCAAAGATTATTGCCCGCGCTGTAGAGAAGAAATTTACCGACCATACTCTCCTTTTGTTTGGAAAACAGTCTGTTGGCGCGGACAACGCTCAGGTCCCTTCCATGGTGGCCGAGCTGTTGGGTCTCCCTCAGGCCAACGTGGTGACAAAGCTGGAGATCGAAGGCAATAAGGGAACCGCACATCGTGAAATAGAGGGAGCCCTTGAAAAAGTTTCGCTTTCTTTACCTGCAGTCATCAGTGCGCAGAAGGGGCTGAATGAGCCTCGGTATGAGACTTTAAAGGGGATCATGGCGGCCAAGAAGAAAGAGATTCCTGTTGTCGCTCTTGTCGACCTGGAGCTCAAGGATGAAGATATCGCTCCGCTGTTAGAAGTCACCAAGATGGAGAGCCCTCCTCAACGGCAAGCCGGAAGAGTCATAGAGGAGGAACCGGCAGAAGCCGCTAAGCAAATGGTGAAATTCCTGCACGAAGAAGCCAAGGTGATTTAAAAGGAGGCATGACATGATTTTAGTATTCATAGAGACAAGAGAAGGAAAAGTTAAAAAATCTTCCCTTGAGGTGCTGTCCGAAGGAAAGAGGAGAGCAGGGGACTTGAACACAGAAGCCCATGCCGTCCTTATCGGGCATGGGATAGAGGGGCTGGCATCGGAAGTGTTTCCTTTTGGGGCCTCGAAAGTATATGTGCTCGAAAATACTCTCCTCAGTCATTACTCAGCGTCGTGTTTCTCTCTGGCTCTGTTCTCTTTGATTGAAGAGATCAAGCCCGAGATCATACTTTTTTCCGCAAGTTCGATGGGGAAGGATCTGGCCCCGCGGGTGGCTGCAAAATTAGGTGTCAGCCTGGCTACTGATTGCACTGTCACGGCCTGCAAAGGGGGCAAGCTGGAGGTAACTCGTCCGATATTTGCCGGTAAAGCCCTGGTCACCATTTCCTTTAAAGCTTCACCGCAGATCGCCTCTCTGAGACCGAATGTTTTTTCTCTTCTTGAGCCCGGAGCCAAAGAAGGGGAAGTGGTCAAGAAGGATGTGGTTATTCCTGAAGACCAAGTCAAAGGACAGGTCGATGAGGTTTTGAGAGAAGAAGGCGCCGAGATGGATGTGACAGAGGCGGATGTTGTCATCTCTGGCGGAAGAGGGATGAAAGGTCCGGAGAATTTTGACCTTCTCAAGGAGCTAACCTCTATCATTCCTCACTCTGCTGTCGGAGCCTCTCGTTCAGCGGTCGACGCGGAGTGGATAGACCATCAGCATCAGGTCGGGCAGACCGGAAAGACGGTTTCTCCGAATCTGTACATGGCTTTCGGCATTTCAGGCGCGATACAGCATCTGGCAGGGATGTCTTCCTCCAAATTCATTGTCGCTGTGAATAAGGATCCTGAAGCTTCTATATTTAAAGTGGCTGATTTCGGGATCGTCGGGGACCTTTTTCAAGTCATCCCGCCGCTCAAAGAGGAATTAAAGAAAATCGCCTCTGAGTAAGTTGGAGTCAGGCCTCGGTAACTCAAATCATTGTGTCAGCCGCTGCTGACTCAGGTCTCGTTATCATGAAACATCGATTGTCCAACTTTAAACTCCCAAGTCTCCCTTGAATAAGGATTGATCCCAAATTTCTTTACAATTATTGAAGTTGCTGAGGCCTGACCCAATCCTTCAATCAAAGAGTCTATTAAGGCCTGATTCCACCAAATGTTTTCCCTATTGTCAAAAACATTCAATTGTGCTACATTTTACCTGACTTTGGGTAAAGAAACAGGTGCAACCATTTTTTCCTGAAAAGGAGGACCTCCATGAAAAAACTATTTTCAGTCCTTTTTGCCCTGGCTTTACTGGCCTCGTTTTCTCTTTACCAGGCCGCTGCAGCTAAAGACCAGGAAGAGCCTTCAGTCGAAGTAGAAGTGGGCGTCATCTGCCGGGATGTCCAGGAGAGGGAGCCTGTCGGGGAAGGTACCGAGTTCGAAGCGTTGGTCGGAAAACTCTTCTGTTACACAAAGATTGTGGGAGCCCAGATGCCTATCGAGATCACTCATGTCTGGTATTATCAGGAGACCGAAATGGCAAGAGTGAATCTGAAGGTTGAGGCCGCAGCCTGGCGCACGTGGACCACGAAAAACATCTGGGAGAAGTGGGTCGGTGACTGGCATGTGGATGTGATCGGTCCGAACGGAGAGATGCTGAAGACCATAGAATTCAAAATCACAGAGTAAAAGAAATATAGTACCCTTCCATTTTTGCGGATTGAATAGCTGGAAAACACGGAAATGCCGTAGCTCCCTTCGGATTTTTTACGCCATTCCCTCACTGCTCTTCTCGGCGGCTGCGTAACTCGCCCGGTTGTTCCTGCTCATTAACAGAATTAGGTGTTCCTCCTTCGCTCTTTTCTCTTTCTCTCACAGGCTCAATACATACTCGCCGTCCGACTTCGTCGGATTCCCTCGATGGACAACATCGTTGCGGAGAAACGATGTTGGGGGGGGATCCAAGGGGGTATGTCCCCTTGGTCGCAGGACGCTTCTTGGCGTCCGAGAAGGGGAGGCAGCGAGTCGCGAGAGAGCAAGCGAGCGTTGGAAGGGGGAAGGCGGAGCGCTTTCCCCTCCAAGGAGGTTCGGGAAGGCTAAATCCTCAAGGTCGCTACTCCCATTCCCGTGTATTTCAATCCGTAAACATAGCAGAGAGCCAAGAAGATTAGTAAGGGCCTGATTTTTCCTTAATCAGGTCAAGGAGGAGCTGGTTTCTTTCCGACCGGCTTTCTCCCACACTCGTCACATAGATGGCCGGTTCATCAACAACCGGACACTTGTTCTCGCAAATTCCGCATCCTATGCACAACTCTGTGTCGATGACAGGCGCTAACGGGGTTTTGATCGTTCCATCTGGGAGCTTGACTTCTGTTTTCACCAGTTTGATGGCTTTTGGAGAGGTGGGGCAGTGTTCTTCGCAGACGATGCAGGGAGTCCCGAGGTCATAGG
>SMTZ1_10005689_pt1 | contig 12538 bp, 11 predicted proteins | sample DeeMarSWOR136_30_FD_25667 | JGI IMG/M metagenome (IMG submission 25667) | reverse complement strand
TGGGACACAAGAGGGGCGGTGGTCAAAACAGCTCATCATCCACGGTCAAGTGCGTGGCTTTCTGCGTAGGCGGGTGAAAATAATCCTGTATTGATCCTCCACACCTTCGAAGCAGATGCGGCACTCCGACTGGGCTTCTTCAGGCCCCACACAGGTCTCACATTCGGCTTCCTTGGAAAGAGGGTCCAGGTGAACCTCAAAGCCCAAATCCTTGTATATTTCTACCGCCTCGCTCAAACGGGGTTCGCTGGCAACGAACTGTTTCGTCCAGCCTTCCCGCTCCAGTCTTTCCTGGCTTGACTGGCCTTCACGGGTCATGAAGTCGTCTCCTCGCTCACCAGAATGAGGGTCTTTCCGGAGAATTCTCTCCACAAGTCCTTGATCTTGTGGGGCACTCCCGGCTTTAGATAATTCATGGTGACCGACAGGGTTCCTTTCCCCAGCCCTTTCGGAAAAGCCTTCTCAATCTCCTCGGCACGCTTCTTGAGTAACGTCACACCGCCTTTCGGATCTTCCCAGAACGCCATGATGGCCTTCCTTACCTCGTCCAGAACAGGGGAGCCAAGAGCCCGGCCTCTCATGCTCAGAAGATCTTCAAGACTGAGATGGGAGAAATCCGGCAAACGGAATGCCACGCCCATTTCAGCGGTTCCCTCATCCCCCATCACGTATTCTTGCCAGATCCCCGATACATGCGCCATAATCTGTTGATTCGTGGTAATTAAAAGTTCATGGTCTTTTAATAAGCCCCCAAAAAGAGAGAACCAGGCCTCATAAACCTGAACGAGCCGATTCTCTTCCATAACGGCTTCTTTACCAAAGGCAGGCAAATCATAAAAGAGGTTCTCTGCGCCCTCTTCTTCCACGGTTCCTTTCAACAGTGAGTCTTTTTCTCGGAGCGCTCCGAGCAACGTCTCGGCCTCTTGTCTATCATCCTCGATCTCCTGGGCCAAATGAAGCACCAAATGCCATTTCAAAACAGGAGACAATTTGGCCTCCCCATTCTGGTCCCTTCCGTGTCGAAGCGCTTTTCTGATGGCCCATGTGGAATCTTCAGAGCCTTGATCCATGCCTCCGGCCAACAGAAAAGCCGTGTAACCCTTGTCCGGGTTGACATCAATCCAGTTCTTGAAGTCAGCTAGGATCTGCCTGAGGCGTTCCGTTGGTTTCAGATCCACGGGCGGGTTCAGAACATGGACCAGGGCTGAAACGTCTTTTTCGGATGAGAAGACCTTTTTGTCCATGTACCAGGGTTGGAAAATTGTTAAGGGCCCGAAAAAAGACAGGATCTTCTTCAGGCTGGATTCCGGTAAATGGGCGTATGGAAAAAGAACAGCAGGCAGTTTGTGGGATTCTTGAAAATCGGTCATGTCAAACCCTGGATTATGGCTTAAGGTTGTTTTATAGCATCTACCTAGGCGATTGACAAAAGAAAAGGCTTTCAGTAGGTGCTCAACATTTTAACATGTAAGTCAAGTTTCGATATTTCTATATACTGAGGTGCCAAAGGCAAACTGATACTGGATGCTGGCCACTCCCTGCCCCCCTCCGGCTGAGCCTCAGACGCCAACAGGCCAAAGCCCGATCTAAACTGAGGTGATCTCTGGGGACGCAGAGAAAATCATACAGAACGTCTCGTAAATTGTAGAACTTTTTGAAATCAAATAGCTTCTCATGAGATTATCCTGATATGCCATGCATATGGAATGATGGAATAGTGGAACAATGGAATAATGGTCAAAAAGGAACAACTTCTCATAATGGAGGCTATTTAATGGGGCGTAATCATCATCTGAGATTTGACCAGCTTGTTTGCAGCTCACATGACAAGAGTGAAATTCTTCACAGGAGCCAAGAGCGAAATAAAACCCCAATATTCCATTATTCCATCACTCCATTGTTCCAGCGGCGGAGCGAAGCGGAGCCAAGTGGTCATCCCTGCGGTCTCCGCGTGCTCGGCGGTGGATTCTTACTTCCAGTATTCTGCATCGCTTCGCATCAGGCATATCGGCTGGATTCGCAGGCCGGGCCATTCTTTTACCTTGACTATCCGGGGCAATTGGATTACAAGCATACGTTCAACTTATACAAATAACTCAATAATACGCGCATTAACGGTCAAATATCTGACTTGGGACGGTTTCAGCCGCTATGGAAAAACAAAGTCCTCTGCTGGAAGACAGGCGGAAAAAAGCCGAGGAACTCAGGGCCATGGGCGTCACGCTGTACCCCGCAGGGTATCATTGTGATCTCACCATTTCTGAGGCTATCGAACAATTCGGCGGACTGGATGCTGAAACCCTGGAGCAGGACAAGAGCGCCTATGCCATCGCGGGAAGAATCATGTCTGTTCGTGATTTCGGCAAGGCCTCCTTTATCCACATCAGGGACAGAAGTGGTCGTATTCAGGCCTATATTCGCAAGGATCACGTGGGAGAAAGGGCGTACAAGATCTTCAAACTCATGGATATGGGGGATTTCATCGGGATTAAGGGCCCCTTTTTCCGTACCCGGACCGGAGAATTTACGATTCTTGCTCAAGAGATCACCCTCCTATCCAAGTCCATGAGACCCCTCCCGGAGAAATGGCACGGCTTGAGCGATGTGGAGACAAGGTACAGACAGCGGTATTTGGACCTCATCGCCAATGACCAGATCAAGGAGGTTTTTGTCCTGAGAAGCCGTATCATTCAGGCGATCAGGGATTTCTTCATGACGAGAGGGTTCCTGGAAGTGGAAACCCCGATGATGCAACCCATCCCAGGCGGTGCCACGGCACGTCCTTTCAAGACCCACCACAACGCCCTGGGCATGGATCTTTACTTGCGGGTTGCCCCTGAGCTCTATCTCAAGAGGCTTGTGGTCGGAGGCCTGGAGCGGGTTTTTGAGATAAATCGCAATTTCAGAAATGAAGGGGTTTCTGTCGAACACAATCCTGAATTCACCATGCTCGAATTCTACATGGCCTATGCAACTTACGAAGACCTCATGATTCTCACAGAGGAACTCCTTGTCTATGTACTGGAAAGGGTGCTGGGCAAAAAAGCGATTGAGTATCAAAAAAAGACCATCGATTTTACACCACCTTGGAGGAGGGTTTCTCTATTCGATGCACTGAAGGAGTTCGCGGGCTTGGAGGAGGCGGCCCTTGTGGACATCAATGCAGCTGTAACGTTTGCCAGATCCCAGGACATTGTCTTGTCCAGGCAGGACAGTTTGGGGAAAGTGCTGACGAAAATATTTGATCATCGTGTGGAGCCGAAACTCATCAGCCCTACATTCATATACGGGTATCCCACAGAAGTGTCCCCCCTGTCCCGCAGGAACGATGAAAATCCGGACATTACCGACCGATTCGAGCTCTTCATTGGGGGTAAGGAGATCGCCAATGCCTTCACGGAGCTGAATGATCCCACAGATCAACGAGAGAGATTCGCCTATCAGGTTTCTCTCAGAGAATCGGGAGATGATGAGGCCCAATTCATGGATGAGGACTACCTTGTGGCCATGGAATATGGCCTACCACCCACGGCAGGAGAAGGGATCGGGATTGACAGGTTTGTCATGCTCCTGACCGACTCACCTTCCATCAGGGACGTCATATTCTTCCCCCACATGAGGTCTAAATGAATCGGGATTCCATCCCGGACAGGCCATAGGGCGCAAATCCCTTGCAGGTAATCCATGTTCTTCGAGCTATTTCTAGGACTCCGATATCTGAAAGCCAAGCGCAAGCAGGCTTTCATCTCCGTCATCACCGTGATCTCCGTGGTAGGCGTCATGGTGGGCGTGATGGCCCTGATCGTTGTCCTATCCGTGATGAACGGTTTCCGGGAGGATCTGATCTCCAAAATCCTGGGGGTCAATTCTCATCTGCTCATTTTGAGTCACCACGGTGCATTCGGAGAATACAAGAAAACAGCCGGACAAGCCGGCGCCGTAGAGGGGGTTGTTGCAGCCACCCCCTTTATCTACAGCCAGGTCATGGTCAACAGCCTGGGCAATGTCTCGGGCGCCATTCTCACGGAAACAGCAGGAGGGGTAATCAACATTGAGCCCATGATTCGGAAAGGATCCCTTGACAGCCTTGACGCGACGCACGATGGCCTCCCCGCCATCATCGTCGGTAAAGAGCTCTCAAGACAATTGGGTGTTCAGCCGGGAGATGTCCTGACCGTGGTCTCTCCCCTTGGAAAACTGACCCCCTTGGGCCGGGTCCCTCAAAGCCGAAAATACAAGGTGACCGGCCTTTTTGATTCAGGTATGTATGAGTATGATTCCTCCATGGTCTATATGTCCCTGAAAGAAGCCCAGGATTTCCTGGACATGGGGGACCGGGTAACCGGAATCGAAGTGAAGGTCACAGACATCTACAAAGCGGACCGCATCGGGGAGGCAGTGGCCAAAAAATTGGGTTATCCTTACTGGACCAAGGACTGGAAGCTTATGAACAGGAGCCTGGTTTCGGCACTGAGGCTCGAAAAGCTCGCCATGTTTGTCATTCTCACCATGATCGTGCTGGTGGGCGCGTTGAACATCATCAGCACCCTCGTCATGGTGGTCATGGAGAAAAACCGGGATGTGGCCATACTCAGGGCCATGGGGGCCACAGCCCGAAGCATCATGGTCGTTTTCATCTTTCAGGGCATACTGGTCGGCGTGGTGGGCACTTTGGCGGGCCTGATATCAGGTCTCGGGCTCTGCCATCTTCTGGCCAAATACAAGTTTATCACCCTGCCATCGGATGTTTACTATATTTCGACTTTGCCGGTTCGCGTGGAAATGCTGGACGTTGTATTGGTCACTGCGGCTGCCATCGTCATTTCATTTTTGGCAACCATCTATCCTTCCTGGCATGCCTCCCGGTTGAATCCGGTCGAGGCCTTGCGGTATGAGTAATGGGTCCATAGGGAGGGGAAGGTGCTTGAACTAGAAAATGTCCAAAAATCATTTAGACACAATGATCTCATGATCGATGTCTTGAAGGGCATTGATCTTATTGTTCGACGGGGAGACAGTCTGGCCGTCACGGGAGCCTCCGGGGTGGGCAAATCAACCCTCCTCAATATCATGGGCACATTGGAACCTCCAACGGAGGGTACGGTCCGATTCGAAGACCGCGACGTCAACCAACTGGACGAAGGGGAACTGTGCCGTTTGAGGAACCGGGATATCGGCTTTGTGTTCCAGTTTCACCACTTGTTGCCCGAATTCAATGCCCTGGAGAATACGCTCATGCCAGCCCTGATTGCGCGAAGCGGCAAGAGAAAGGCTGTGGACATGGCCAAGGCCATACTGGCCCGCGTGGGACTGGATAAAAGGCTGAATCACCGGGTCGGGGAACTTTCGGGAGGAGAGCAGCAACGGGTGGCCATTGCAAGGGCCCTGATCATGACGCCGAAGCTCTTGCTGGCCGATGAACCCACGGGAAACCTGGATATGACTACCGGAGAGGGTATTATCAACCTCTTGCTTCAGCTCAATAGGGAGGACGGGCTGACTTTGGTCATCGCCACGCACAACCACCGCTTTGCAGAGAAAATGTCGCACCAGCTCGAAATCATGGACGGTCGGATTCACGTTGGAAAATAAAGATAAAGCCATAGGCTTGTGGTTCAAACATAAAGCGAAGGAAATCCTTGTTCACGGACTCGTGCTCGCCCTGTTGATATGCCGACCCGTATGGGCGACAGCCCAGGCACAGGAGAAAAGGGCGGTCGCTGTCCTGCCCTTTAGAGTCTATGCGGTGGAACCCCTCGACCATCTCAAGAAGGGCTTGCAGGAAATGCTTAGCGCCCGCATGGCCGATTACGGCGTTTCCGTTATTGACCCCGGTGTGGTCAACAAACACCCCATGGCCTTCCTGCCTGCTTTCGAGCGCCAGGACATCCTCGCCATAGGCCGGGATCTCAATGCAGAACTGATCATCACAGGCAGTCTCACCCAAGTGGGGCGAAAGATCAGCCTGGACTTGAAGACCTATGACATCCCCACGGGAAAGCCTCCCTTCTCCGTTTACATGGTGGAAGACGATATCGACAAATTGGCGGAAGCGGTTGATAAAGCCTCGAAGAGTCTGTACAACCAAATCACAGGCGTCGAGCAGATCGATTCCATTCGCGTGGAAGGCAATCAGCGCGTCGAGAGTGAGGCGATTCTCGCCGCTGTTGAAAGCAAAAAAGGGGAAAGCCTGGACTACGACCAACTGGATCAAGATCTGCGGGCCATTTACCGCATGGGCTTCTTTAATGAAGTCTCTATAGAGACCCAGGATGGACCAAAAGGAAAAGTGGTGGTATTCAAGGTTCTGGAAAAACCCTCTATCGGCAAGATCTCTTTCAGTGGCAATAAAAAAGAAAAGGACGACGACCTGCTCAAGGAATCAGGCATTAAGCTTTATGCCATTCTGAACCGCAGCGAGATACGACAAAGCGTCAACAGGCTCGAAGAGTATTACAGGCAAAAAGGATACTATAACGTCGAAATTAAGGAAAGAATCGAAGATCTTCCCCGTAATGAGGTGGCTTTGATCTACCAGGTTGGCGAGGGGAAAAAGGTCTACATCCAGAAGATCGACTTCGTGGGCAACACCAAATTTGACGATGGAGACCTCAAGGATGTAATGGATACCAGCGAAAGAGGCCTGTTGTCGTGGTTCACCAAGTCGGGACTTCTGGACAGAAAGAAGCTGGAATTCGATCTACAGAAAGTCACGGCATATTACCACAACCACGGTTACATCCGAGCCAAAACCGGTGAGCCCGAGATCTCTTACGAAGAGGGCAAGGGCCTGTCCATTACCATCCCAGTCATTGAAGGAGAACCTTTCAGGGTGAACAAGGTGACCATCGAAGGAGACCTCATCCAGCCCGAAGAAACACTTCTCAAGAAGGTGGAGATTAAGAACGAGGAATTCTTCAACAGAGAGGTGGTGCGCAAAGATACCTTGGTGCTGAGAGAGCTGTACGCCGACGAAGGCTTTGCTTATGCCCATGTTGGTCCCTTCATCCAGGAAGATAATACGAATAATACGGTCGACGTTGCCTACAAGATCTCCAAGGGAGAGAAGGTTCGCTTCGAGCGGATCAACATAACCGGCAATACGAACACCAGGGACAAGGTGATACGGCGTGAACTCAAGGTAATCGAAGGAGAGTATTACAGCGGTGAAGGGATCCGAAAAAGCCAGGAGAGGCTTTATCGACTAGGGTACTTCGAAGACATAGAACTCCAGACCAAAAAGGGAAGCCAAGATGATCTCATGGTGCTCAACGTGAATGTGAAAGAAAGACCAACCGGCGCTTTTTCGATCGGGGCGGGATACGGCTCTTTTGACAACATCTTCGGTGTTTTTGAGATATCTCAAAGCAATCTCTTCGGCCGCGGCCAGAAGCTGCGAGGCTCGGTCAGGGTTGGATCGAAAACCTCGGAGTTCGATATCCGATTCCTGGAACCGTGGTTTCTCGAAAAGGAATTGGCCTTGGGCATCGACGTGTACAATTGGAAGGTCGAGTTCACCGAGTACACCAAAGACAGTCTGGGAGGTGCCCTTCGACTCGCCTTCCCGTTAGGCCTTGATGAGTATACCAAAGGTCGGATAAAATACGTCTATGATGACGCCGACATTTCCGATGTGGAGGAAACCGCTTCCTTTGAAATCAAGGAGATGGAGGGCAGAAATCTGACCAGCAGCTTAGAACTGGGCATTGACAGGGACTCGAGAGACCGAATCTGGGACACCTCAAAAGGGTCGGTCAACAAAATCTCCTTTGAGTACGCCGGCGACCCTTTGGGCGGTGACGTGGCTTTCAACAGGTACGAAGCGGAAACGGCGTGGTATCTCCCCTTTAAGTGGAACACGGTTTTCATGGCCAAAGGAAGGTGGGGTTATATCCAGGAAAGACCTGAGGACGGAAAGCTTCCCTCTTTTCAGAAGTATCGGATAGGGGGCCTCAATACGGTGAGAGGGTACGAATACGGCGACATCTCCCCGAGAGACCCCGTGACAGGCGACCGTGTGGGCGGAGAGAAACTGATGGTTTACAATTTTGAATTCCGCTTCCCATTGATCAAAGAACAGGGAGTCACGGGGGTTTTCTTCTTCGATGCCGGTAACGTGTGGCGCGACGAGGACAGTTACGACTTCGGCGACCTCAAGATGTCGGCGGGACCGGGTGTCAGGTGGTATTCCCCGCTGGGACCCTTGAGGCTGGAGTATGGTTTCGTTATCGATCCAGGTCCGGATGATCCCTCGGGGAACTGGGAGTTTGGGATTGGAGGATTTTTCTAGACGAGAACGCATCATCGCAAAGGGGGATTTATGAAGGGTCTATATGTCACAGTGCTGTGCTTTATCACCATCGTCTTGCTTCAAGGCAATATCCTGGCTGCGGGAGAAGTGAAGTTCGCCGTAGTAGACATCCAGAAGTTTCAAGAGGGCTCCACAGCCTTTCAGAAAGTCAGGGCGGAAATTAAGGCGAGATTCGACGCCCTGCAACAAAAGCTGGAGCGGGAAAGGGACGCTTTGATGAAGCTCGATGAGGAGTTAAAGAAACAAAGCATGATGCTCAGCCTGGACGCCCAGGAAGACAAGCAGCGGGAACTGGATAAGAAGCGACGCTATTACAAGTACCTTCAGGACGATTTCAGTCAAGAAATCAAGACGTTAGAGGTTGAAACGATCAAAAAAACCATGAAGGAACTGGAAACGGTGGTCAAAGGCATCGCACAAAAAAAGGGCTATACGCTCATCTTTGAAAGACGGACGTTGGGCCTCATGTACTACGATCCCAGTGTGGATATTACCGAAGAGATCATCAAAGGCTACGACAAGATAAAACAATAGAGAATCCAGGTTTTGGCTGCCTCCAGAGACGTATCTGGGGTCTTGAGCGGATGTTGGAGTAATGGGCCACACGAGAGGGGAACGATGGAATAGTGGAACAATGGAATAATGGGTCTTTGAGGCATCCTTTCTGTTTTGACCCAATATTCCAACATGACCTTATTCCAATATTCCTTTGATCCTGTTCTATCCAGCACTCCAAAACAGCTTACGGTCTGATTACTATCTGACCCTCGCATGGCGGGAGTCCTCTAAGATTAATTCTGATGGCCTTCTCATGGGCTTTAAAGCAAGGGGGATCCTTGGCCTTCACTTTAAGGCAAATTGCTGAAATCGTCGGTGGTCACGTCAGCGGCAGTGACGAGGTTCTGATTACCGGCATCAACGCTTTGGGCGAGGCGTCTGAGGGTGACATCTCTTTTTTTTCCGATGCCCGTTACAGGGAAGCCCTCCAAAAGACAAAAGCTTCCGCCCTCCTTGTCTCCAGGGAAACCGACCTCTATACCGGACCTCAAGTGGTCGTTTCCAATCCGGCGCTTTCCTACGCCCGGGTCGCGGCCCTTTTTGCAAGCCCCACACCCCGGTTCCCGGCCATCAGCGACAAGGCCTTCATCCATGAAAGCAGCACCATAGGCAAGAATGTCTCCATCTATCCTCTGGCTTATGTGGGGAAGGATGCGGTCATCGGAGACAACGTCATTCTTTTTCCGGGTGTTTTTGTGGGCGACAGAGTGGAGATCGGAAACGACACGGTGATCTATCCCAATGTGACGGTCATGCAGGACTGCCGGATCGGTTCGGAGGTCATCATCCACGCCGGCACCGTGGTCGGCAGTGACGGATTCGGTTTTGTCCGGGACGGCTCCGTGAATGTGAAAATACCGCAAATGGGTACGGTGCAGATTGATGACCAGGTCGAAATCGGCGCCAACAATACGATTGACCGTGCTGCATCGGGCAAGACCTGGATAAAACGGGGCGTGAAAACCGACAACCTGGTACAGATCGCCCACAATGTGGTCATTGGCGAGGACACGGTCATCGTTGCCCAGGCCGCCATAGGCGGCAGTGTTCACGTGGGAAGAGGCGTCGTCATCGGGGGACAGGTCGCGATTGCAGATCATGTGACTGTGGAAGACGGGGCGATGATCGGTTCCCAGTCCGGTGTGGCCAAGTCACTCTCTCGTGGTGAAGTGGTTTCGGGCACGCCCGCCATGCCCCACCGGCTCTGGCTCAAGACGCGAGGACTGATCACCCGATTCCCTGATTTTGCAAAAAGACTTCGCTATCTCGAAAAAAAGATGGACGAATGGGAAAAAGACAGAAAGTAACCTTTTGATGCCTTCCCCCTCACTCTGCCCTCTCCCCCAGGATTGGGGGAGAGGGTTGGGTGCGGGGGCTCATCGGTGTCGAGTCAAATATGGAACCCCTAATAAGTTCGACGAAGAGAGGCAAAACATGAAGCTGCCTTTATACTATCAAGATATTATCAAGGTCCTGCCCCATCGCTACCCCTTCTTGCTGGTGGACAGGATCACGGAACTGGAGCCCGGCAAACGGATTGTGGGCCTCAAGAACGTCACCATTAACGAGCCTTTCTTCCAGGGTCATTTTCCGGACAACCCCATCATGCCGGGCGTACTCATCATCGAGGCCATGGCCCAGGTGGGTGGTGTGCTGGCCGGTTTTTCCTTGCCCGAAATGGTGGAAAAGGATGGGAAAAAAACCCTTTTCTTTATGTCCATGGATAAGGTCAAATTCCGGAAACCGGTGGTGCCCGGCGATCAAATTGTCTTTGAACTGACGCCCTTGCGAACAGGGACCAAGGTATGGAAGATGGCCGGAAAGGCTTATGTGGAAAGTAATCTGGTTGCTGAAGCCGAGCTCGTGGCCGCACTGGGATAAGGGAGGAACAGGGCATTGAACACGGAAATTCATCCCACCGCTGTGTTGAGTCCTCATGCGGAGATTGCAGAAGGGGTCAAGATCGGCCCTTACAGCATGATCGGCGATCATGTCACCATTGGCCGGGAGACGGAGATCGGAGCCCATGTGGTGATTGAGGGGCACACACAGATTGGTGAGCGCAACAAGATCTACCCTTTTACCTGCATCGGCACGCCGCCGCAGGATATCGGCTATCGAGGCGAAGACACGCGCCTTGTCATCGGGGATGAGAATCTCATCAGAGAATACGCCACCATTCATAGGGCGACGACAAAGCAAGACTGGGTCACCACGGTGGGGAACAACAATTACATCATGGCCTACGCCCATGTCGCCCACGATTGCGCTTTGGGAAACCATATCATCATGTCCAATGTGGCCACTTTAGGCGGCCACATCACCATAGGCGACCATGCGATCTTAGGCGGGCTGGTTGCAGTCCACCAATTCGTCCGCATAGGGGCTCATGCTTTTCTCGGGGGAAAGTCCGGGGTGGACAGGGATGTCCCCCCCTTCATGATCACAGCCGGGGAAAGGGCCAAGCTATACGGCGTTAATCGGCTGGGGCTTCGTCGCCTCGGGTTTTCTCAGGACGTGATCGAAGGCTTGAAAAAAGCGTACAGAATCATTTGGAGGGAAAGCAAATCCTTCCGAGAGGGGATCGAACAGGTCAGGCGGGACCTGAGTCCCTTTCCGGAACTGGAGATTCTTCTGGAATTTCTTGACGGCTCAAAAAGAGGGATTTTAAGATAGGTCCGCGAGCTTTGTTATGCAAGAGAGCAAGGACAGTTTGGGCATCATCGCCGGGGGCGGCCAGTTTCCCATCATGGTTGCGGAAGCGGCCAAAAAAAGGGGGCTTCATGTGTTTGCCGTGGCCCACTATGGAGAAACAGAGCCTGCCTTGTCCCAAAAGGTGGATGAGATCATCTGGATCAAACTCGGACAGCTGGGTCACATGATCAAAGCGTTCAAGAAAAGCGGGGTGAGGAAAACCCTGATGGCCGGGTCTATTGCGAAGCGGCGCATGTTTGACAACATTAGGCCTGATGTGAAAGGCCTCACCGTCATGTCCAAGCTGGCCATTTTCCACGACGACGACATCCTGAGGGCTGTGGCCGCGGAGCTGGCCAAGGAAGGCATAGAAATCGTCCCCTCCACACTGTATCTGCCCGAGCTGCTGGCCCCGCCAGGATGTCTGACCAAGAGAAAACCCGGAAAATCGGAAAAAGCGGACATTGACTTCGGTTGGCAGGTGGCCAAAGGGCTGGGCCGTCTCGATATCGGCCAGTGCGTGGTGGTGAGAAAAAAGACCGTGCTCGCCGTGGAGGCAATCGACGGCACCGATGCCACCATTCTGAGGGGTGGAGAACTGGCCAAGGAAAAGGCGGTTGTGATCAAAGTGAGCAAACCGGCTCAGGATATCCGGTTCGACGTGCCCTCTGTCGGCCTTGAAACGGTCAAGGTCATGTCTCAGGTCAAAGCCTCTGTGCTGGCCTTAGAAGCGGGCAAGACATTGATCTTTGACAAACCGGAAATGATCGCGTATGCGAATGAGGCGCGCATGGCCGTGGTTGCACTATGAAGAATGCGGAGTTAGAGCAGCTTCTGCGAAAACCTGGTCGTCTGCACCGGTGGAATTAAACTGTGACAATGCCCGTTTTGGAGTACTGGAGTATTGGAGTGTTGGAAAAAGCCAGAGCGCTCCAGACTCAACCTGAATGAGTCCTTTCATTACTCCATTACTCC
>SMTZ1_10018358_pt1 | contig 12539 bp, 8 predicted proteins | sample DeeMarSWOR136_30_FD_25667 | JGI IMG/M metagenome (IMG submission 25667) | reverse complement strand
CACATTGTTGATCCTGAGGACTTTTCCCATCGGGTCTTCATCGCCGAAATATTTATGGGCGGTGTCTTCGGTGAGGACGATTGAAAGGGGATCCTGGAGGGCAGTTGAAGGGTCGCCTTTGATGAAGGGGAATCGAAACATTTCGAAGAATGGGGGATCAGCGAGGAAGAAGTTCGGCTCATAGAATTTTTTCTCCTGGTAGGCAAAAGAAGAGTTTAAGAGCCAGCTGAGATCCTGATATCTGGTAAAATTGGCAATTTCGGGGGAAGAGTTTAAGAGCCAGCTGAGATCCTGATATCTGGTAAAATTGGCAATTTCGGGGAACTCCGTCTTGAGGATGGGAGCCAGGGCGTAGGGGATGGTTGAGTTCCCGAGGTCGCCCTTGGCATCAGGGTCCTGGGTGATAAGCCTGTAGAGTGTGTCTTTATTCTCATAAAATTTATCATAGCTCAGCTCATCCTGTACCCAGAGCATGATGAGGATGCAGCAGGCCATCCCGATGACTAATCCGGTGATGTTGATGAAGGAATAGCCCGGATGTCTTTTGATATTCCTCAGAGCCACTTTTAGATAATTCTTCAGCATTAAGCCCTCCTTGTTTTCGATTGGCAATGAGTGGAAATTGTTAGCAAGTTGGAAATTAAATGTGTGAGTTTAATGATTTCCTCCATCTATTTATACTGATTTTTACTAAAAAGGTTCTACCCCCTTAAAAATTAAAGGGGTCGCATCTTAACATTTAACATTTCGTAACTGAATTCATATGGCAAATTTTTTTTCATGGATGATGAGCCATTGAAGAATCATAGTAACGAAAATGTCAAATGTTAAATGTTAAGATGCGACCCCTTGCTTTATTGGTCGATTTTATCATAATATGGCGGCGTGTTGGTCGAACCAAATCCTTTTAAATATCGAGCCGCCGACTAAAGGAAAAAGAGTAATATGATTATTCCCATCGGTCACGAAAGCGACACTGTCCGCCGGCTTCCGTGGATCACCTTCACCATCATGGCTCTCTGCCTGGTCGTTCACATCGTGATTACCGCGACCATGCACAAGCAGATCCAGGATATGGGAGTCACTATCCAGGAGCATCCCTACCTTGAGCTCGATCCCGAGATCGGAAAGCTTCTGGGTATCGAAGACCAGTTGGAAAGGATAGAAGAATTCCTTGAGACTCCGGCAGTGAAACCGGATAGATTCACACTCCGGAGTCAACAGCAGGAGCTTGACCGGTTGACGGACAAGTTCAAAGAAATCTATAAGAATATCCCCTACCGAAAATACGGTTTTATTCCGGCGCAGCAGACGTTGCTGGGACTGCTGGCTTACATGTTCATCCATGGAGGCTGGCTCCATCTGCTGGGAAACCTGCTCTTTCTCTACCTCTCCGGTCCCTTTATCGAGGATGTCTGGGGGAGACCGCTCTTTGCTGCCTTTTACCTGTTGATGGGCATCGGTTCGGCAGAGCTGTTTGCCTTGAACTACCCGAGTTCCATGACCCCTTTGATCGGTGCTTCCGGAGCCATTTCGGGAGTTATGGGTGCTTTCCTGCTCCGCTACCTCAAGACCAAAATCAAGTTTTTCTACGTGTTGATTCCTTTCATCTTCATCCGTGGGACCTTTAAAGCTCCGGCCTGGCTGATGCTGCCTCTCTGGTTATTGCTTGAGCTCCTCAACGCCAGGATGATGGATGTCATCAATCCCAGGGGAGGAGGGAGTGTTGCCCACTGGGCCCATGTCTGGGGATTCATATTTGGCTTTCTTTTTGCGGTCATGATCAAGTATTTCAATGTTGAGGAGAAATATATCCATAGGAAAATCGAAGGAAAGATTTCTTTTGTGGATCCCGGTTTCCAGGTCTATGAGGAGGCCATCGAGCTTCAGAATCAAGGAAGAAGAGAAGAAGCCTATGCCAGGCTTCTGGAGGGCGCCCAGAAGTATCCGGGTCACCATGACCTGGCGGTAGGCCTCTGGAATCTCGCCACAGAGCTGGGAAAGGAAGATGATGCAGCCAGTCATCTGGCCAAAGCCATCAAGGAGATGCTGAAAAAAGAACAGTTCGAGGCTGCTCTCAATCACTTCCGTCAGTTGAGAGAAAGAGCGCCCCAGGCACCTCTCAGTATTTACTTCAAAATGACCATGCTGGATCATCTGATCCGGAGAGTGGAGATCGATGAAGCCACAAGCCTGGCTAAAGAGATCATCAAGGAAGTTGACCGGAGCGCTCCCCTGGGACTGGTGATGCAGCTCGTCAGCGCCACAGAGGCTTTAGGAGACAGGATACAGAAAAAGGCGGTCGAGCTGGCCCTCAGTCATCCGAATATCCCTGCCGACAAAAAAGAAAGCCTTCAATCCCGATTGAGCCAGCTAGCCGAGCCGTCTCTCCCCAAGATGCCCAGAAGGGATTATGGATTATACGCCGTAATTCCCTCTGAGGAGCCGGCCGAATCCCCGCCGGAACCTGCAGAAGCCCTCCCCGCGGAACCGCTATCTATTGCTCCTACTCCTGAATCAGCCCCCTCCACCGCGCCGTCTCCTCTCCCGGAGTCAAGAAAGATAAACGCCGGGTTTTGACCCTCAGCAATGTTCAAGCTATCGCCGTGGTAAGGATTTTGCCAGTTATGGACCGTCCTTTTTATCTGATCGACCTCTTCCTCGATGACCCGCAGTCAGACAAGCCTGCTCTTCGCGCGGTCCGCATCCTCAGCTCGACTTTTGATCCGATGGAGCTGGTGACCGGCGCCTTGGACTTTCTGTCCGCGTTTCGCAGTTTTATCGGCCAGCTTTTGGAGTTGAGCAAGGCCCGCCCTCATCCGGACCTGGACACGGTGATGCTGAGAAATATTCAGGAATTCGGGTCGATCGAGGAGTACGAGTTTTCCCTATAAAACCGGATTGAGTGGCTAACGATTCCTATTTCTTGCTGATCCACTTTCCGTCTTTGAATTCTTGAATCTCAATACTGTATCTTTTTACGAATCTGTAGTCCTCTTCAGTGACGGCAGAATAGGCTTTGCCATTTTTAAAGAAGAGTTGTCCAGCCCGTATTCCCTCTGCCGGGACCGGTGTTTTGAAATGGGCGATGTATTTTCCTTCCTGGTCAAAAATGTCGATAAGCGTGTATTCATCTTCAACGGAATCGACTATCACCGCCAGCCAACCATTCTCCATCAAGGCGAGACCTTGATAAGCGGGCTTATGCTTAGGATATTTGATATTTTGAAAGGCTTTTTTAACAAAACTTTCTTTGTCTTTATTTCTCACGGGAATTGGATCAGAGTCTCTGTTGATTTTCTTGACTAATTTCCCTTCAGGGGAATAAACATTGATCTCGTATTTATCGGGATAGCCCAGGTAGATGGAGTCGTTATCCGCCAGTACAGTAATGGGCAGCGGTCTGAATGCCGAAATACTGAATACCTTGGCAATATATTCTCCCAGTGAAGATGCATCCACTCCTGTTGGCAGGGGCATTTCTATTTCATCTTTGAAAAGTTCTGCGACCAGGTTGAATTCGCCGTCGAAAAGACCATACAAAGAGGATAATTTCTGGATGTTGCCTTCTTCAGATACTGTGGACTTACTGGCAATGATAAAATTTTTTGAGTTGATAACAACATAAGGATATCTTTCTGTCATGCGTATTTGCCTCAAATATTTGCCTTCCTTATCGAAAAAAGAGATTCTGTTGTTTAGAGCATCATTGATGTAGATATTCTTATCTTTATCAAATCCTACAAATGATAAAGTTCCAAACTCCCCAGGTCCCTGGCCTTCTCTGCCGATGGTGAGGAGATATTTGCCGTCATGGTCGTATTTCAGGATTCTACGAGCATCAAAATCACACACATAAAAATTCCCGTCTTCATCTGTGTTGAAAAAAATGTTTTGACCAAACATGTAATTCTCGTCTCCCTCGACTTCTCCTATGGAGAGTTCCTCGGTGAAGACAATGCGCAGATTCATCTCCGGTGTTTTGGGATTTGCAACAATAACGATGTCTTTAGATTCCTGAATTGTATTGGCTTCTGCGGCAAGCGACTCCTCAGGAAAATAATTCATAACCAGAAAAATGAGAATGATAGAAATCATTGAAAATCGGAATTTGCCTCTCATTTTTTTACCCCTTAATTAAGGCTACTATAATTTATCTGATTTATATAGTATAAAATTTTTTATGATTATTTGTGGAGAAGATTACTTCAAAAACTGATTCAGGAATTGTATGACTGCCTGCCAGTATTCCTCGTTTCCAGCTGTGCTTTTCCATAGTGCACTGGAACCGTGTGAGCCCTGTGCCTGCGGCAAGAAATAAATCTTCTTTGTTGAAGGTATCGCTTCATAAATGGAATTCCATCGGACTTTTTCATTTTTGCCGGATGTGATAAAAACCGGGACTGTTATATTTTTGGCAGCCTCTGTAATTAGGCTACTGCTCACCCAGGTGAAGTATTCCCCCGGAGAGAAAGCGAGAGCTCCGTCAGCTATCGCTGGATCGTCTCCCGCCATTTTGAGGACGAGTGATGCCGAATAAGAGCTTCCCCAAAGAATGATCTTTCCTTTGGCATAGTGTTTCTTGGCATAAGCGGCTCCTGCTTCCATGTCAGGTAGCGCGTCCAGATAGGTCGGATAATCATCTTTAATCTCCACTCGTTTGACAGTTTCATTCTCTACGCCAGCCATCCCATAGCCCGAACGTTGGTCGATGGCCATGGCGTTGAATCCAAGTTCATTCAGCTTGGGAGCAATCTCTCGATACTCCCCTCGACTGGATCTGGCTTGATGAAACAGGATGATGAAAGGTGCTGTTTTCGGGTGAGCTATATAGACATCTGCGGTAATTTTCACTCCGTCTTTGGAATCAAATGTGATTGTTTCAAAGGAGGAATCAGAAATTCCAATAGCAACAAACAGCAGGGTCGCTATTAAAAATCTTTTCATCGAGAATCACCTCGCTTTTTTATTAGAGATATTATTTTAATAGAATCCCATCATCTATAATTTATTTATAACAAGAATAAAAATTGATGTCAAAACGGTGGCTTCACTTTTAAAGACTGGCTTTCTTATTGCTGAAAATGGAGGTCTGGCCTTCTATTCCTGGTCGCGGGGGGCGCTGAGCTCTTTGAGCATGTCGATGATATTTTTGATCCCGCCGAAAATCACGATGACCACCAGAAGCGAGTAGGCTGAAAGGCAGAAGAAAAGGACAAATTTCCAAAGAATTTCCCAAGTCATTATGAAGCCTCCGACTGTTTTTCTTTATCGGGAAAAAGAAGAGAACCGATGATCATTCCCAGGATGGCGATGACAAAAGTTATCAGGCCGATGAATTTATCGCTGGCATAGAAGGGAACATTCTCTCCCCGGGTCCAGGGTCCGATCCCCCCGAGGGCCAGTAGGCCTGCAAACAGAGCGATCATGGCTCCGGTTTTGCTCGCTTTCTTCCAGTATAGACCAGCCGTGACCACGGTGAATGCTCCGGCGAGATAGATGGTCCCGGTCACCGCCATGTAATTCCAGAGAGAGACGGGCGCCTCGAACCAGAGCCCCCAGATGAGCAGGAAGAGCCCGATGCAGACTATCGAGATGCGGGTGATGAGCATCCGTGATTTATCCGAGAGTTGTCCCTTTTTAAAGGGAGCGACGATGTCCTGGGTGATGACAGAGCTCCAGCTCAAAAGATAGCTGTCATGAGTTGACATAAAAGCGGCAAACATGCCGGCTGCAATAAGCCCTATAAATCCGCTCGGAAGAATTTTGGCGATGAATATCGGCATGCCGAATTGACTGTTGATAGCATCCGGGCCCTGGAAGGCAGAGAGAAGCTTGGGAGTCTGCGAGATAAAGACAAAAGCGCAGATTCCCCAGAGCATCGGGATGACCCGGCGGGCGAGATAGGAGATAGATCCCCAGGCGAAGAGCTGCTTGGCCACCTTGGGCGATTTCGCCGCCAGGGCGCGGAGCGTCCCCGATTGCCACAATGCTCCAGCTGAAAAGGTGAGGACGACCATGAAGATGACGTAGATCGAACCGAAACCTGAGCCCTCGGCAACCGGATTGAACCAGGAGGCTTGATCGACGGTCTCCGGAGCCTTGAAGAGATTCCCCCAGCCGATCTTGGTGATGGCAAAATAGGAGCCTATCAGCATTCCGATGGAGAGGACAATGAACTGCAGGAAGTCGTTCAGGACAACCGAGACCATGCCCCCCAGAACCGTGTAAACGAGAACCATGATCAGCATGACCGACATAAAAAGCTTCAATCCTGCCGGGTTACTGTAGCCCGTGACGCCCATCATGAACCGGGCTCCAGCCTGGAGGAAAAGTCCCATGTTGAGAATCCCGCCTGTGGCCAAAAGAAATCCTCCGATGATCCGGACATTCCTTCCGAACCTTATTTCATAGAATTCGGGGATGGTCATGACCCGCAGTTCACGCAATTTGTAAACAATGAACCCGGTCAGCCCGATGGCGAGGATGCAGACGGTCTCGATGATCCCCACGTGAAACGCGGAAAAGCCGTGTTTGAAGCCCAGTTCGGCGTTGTACATTACTGTGACCAGCCCCAATTCCGTCCCGGTCAAAGTGGCGATGGCCACAAACAGCCTGAGCGAACGGCCGGCGACGATGAAATCACTCAACTGGCGGACATATTTGCGGACGATGACTCCGATCACGACCGGGATGCAGATGTAAACCATCACGATGATCCAGTCGACCGTGGCGAAATTAGTGGAGAAGACGTCCATAGGTCATGGCCTCCTTGTCATTAATGCTCAACTCGCTTATTCATTTTAAATATTATATCTACCATATTTTTGATTCTTTATTAATTAAAATTTTGCGTTTATTTTTGACTCAAAAGAAGGCCTTCCAAAGGCTCAAGATTTATCAGTATACCACAATAAAGTATTCTTTATTTCGTGCCTTCAAAATAAATTTTTGCGGGTATTTTATCTTATTTTTAAAAATAGTATTTTTCTACTATTTCCAAATTTTTTATTATTCTCTATAGAAATAGTGACAGGTATTATTCATGAAATCAGGAGCGCAAGATGAAAGTTCAAGGAATTAAAGTCAGGCAAAAAATGGAGTCCAAATTCATAATTTTCCTGTAGCCGCTGTGATTGGTGACATATGTTACCCAGAGAGGACGGATATTAAAGGGGTTACGCTTATTTTTCCCTAATGTTTTTTGGCATGGATTTTGCTAATGAATAAAGCAAGAAAGGAGGTGAGGTGGAGTATAAGGGATAAATAATTATGTTTGCCCTAATTGTTGAATTTTTTCAATAGAGTTATAATCACCAAGAGGCAATTGATTTAAATAGGAGGAAATAAGCAATGAGGAAATCCATTCTCATATTCGGGATCTTTATTCTCAGCTTTGCCCTGCTAGCCCAGGAAGTCTCTCATCAGACTCTCGTCATCAACGTCGAGGTTCCTGTCCGTGTGTTCAAGGGAAGTTTGTTTATCGACAACCTGACTATTGATGATTTTGAAGTCTACGAGGACGGCAAGCTCCAGAGGCTGGAAGCAGTCTATCTGGTTAACAAGAAGAACATCGAGCGAAAGGATGAGAAGAAGAAATTCGATCCGGATACGGCCAGGACTTTTTATCTTTTTTTCGAGATAACCGACTATTCATCAAGGATAGATGATGCTCTGCACTATTTCATGCAGAATGTCCTCTTGCCCGAAGATAATCTTGTTATCGTGACTCCGATGAAGACCTACGAGATGAACCCGCAGGCTTTGAAGCTCAGGTCGAATGATGAGATCGTGAAGGAGCTGCGGGGTCTGTTGAGAAAAGACGCCATGATCGGCAGCTCCGAATACAGGAGCTCACTTTCCGAATTGACAAAATTGACCAAAGCCTTTTCAGCGGTCTTTCAGAGTACAGGTGAAGAAGGAATGAGGCTAGACACAGACGTTTCGTCTGAGTTTGCAGAAGCTTATGAACGGGATCCCACCTTGCTGTTGGCAATGCTGATCGACAATTACCGGAATGTCATGGAGAGATTTGAACAGCTGCGTTACATTGACCAGTCCAAACTTCTGGATTTCGCCGGTTCTCTGAAGGATAAGGAAGGCCAGAAGTATGTTTTCCTGTTCTACCAGAGAGAATATATCCCTCAGATCGAGCCGAGTCTACTCATGAAAATTGAAAGTGAGTTTCAATCGTCCCAGCACCTCACCCAAAATCTTGCAGGTCTTTTTCAAATGTTCAGAAGAGATATTACATTTGATGTTGATTGGGTCAAACAGGCTTACGCAGATTCTTCTGCCTCCATTCATTTCATGTTTTTCACCCGGCCGGCTGAGCATGTTCCAGGGATTCGTTTCGAGGAGCATTCAGAGGATATCTATTCAGCATTCAGGGAAATGGCAGTTGCAACCGGAGGGATTACAGAAAGCTCGGCAAATCCATTCATGTTATTCAAAAGCGCAGTGGAGTCCTCTGAGAATTATTACATTCTTTACTACACCCCGCTGAATTACCGCAAAGACGGCCAGTTTAAGAATATCGAGGTCAAAGTCAAGAACATGGATTACAGAGTCATCCATCGCGCCGGATACTTTGCGAATTAAAGGAGATGGTGGAAATATTCGTTGAAGCTTTGTAGCTCTTCCGTCAATAAATTTATAAGTGATTTTTTAACTCATTATCTCCAAAGTCTTGAATTGAAGAAATTGAGGATTGCTTTTTTCTTTCTTTTTTTATTTGCTCTCCCCGTATTTGGCCAGCTGGAATTCATAACCTCGCTCGCCCTAAAAATTAGCGAACCCATCGAGATCGACGGCAACCTGAGTGAGTCCGCATGGGGAAGAGCTCTTGACGCCAGCGAGCTGCTGCAGTTTAAACCTGGGGAGGGAACACGTGACCCACTGAACACAGTGGTCAAGATCCTCTACGACAATAATTTCATCTACTTCGGGTTCCAGTGTTTTGACCCGGAGCCGGATCAGATCGTGGCTCGTGTTACTGAGAAGGATAAGGATTTGAGAAATGACGATTCTGTCTATGTATTGATGGAAGTGCAAGAGGATAAAGAACATTTTTACTATCTGGGAACGAATCTTAACGGTGTCCTTTTGGACGGCAGGATCACCATGGATGGGCAGAGGGCTGATTTGGGATGGGATGGCGTCTGGAGAAGCGCGGGCGTGAGAACAGATTTCGGCTGGAGTGTGGAGATAGCCGTAGACCTCAGCATGTTTAACTATGACCCCAAGGAAAACATCTCCATGGGCCTCAGCCTTTCCCGCATAGTGGCTCGTAGCCCGCAGAGCATCTTCTGGGAAGGACCCCTTGACCCAGCCTTCAAGGTCTCGCTGCTCGGCGAGATAGACGAGATTGAATTCCTTAAAGAAATAAAAAGGCTCAAGATGTCTCCCCATGTATTTGCGGCGGCAGAGACGGGGGAAGATTCCTGGATTGAATGGGGTCTGGATGTGCCGTGGGCGCTCAGTCAAACGGTTTCGGCCCATCTTGTTTTGAATCCCGACTTTGCCACGGTGGAGCCGGATATGGAACAGGTCAATTTGACCCGTTTTGAGCTTTTTCTGCCCGAGAAGCGGGATTACTTCCGGCAAGGCTCCGCGATTTACGACCAGCCGATACGGCTATTCTATTCCAAGAGGATTCCTGATATTTACGGAGGCATCAATATTGGTGGAAGGTCGAGGAGGCTGGAATTTTCAGCGATGAACGTCTACGCAAGAGAGGATGATTATACGGGGGATGACCCGGCCAATTTTTCAGTGCTTCGCTTGAGACAAAGAATGATGAAGTCCTCCTTCGTCGGTATCCTGGCAGCCAACAGATTGATCGACGGAGATAACATCGGAACAGCCGGCATCGATGCTTTGTTCATCTCGGCGAGAACTTCGGGGATAATGTCAACACGGTCGGTTTCATCCCGGATGATAACCGGAAGGAAATCGACTCAGGACTGGGAATAACGTTTTTGCGCAATAAAGGTTCGATAAGCAAAGCCTCGTACATCTCAAACTATAATGTGTACTGGGGAATGGATGGCACAAAGCGGAGCTGGCAGATAGACCAGGGAATTAGCTTTGATTTCAAGAATAAGTTCTCTTTAATGGCCCATCACTCCCAGGAATTCAAGGCTCAGGATGATGTCCTTTTCGAAGAAGATTTCAGGAACAATCTCACGAAGCTAATGGTCGGCTTCAACATGCAGGAATATGACTATGCCTCTTTCGCCTATATCCGAGGCCGCAATTTCGGCTGGAAGTTCGATATGCTCGAGGTCGGGAAAAATCTTCGGCTTTCCAAAAACGTGGCTATCGAGTTTGACATGGCCCGTATCTTCTTCTACGGAACTTCCCCCAGAAACCAGTTCGTGATGATGCTCAAAGGACATTTCAATTTCAGCGAGGATTTCTACTCAAAGATCCTCTTTCAGACGAATACTCTGACAGATGTAGAAAAATCGAATTTTGAGTTTATCCTGACTTACAGAATTTTCCGGCCTGCCGGCTTTATCCATTTCATCTATCAAACCGGAAGAAGCCGGTTCGGTGTTCCTCCGCCCGAAGGGAGCAGGGTATTTGTAAAACTCAATTACACATTTTAAGAAAAATAAAATGAAGAAAGTCCTTAGCGTTGGAATCGTCTTGTTCCTTTTTTTCTCGGCCATAAATCTCCAGGCACAGTGGATAAAGCTCTATGGAGGAGTCGATAGTGATATTGCCTTTCTCATTCAGGAGGCTTCAGATGGGGGATACATCGTTGCCGGAACAAGCCGTTTGAATAACAGTAACTTCAGCTACCTATCGGTCGTCAAGCTGGATTCGAACGGAACCATGGAATGGCACAAATCGTATAGTGGAAGTTCGTACATCTCTCTTTTGATGATTCAGGAGACAGTCGATGGGGGGTGTATACTTGGCGGAGGTTCTGCAACCCTTAATCAAGGAGAAGAGGCGGTCTGGGTTTTGAAGCTCACTCCTGAAGGGGATATAGACTGGACAGAGAGTTACGGAAGGATTGTCAACGGCAATGCCCGGTCCATCCAGCCGACGAACGACGGGGGATATATATTCGCCGGCTCAACTGAAATGGCTGCTGTTGGAGGACAGGATATCTGGATTTCCAAGTTTACAGCAACTCTGGATGTCGAGTGGCAGCGGGCTTATGGAGGAAGCGGTGTTTACTACGTGTATGATAATCCGATCGAACCTACGATTTTATACGACGAAGATGAAGTGTGTACCGTTCAGCAGACGATCGACGGAGGGTATATTCTTACCGGTCTTTCTCGAGACCCTCGGGAATCTGATTGGGAGGCATTGATTTCAAAGCTTGATGCGTCAGGTGATATTGAATGGAAACAGACTTACTTGGGATATTTGGGGACTATCTGTATTTATTCTGTTCAACAGACAAGTGACGGAGGCTTTGTACTCGCAGGTTACACATCTTATCGGGTGCCTGGGCCTTCTCCTCAGCAGAATAAAGATATCCTGGTTTTAAAATTTGATCCAGAAGGGCTCTTAGAGTGGAAAAGGACTGCTGGAGGGTCTGGCGATGACTGCGCTTACTCCATCCAGCAGACAGAGGATGGAGGATTCATTCTGATGGGGGCGACCTCATCATATGGCCTTGGTGAAGGAGACATCCTGATTATAAAATTGAGTTTCTCAGGAGAGATTGAGTGGCAGAAAACCTACGGCACCTGTACAAAAGAGGAAGCTCATTCCGTTCTCCAGAGGAGTGACGGCGGCTATCTGGCTTCGGGCTATATCTCTTCATTCGGAGCTGGCTCGAGAGATTTTCTGCTCTTAAAACTTCTTCCTGACGGAATGATCAGCTCACCCTGCAGGTTTATAAATGATTCGCTGCTTTCAAACACGAATGTATCACTTTATTCTGAAGATGCAGATTTTCAAACCGGATTTTCGGATATAATCCGGGGACAGACAGTGCCATCATTTGAACATCAATCAACAGCTTTAAATGAGTATGAACTCTGTTCCTCGAATCCTCTTTTGGCAGTTCGTGCCACTGATGGCGGGACTACTGACCCTCCGCCAGACACCTACGTTCATAACTTTGGAGAAATAATCACGGTTTCGGCCATTCCTGACGACGGCAGGTTTGTTGAGTGGAGTGGAGATGTCACAGACGAGAATTTACATATAGACATAACCATGTCGTACGACCAATCCGTCTGTGCCAATTTCGCTCAAAGAGAATACACCTTGACCATAAACACAGGAGAAGGAGGAACCACAGATCCTGAGCCGGGCGCTCATGTATATGATTATGGAACGGTTGTCACCGTGACTGCCATACCCGAGGCTAGGAATGAATTCATCGAATGGAGCGGAGATGTGTCAGGGGCAGAGAATCCGATAGAAGTTACCTTGAATTCCAATAAGTCTTTAATAGCGAATTTTACTCCTGTAATCCCTGAAGAGGAGGAGTCCTGGCTTGATAAGATATTCAAGATAAGGACCTGCGCCATCGCCACAGCGACCTATGGTTCTCCGGAGCATCC
>SMTZ1_10005686_pt1 | contig 12540 bp, 12 predicted proteins | sample DeeMarSWOR136_30_FD_25667 | JGI IMG/M metagenome (IMG submission 25667) | reverse complement strand
AAGTAGGATAAAACATCAACAAGTTCTGTTCTATGCTCTTGGTCTAAATGTACTGTTGGTTCATCTAATATCATGAGGTCTTGTCGACCGATAATTCCTGCTATTCCTAATCTTAGAGCTAAGCAAGCGATTATTTGTTCACCTCCACTTAAGAGGCGAATGTCTGTTGGATTACCGTGTCGATAGCATTGGATATCGTAATCGTTGGTTAGTTTTAATTGGTCAAATTCGGGACTGTTTATTAGTTCTTTGAATGTTTTTGTTGCTTCATCACTTATACTTTCAACTAAAACATCCCTTATCATTGGTTGGATTTCTCTGAAAAGCTTCCGGAAGATATCTGTTAATTGCAACTTTTGTTTTGCGATAGAAAGTTTTTCTTCTTTTTCTTTTAGTTCTTGATCCTTTTTATTAATAGTTTCAAGTTGGTTTTCAAATTCTGGTATTAACTTGTTTTCAGAGTCATCAATTCTGGTTTCGAGTTTAGCTTTTTTGCTTTCTTGTTTTTTTACTTCATCTTCAAGATCTTTAAAAGTTACAGTATCGAAAGAGCTATTTAACTCTTGGAACCGCTCCTCTTTCGATTTAAATAGATCTTTTTGAGATTTTAGATCTTTTAAAACTTTTTCAAATTGTTGCTGGAAAATCTTTCCCTTTTCAAGGCTTTCATTAAGATTTCGAATATTTTTTAGATCTTTTGACAATTTTTGCTTTTCTTCTTTGTATTTTTTTTGCAAAATATCCCTTTTTTCTTTGAATTCTCGCTCAAATTTAGATACAAGTTCTTCAAAGTTTTTGGAAATCATGTTCTCTTTTTCTTCGAGTTTAAGAAGATTTTTTTCAAGAGAGTCTTTTTCAGTTATTATTTCTAAAAATTTCTTTTCGTTTTTTAAAAGGATTTTTTCGACATGTTCGAGGGTTAATTTTTGTTGGCATGTCGGGCAAATTGTTTCTTCTTTTAGGGAGGATAGGGATTTTTTTTGGTCTTTTAAAGAATCTAAATTTGCTGTGAGTCCTCCAATCTTTCGTTTGAGTAAATCCTTTTCTTCCCTTAGTTCTTGTATAGATTTTTGTGTTTCTTCTTCTAAAGTTTTAACAGATTTTTGCTTTTCATTTTCCATTTTTTCTATTTTAAGATTTAAATCGTTTTCAATGGTTTCAAGGTGTTTTTCAAGATCGTTCATTTTTTCTTTTGTTTCTTCTAGCCTCATTATTTTTTCAGTCCATTTTTCTCCCAAATCTTTTTCTAATGTGGATTTAAGGCGTTTTTCTTCGCTATTTAGTTTTTTCAGGGATTCTTCAATCTTTTCTATTTCTGTTTTTACTTTTATAAGCTCGTCTTTAATCTTTTTTTTCGCCTCGTAATCTTTATTGAGATGTTTAAGGCTTTTTTCTAAGTTTTGAAGAGCTTCCTTATTCTTTTTAACTTCTATTTTTTCTTTTTGTAATTTTTCTTGGATAAGATTTTTTTTGCTAACTTCTTCTTTAAGAATTTTGATTCTCTCGTCCAAATTTTTAATCCTATCCCCAATTTCTTTCATTATCTCCCTACTCTTTTCCCATGCATTTTCGTATTTTTGAAGGTCTAGTAGTCGATCTAAAAGTTTTTTTCTTTCACTAGGTGCTTTGAAAGCTATTTCTGCTATTTCGCCTTGTCCTACATAAACAGCGTTCCTGAAAATGTTTTCTGTAGTTGAAAGTATTTTTTCTACTTCTGTTTGTACAGAAGTAGGATTATTTGCGATAATGTTTCCTAAACTATCCTTTATAAAAGCTTCATGTTTTACGCTATTTCTTTCCATTATAAGAGATCTTTCGATGGTATAATCTCCTTTTTGAGTACTAAAAGATATTTCAATGATGGCTTTTTTTGCTCCTTGTCTTATAAGCTCGATATTTTTTCTATCACTTTTACCGAAAAGACCAAAATGTATTGCTTCTAAGAAAGTAGTTTTCCCTGCTCCGTTTGGTCCTATAATCATTATTCTACCCATGGGTAGCCCTATTTGTTGTTCGGCATAGGATTTAAAATTAACAAGTTTAACGTTTTTTATAACCATGTTCTATCCCCCTTTTTTAATCGGTGAAGAAGTCGTCAAGAACTCTTTTTTTAGCTGTTTTTTCAGATGGTTGGGATTTTAAAGTTTCTTTTTCATTAAAATCCTTTGAAATTTCAACTTTTTCAGGGATTTGCTGGACTTTATGTTTATTTTTTTCCTTTTTTTGGAAAAAATTATCGATGATTTTTAAAGAAGATTCAATATCTCCTTCTTCACCAAGAGCTCTTAAAAGAACTTGTACTAATTCTGCTTCAGGTAAGATTTCTTCTTCATTCTTTTTTCCAAGGAGTTGTAATAGAAGTTTTTTTATAGCCTCTTGAGGATCTGCTGCTTTTATTGGTATTGTTTTTGTTTCTAATGAATTTCGAATCTCTACAACGTAAAAAGCTTGCTTAACTAACCTTAAGAGTTGAGCGGTAGATATTTGTTCTTTCTTTCCTTGAGCTAAGCGTCCAGTAAACTCGAATCGAAGCATTGTATCCGTTATATCGTTTTCTTTGATTATTGCTTCCATTTTTCTTTGGGCTTCATTTAAATCCACGGTGCCAAGATCTTTTTTAATATCTTTTTTTAATCTTACAGGAATTTCAACAAACTTTGGATTAAATTTTGAATTTTTAAATTCAACAAAGTAAAAGCCTCGGGAGTTTTTCCATTCCCGAGCATCCATATGTTCTGTTGCCCCAGGACAGTATAGGTTATGTTTTGGCCTTTCCCACTGGTTGTGGTAATGACCTAAAGCGATATAATTGAATGATAAATTTGCCAAAGTATAAAGATCGATTTCATGAAAAGACATTTGTCCTTCGATTAGGGCGTGTAAGGCTAAAATTTCTAACCGTTCTTCTCTCTCTTCTTTTTTTTGGTTTTCAAGTACTTCTAATAACCTTTTTTTAGATCTTATACCATAGTAACCTACTCCCCATATCCTCAAAGGATCATGGTCAATATAAGAGTCTTTTATATAGTGGAGGTATCTTAAGTCGGAAAGGAAATCAAGGACGTCCCCACCATATCTTTCGCTTCTTGCATAGGAAGCATCATGATTTCCACGAATAACATAAAAGGGGGTGTTGGCTTTTTTAGGCATTTCTAAAATTTTAATAGCTTGCCTTAAAGCTCCTGATGAGGGAGAATGAGAGTGAAAAAGATCTCCAGTAAAGAGGATAAAATCCACATTTCTTTCTAAAGCTTTTTCTACGCTTATGCGAGCAGCGTTTCCGATATCAGTAAATCGTTTGGGGAGCCCGTATTGACAATAACCTAGGTGAAAATCACTAATGTGAGCAAATTTTATAGAGTTCACGTTATGACACCTTTGACAGATACTTGATATTGGAAAAGGGCGTTTTAACCGAAAAGTTCTGAATCATCTGTGATATGGTCTGGGATTTCGGTTTTTTTGCTTTGATTTTTTTCTTCTTTTTTGGTAGCTTTTTTCCACATGCTAATAATATCGATATCATCTCCGCCAAGTTCGCCTTCAAACTTATCTATTTTAACAACGGCTGGAATTGTAATTGTTGAGCCTATAACAACGGCTTCTCCAACGTTGAGACCGGGTAAATTTTCAAATAGGTCTTTACTTAGGGCTTCTGCGCTTTGTTCAAGGTTCTGTTGATCGAAGGGATTAACGATTTTTAGGATGATCATAGAATTACATTGACTTAGAACATCAGGATGAACTTTACCAGGCCTTTGACTTACCATACACAATCCTACGCCAAATTTTCTGCCTTCTGCTGCTATTTTCTTTAAAGTTGAAAGAGAGTAAGCATCACCTTTTGCTGGAGCAAAATTGTGTGCTTCTTCCACTACAACTAAAACTGGAGCAGGTATTTTTTCTCCTTGAAAACTTCTACGCCATGCGATACCTCCTCTAAAGATTCTTTTAAGTAAGCGTTGAACGATTAATTGTTGGGTTCCTAGGGATAAGCCTGAAACATTAACAACTGTTAATTGGTTAGTCTTTACAAGGCAAGGATTATCGGAATCATGCAGAGGGGTTTCGATTTCTGGGTCGAAGATTATAGTATCTGTTATTTTATCCATTCGAGCTAAGAGACCTTCAGCAGATGCTGAAAAATCTTTTTTCCCTTCCTTTATTTCAAGTATCGCATTTCTTAAATGGTTGAAATCCCAGTTTCCCCCTGCAGTTTTTAGGGCTTTAACAGCGTGTTTAAGGATAGAATATTGTTTAGTTGCACTTCTAGGGACTTCAAATAGGCTTGCTAGTTCTTCAGCATCAAGATTTGATATTTTAAACCGTATAGGGCGGTATCGCTTTATTGAATTAGCTTCAGAAGTAAACACTAAAACTTTTTCATCACCAAAAATGTCCCTTGTTTGGGGATATTCTTCATGGGGATCAATTATAAGCATAGATCCGCCAAGCGATAAGACACCTTTTGCAAGGATTGCAACTGTGTTGCCTTTGCCTCCTCCAGTGATCGCGAGAATTGCTAAATGTCGTCGTACAATTTCGCCTAAATCTGTGGATACTGGGACTTCTGAATGTGCAAGAAGAGTGCCTATTTTTATCCCGTTTTTTTGGGTGAAAAGCGGTTCAAGAACTTCTTTTGATGCTTTATAGACGTAGGATCCTGGGACAGGGGGGTATCTGGGAGCGATTATTTTTCCACTTTCTTCCATGTAACCGATGATTTTTGCTTCAGCAAATATTTGTTCTCCTTCTTCTAGACCGCCAATGAGTTTTATTTTTTCCATGTCTTCTGGGTCTCTTACTAATGTTTCGGGGATTAAAAGATTGGATAAACCTAACTCTGTTATAACAGCTAAAACGGGTTGTTTGATTGTAGGATATTGTAAAATGATAAATTCTCCTCTTTGGAGGGGGTTATTTCGGATAGCATTCCGATCAATGTTAATGAGTATTTTTGCCACTGTTGTTGTGCCGACGATTACGCCTACTTTTTCTAATTGGTTTTCTTTATCCAAAACGATCTCTCCTTCGGGAGCTTAATAATAAGTTATATGCTATTGGAGCTTTTGTAAGGATTTGGTGTTTTATATTTTCTGTTACAAGTTTAATTTCTTCTCGTGTGACTGTTGCTTGATTGTGGACAAAGTGGGGGGGGAGTATGAAACCTTGTCCGTCTTCAAGGGCAAGAAAGAGTTTCAACGCTTCTTCAGCTCGTTGCTCAAAATCAGGTAATAAGTCGAATCTGAAGGGTTTGGCGTGGGGTTTTAATTTCACGTAAAAGGTGATGAATTTATCGCGGTTTAAAAGAATTTTTTCGTTTCTAAGAAGATCGGTTATGGCAGGCTCCCTTTTTATTGATACTTTTATTGGGCCCACAAAACCTGTTTTATCTTTAAGGGCTAGTGAGACTAAAGCGCTATCGGTAAAGGAGGGTATTTCATCCCGTATTTTGAAGTATTTTGCTCTTGAATCTTTAGAAACGCCTATCAAGAGGATGTTTCTTGATTCACATGTTTTAAATAATCGGTCTAAACTTTTAATAAATCTTTTATAGGGTATGATAAACTTCTTTTTATCTTCGGTTAAATCTATCTCGCCTTTTCTTTGGAGGGGGGCTAAAAAAGCCCAAGGTATTCCTCTTTCAGCTAAAGTTGCGAGGGACCCGTCTAACAGGAGGTAATCTACGGTTTTTTTAGCAAGTTCTATAGCAGTTTCTATTTCTAAAATTTCCCTTAAAAGGCGGACGTAGTTATCGATATTTCTTGATAATGTTATAGCTTCAATGTGAGCACGTTTTATCCACTTAGGAGTAGAATTTTGGTTAAAAATCCCTCCAATACTTTTTGTTAGGATTATGGTGGTTGCGGTTAACTCCACTTTACCCATCCCTCCGTCTACAGCGCCAACTTCAAATTCGTTAAGAGGAAAGTCGTTAGTGGTGGCCGGTAGATCATTTCCTTTAATTTTTTGAACTATTTCCTTGGCTTTTTTCATCTGTTTTATAACTTCTTCAGCTATCTCGTCTCCCTTTGCTATTAGTTCTGTAACGATTTCTGATAAGCTCATGAAAATCCACTACCAAAAATAAAATTTAAAGTCCTTTTGTAAATGTTTTTCTCTTTACTTAATCTAATTTATTTAACACCGTTATCTAAAAATAAAAAACCTTTTTTAAAACTTTAACAAAAAAAATAACTACAAATATTTGGAATATGGAAAAAATAAGGATTGATAATAGCATATAATCAAAATTGATGGAAATAAAAAAAGTACGTTAGTTTTATTTATATTTGGAAAAAACCCACCATAGATAAAAAGAGAAACAACATAAAATAACATGGTGTTTTTGTTGCGTTCAAAAGTTAAAGGTGAATTTCCAAGTATAAAGGCGAGCCCAACAGAAATTCCTGCAACATTAGTGACTATTTTGGGAGAAATGCCGCCATTAAACTTAAGAAAAATCAAACTTCCTGAGAAATATTTTGAATGTGAACAAGTTGTTTTAATTTTAATTGATAATTGGGGGCTTTTCGAGTGTACATATTTTGGAGAAAAGGGGGCAGGAAAACAGCTTATTAAGCTTTTAGATGTTCTTATCCTCTTTGAAACAAAAAATCCTTATGCAAAACAAATAACTGATGAGATTTTCCATGGAGGGTTACCAGAAGGCGCCTTTAACATGATCGATTTTTTGAGATCAAGGGGTTTGTCTGGGATAGTTATTGGAAGAAAAGATGACCTAGATATTTACTGTGGGAGGGCAGAAGCACTTTATGTAAAAGATGACTCAGACGCTTATACTGAGATAGTAAAGCGGCTTAATAAGTTTGACTTTATTTCGGTACAGTTTTCAGATTTTGATGAGCTTTATCAAAATTATAAGTTTGCACCTCCGGAAGAGATTTTAAAGAAGCTTATTTCTAGAACCAGTACTTGGATAAAGCTTTTCCATGAGCAAGTCAAAGAGAAAACGGTATTTTGCATCATCGGTAATCATGGTAAAAAGGAATTAGAAATAGGCTTTCAGGGAGTTGCAGTAAAATGGAGAGAAGCAAACATGCCCATCGCTATTTTTATAAGAAAATAAAAAAAGAAGATGGAAAAATAAGGAGACTTGAAAAAAGATGGTGAAGATAGGAATAATGTTGAATGCAGCACCGCTTCAAAATCAAAGTCATTACACCGCGGTAAAGATTGCAGAAGCTGCCCTTGATAAAGGGCATGAGGTTACCATTTTCCTTTATGATGAATCGGTCTATTCACCTATGAAGGCGCAAGAATTTCCTGAATGGGAAAGTTTGCCAAGAGATAATTTTGAAAGATTGATAAAGAAAGGGGCAGAAATTATAGCCTGTGGCCTTTGTGTTGATATAAGGGGACTGGAAGAAGGTAAAGGATATATAGAGGGAATTATTGTAGGGGGGCTAGCGGATTTTGCAAACGTAGTTAGCCTTGTCGATAGAATAATAACCTTCTGTTAGGATAAAAAAAATTGGAACGTGGATTGATTTGCCTGCGAAGAAGGTTGTAGTTTTTTTTAATAACCCACCTATAGGGTCGCTTCATTATGCAGAAGGCCTGAGAGCGTCTGTAGGCCTTGGAGCAGGTATAGATGAACATGAGGTTGTTGTTGTATGTTTGGGAGATGGAGTTTACAATGTTTTGAAAAACTTAGATAGAAAGGAAATTTTTAGATATATAGATACTTTTTTACACCGGTTAGAAGTTCCAGGAAAACTTTTAGTAGAGGAAGAGTCGTTAAAAGAGAGAAAAATAGAAGCAGATGAAGTAGATGACGAGTGGAGAATCGTAGCTAGGGAAGAAATAGCGAGAATTGTAAGTGAAGCTGATATTATTGTAGGAGCTTTTTGATAATGGGGACTTTATATTTGATCAATAAACCGCATGGAGAAAACGGTTTAAAAATAGCGAAAATACAGGCAAAAAAGGATGAAAACATTAAAATCGTGTTTATTATGAATGGAGTATATTATACAATAGAGGAAGATATTCTGAGAGAAATAAAAGTTGAAGGAATTAAAATATTTGCAATAGAAGAGGATATTAAAAGGAGAGGGTTGGAAGATAAAATTAAAGATGTTGAAATGATAGATTATTCTAAGTTAATAGACCTTATTGTTGAAAATAAAGTGGTAAATTTTATCTAATTAAAGCTTTTGATTATTCTATATAAAAAATAAAAAAAAATTTAAAAAAGAGGTAGAAAAACGCAGAAAAGTTTAATATTTGAGAACAAATAGAAGTTTCAAAACTTTGATTTTGAAAGGTGTGTTTTCATTGACAGATTCGGTAATTGAAGAGGAACAAACTTTCGTTCTTTTCGGTAAACCGGTAAAACATCTTGATTTGATAGGGCTTGTTTGCCCCTATGCTTTACTTGATACAAAAAAAGCATTAAGGACTCTCGAATTGGGAGAAATTTTAGAAGTAAGGACAGATAACAAAAGTACGGCTGAAACTAGTATACCTAATATGTGTCGAATAAAAAAGTGGAAATTTATCGTGACTAAACGGGGAGAGAAACAGTGGTTGGTTAAAATTTTAAAACTGTAAAATTTTTATAATGGAGAAGGTGAAAAAGGAATACTTGCATTTTTAAAAAAATTTATTGTTTTAGATATTTAGTAGGTGGTTTTATGGCAAGTTTAAAAGATGAAAAACCGGAAAAAGAACTCAATATTAGAGGCGTTCATTGTCCTTATGCCTTGCTAGATGTAAAAAAAGCATTAAAAAAAGTAGATAATGGCAAGGTTCTTAAAATAATATCAGATGAGCGCACTGCTGTCTTAAAGAGTATACCAAACTTTTGTCGATTGAAAAATTTGGAATACGAAATTGTCGACGTTGAAATAGAACTTTGGCACGTGTTTATTCGTAAATCTTAATCCACCATGATAGTTACAAATTTATTGTTTCTTTTATTATTTTTTAAAAATAGTGGTGTAAGTATGCTATGGTAAAAATTGATAGATATGATTTACCGGAGGAATTTTATTATAAGCAAATGGATCATGTCTGGGTAAAGATTTTAAACTCTAAAAAAGTAGTTCTCGGTTTAGATGATTTTGGCCAGCAGTTAACAGGTCGTATTCAAAAAATTGATACTTACCCTGTTTATGCGGAAATAAGGAAGGGAAAAACCTTTGCAACTCTAGAAAGTGGAAAGTATGTTGGGCCTGTTAAAGCACCTCTATCCGGCAAGGTTATTGAGGTTAATATTGCAGTTTTAAAAAATCCTAAACTTATAAATGAATCTTGTTATGATAATTGGATTCTTATTGTGGAACCTAATAACTTGGAGGATGATTTATTAGATCTTGTTAAGGGAGAAGAAGCTCTTAGGATTTGGATTCAGGAAGAGATAGATGATTATAAAAGAAGAGGTTATCTTTGAATTATTGGATTTTTTTTGATCTATGGTTATAAAAAATTTGTTTTTATGTGATAATTTTTATAATTTATAGGTAAAGGATATATTTTTAAAGGTAGTTTTCATTTTTATTTCTAATAAATTATTGATAAAACCTATATATTTTTAGAAGGAATGTATTTTTCATTAAGAAAAAATGAAAGTAGAGGGGACCATATTTTGTCTTTTTCCTCAAATAAAGAAAGCGGAAAGCGGATTGATTTTGATTTTATTAACGAACTTATTTCTAGGACTGGTGGCATTGGGGTTCTCAAATGTATGAGTTGTGGTATTTGTTCTGCGAGTTGTATAATTAGAAAGTTTGATGAAGATTTTAATCCTCGTAAAATTATTATAAAAGCGATTTTAGGAGGGAAGGAAGAGATTTTAAAAGATGAAAAGATTTGGTTTTGTGCTACTTGTGGTTTGTGTTCTGAAAGATGTGCTAAAAATGCGAAGCCTGAAGAAGTTATTATAGCGATTACCAATATAGCGGCAGAGCAAGGGTTTATCCCAAAAAGTATTCGTGAAGTTTGTAAAAAAGTTCGTGAAACTGGTATGATTTATGAACTGGATGATTTCACTAATTTTAAACGGACTAAAGTAGGATTACCTGAGGTAAAAAAGGTAGATCCAGAAGAGCTCAAGGAATTGTTAAAGGAGACAAAAATTTTTGCTAATTTTGATGAAGAACGGTCGGAGGATGTAGTATAGGAGGTTTATTCTTGGAGATAAGTGAGGGTTATTTTTACTTTCCTGGGTGTACTATTCCTTGTAGGGAAAATAATTACGAGGTGTCTGCTAGAGCAGTTGCAAGAGTGCTTGGAATAGATCTTTATATACTTGATGGATTCTCTTGTTGTGGTGCTTCTATTGAAGCTGTTGATAGGTTTGCTGGTTTTCTTTTAGGAGCAAGAAATCTTGCAGTGGTTGAAGAGAATTCAGATATTTTATCTTGTCCTGAATCTGAATGTTGTTTGTTAACGCTTTGTAATGGTTGTTATAGGGAGCTTTCAGTTGTTAATGATATTTTAAAAACAGATTTTGGAATGTTAAGAAAAGTTAATGGCGCTTTATCAAGGGTAGGGAAAAAATATAGGGGGACTGTTTCTATTAAACATTTTCTAGAGGTTTTATTTAATGAAAAATATCTTGAAAAATTACGTTCAAAGTTAGTAAGAAGCTTTGAAGGATTAAAAGTTGCTACACAAGTGGGTTGTCATGCTACATCTCCTAGAGAGATAGTAAAATTTGATGATTATGAAGTTCCTACAAGGTTGGATAATATTGTAGAAATGACTGGTGCAAAAGCTGTTGATTACTTAGATCGTAATAAGTGTTGTGGGGCTCCTTTACTTACAATTTCAGAGGAGATGGCTTTAATTTTAGCCCATTATAAGCTTTTTAATATGAAAGATGCAGAAGCGCAGCTTATTGTTACTATGTGTCCTTTTTGCCAGATTATGCTTGATACGATGCAAGAACGTATAGAAGAAGATTTTAGTGAAAAATATGGATTGCCTGTGCTTTATATTACGCAATTTTTAGGTTTAAGTTTGGGTTTAGATCCTGATGATCTTGATATGAAAAATAATAAGGCTCCTTGGGAAGAAGTTTTAGCGCCTTTTTTATAGGTGAAACAATTATGATTTTGAAAAGGGGGAATATTTATGGAAAAAGCTAAGAGAGTAGGCGTATTTCTTTGCAGGTGTGGGGGAACTATTGATGATAGAGTCGATATAGACAAAGTTAAAGAGAAAGTAAAAACTCCTTCCGTTGTTTCGGTAATAGATCATAATTTTCTTTGTAGTGATAGAGGGCAAAGTGAGATCTATAAAGAGATAAAAGAACATGATTTAGATAGTGTAATAATTGCAGCATGTTCCCCGCATATTCATAAATACACGTTTAGAGCATGTGTGGCAGAGGCAGGATTAAACCCTTTTCTTTTAGATCAACTTAATCTTAGAGAGCAATGCGCTTGGGTGCATATTGATGATGCAGAGGGGGCTACGAAAAAAGCCATTAGCTTAGTTAGGGGGGGGATATTAAAAGCTCAAAATTTATCGCCTTTAGAGCTAGAAAAGTTGCCTGTTGAGAAATCAGTGCTAGTTATCGGGGCGGGGATAGCAGGGGTAAATGTTGCTACAACGTTAGGTAAGCAAGGTTATACTGTGTATTTGGTTGAAAAAGAACCATTTATTGGAGGTAGTATGGTTCGACTTGTTAAAACGTTTCCTCAAGATGAATGTTCGATGTGTGCTATTTCTCCGCTTATGCGGTTAGTTGGGCAAAATCCAAAAATAGAACTTTTCACCTTATCTGAAGTAGTTGAAATCAAAGGGACAATGGGGAATTTTGAAGTTACTATAAAGAAACATCCAAGATATGTTATAGAGGAGCTTTGTAGAACGGGCGGAGAATGCATGGCAGTTTGCCCAGAAATCGTTAAAGATAATTGGAATTTTGGAGTAGGGGAACGAAAAGCAATATTCTTCCCTTTTTCAGAGGTTATACCTAAAGCAGCAGTTATTGATCCAGAAAATTGTAGACAATTGAATGGAGAAGAGTGTAGAAGGTGTGAAAAAACTTGTACATTAAATGCGATAAATTTTGATCAAAAACCTGAAATAATAAAAATTAATGTTGGGGCAATCATAGTTGCTACAGGGCATAAAGAGTATGATCCGAGTTTAAAACCGCAATTTGGATATGGTCGTTATCCTGATGTGATTACTTTAATGCAGCTAGCAAGATATTTAGATGTATCGGGGCCAAAAGGGGGACATTTAATCAGGCCGAGCACAGGGACTTTTCCGAAGAAGATAGTTTTTATTCAATGTGTTGGGTCACGAGATGAAAGGCCTGATGGGAGAAAATATTGTTCAAAAGTTTGTTGTATGGCTTCTCTTAAGTATGCTAATCTTATAAAACAAATGTATCCAAAGACTGATATAGTTATATGTTATACGGATTTGATTACGCCTGGTTATTATGAGGAGTATTATCGTTCTGTTCAAGAAAAGGGGATAATAATGTTGAGAGGGAGGCCTGGAGAGGTTATAGAAGATAAGAAAACAGGGAAGCTTTTAGTTAGGGTGGAAGAA
>SMTZ1_10005684_pt1 | contig 12542 bp, 8 predicted proteins | sample DeeMarSWOR136_30_FD_25667 | JGI IMG/M metagenome (IMG submission 25667) | reverse complement strand
CCTGCACCGCCATTGGGAACCACCCCACGAGGTTTGGCCACACAGGGACTCTGCCGGGCGAAGGGCGAAATCCCACCACATTGCAGAAATTAGCCGGGTTCCGCAGCGAGCCGCCAAAGTCACTACCATCTGCGATCGGCACCATTCCGCAAGCCAGGGCCACGGCCGCTCCACCGCTGCTCCCCCCGCAGGTCTTCGAAGTGTTATAAGGGTTTAGCGTCTCCCCAAAAACCTCGTTGTAAGTCTGCGCGCCGGCGCCGAACTCGGGCGTGTTGGTTTTACCGATGGCGATGGCCCCGGCTTTCTTCAGGCGCTCCACGATCAGGGCGTCTTCTTCCGGCACAAAGTCCTTGAACACAAGGGAGCCAAAGGTAGTGCGGATTCCGCGCGTCGGGACCAGATCCTTGAGGGCTATCGGAAGCCCGTGTAATGGACCCACCTTCTCGCCGCGTACAAGGCCTTCATCGGCAGCAACGGCTTGCTGTATGGCCTGCTCGGGCAAAAGAGTGACAATGGCGTTCATCTTAGGGTTAAGCCGCTCAATCTGGGCCAAGTGAGCTTCCATCACCTCCCTCACGGATAGGTCCTTTGTGCGGATGCGACGGGCTAACTCTGTAGCGGGCAGAAAGCAAATCTCCAGGCTAGACATGATGTGCTTCTCCCATTACACCTGAGCGAAAAAAGAAGGACCGGACGCTCAATGGGCCAAGGCAAGGGTGAACTCTTGCCTATAGAACAAAAAACACTGGAAAACCGAGACTCATTCTATAGTTACGCTACCAAAAAGCAAGTTCTTTTCACTCAAGAAGATAGATCATGCAAGACATTCCCTCAGTGGTGTGATAAAAATGCTGGAGGGGAAACGGCCGAGGCTTGAAGCCTGTTACCCGTTGCAGCAGACCGGGGGCATGGGCGGGTCTTTTCACCCTTCAAGGTATTGCAACATGTCCTGTAACGTCACTTCCGGGTGGTGGTAGCGTTCGTACTTCGGCGTCCTCTTTCCGAACTGAATCGCTTCCTGGGGGCACCACTGGAGACAGGCAAAGCACTGCTCACACCGATGCAACCAGGAAGGCCTGCCGTTTTGGATGTGGATGTTACGGGCTGGACATATTCTCTCGCACACCAGGCAACCGTCGCATTTCTCATCCACCCAGAAGCTTCGATCCATGCCCGGGATCTTGCCAATGAGGAATCGGTTGAGGGGAGTGAAGACCATATGCTGCCAAAGTGGCCCCTTTTCAATGGCAGGGCTTTCTCGGTTTCGCACGAGCTCAGCGATCCCCCTTATCTTCTGCCTCGCCTGATCGAAACGCAGATGCTGCTCCTCTGTTGAGCCTGGACCCCCCCAAGGAGTATAGTTGGAAGGCATGACTACCGAGAAACCGGCAGAAAGCGTGATTCCGCGAGCAGTTAAGAGGTTCCGCATCTGAAGGAGGCTGTTCACCACCTGCCCGGCATTCACGGCGACGGCGAAACAGTAGCTGGCAGGAGAGGCGGAAAAACAGCGAACAAAATCCACGATCCGGGAGGGGAGCCCCCATATGTGCACCGGAAACACGAGGCCGATCACATCCGGCTCCGTCACTTCCGCACGACTGCTTTCGGCCACGATCGGGACGAGGGTGCCCTCCTTGAGCTCTTGGGCGAGTACTCGCGTCACCCACAGCGAGTTGCCCGTGCCGGTATAGAAGTAGAGCAGGCTCTTCATGGATCCCCTCCGAAGCTCGGAAAGACGATTTCAGAACTCGTTCGCTATTAAAAGGATGAAATTGTGGAAAGTCAACATGCTTTCGAGCTCAAGATCAAGTCGAAGGCGTGGGCGGGGGCCCAATTCTGCTGACTTGTGGTCGAAATCCAGTCCGGATCTCGCATCGGAGGATCTGCGTATTTCATTAAAGAATCGCTATGGTGCGATGGCTCGAATCCCGAGCCGCACTATGATCTTCACCTATTCCCTTCCTCCTCAATATATTCCCCCTCAACAATCATCTCAGCGACCCATTTCTTAAAATTAAGAGAAAATAAGAGATATTTCGAGAAAATCTAAGATTTAACGAATTTTATAAATGAGTAGGTATCACGAAAAATAGCATTAAATGGAAGTTATTTGAATATGTTATGATAAAAAAGCCACACGTAAGGCTATTGTTAATTAGCTACAAACGCTTGAGATATGGTTTTCCTTTCGTATCAATTCATGATACTAAGGGATCACTGGCAAGGCTAAACTACCTGTGCGGGGGGATGTATGAATAGATATTAGGGAAAGGGGGGTGGTTCGTGTACCGAGTTGATCTGAGATCCTGGATAATGGGCAATCGATGAGGCCCTAACCTGGCAGATTTCTTTATTTATCTCTTTACCGAAGAAAGGAGGCGTTCAACGTGAAAACGAGAAACTGGTTAGCTCTAATGGTACTAATAGCGTTTATGGTCTCCGTTTTGGGTTGTAAAATTATAGAGCTTGCTAATGATAAGTTCCATGACGTAGAGACGAAAGCTGGGGTGAAATCAATACGCGAAGAGGTGGGTGGATTAGGTGAGTACTTTATTGTAGACAAGAATAAGAAGGAAAAGTTTTTTGACACTTTTGAAGAGGCTAAGAAGGCACTGTATGAAGAATATGGGAAACCGGAGCCGGGACAGGGGAGGGAGGAGATGGCCTCGGGCGCCGATGGTGAATGCTTCACCGCCGACACCCGTGTTTTGATGGCGGATAATACCTTCAAACGTATCATAGATTTGGAAATCGGCGACCATGTACAAACCTTGGATATTCGTGCTGGGAGGATCACTCCCAAGCCGGTGACGAACCTGTACTACGCCCACCAAGATCATTACTACCTCATAAATCTTAAGCTCCGAACTACCGCCCAACATCCTTTCTTTGCCGCTGAGGGTACATGGAAGAAAGCACGTGAGCTAAGGGTGGGCGATCGGATTGTCAGCGATGGAGAACCGATAGGGATTTCCTCGATCAAGCGCATAAAGCTCGACCACATCGTGTACAATTTCAGGGTAGCCGATAGCCACAACTATTTTGTATCGCCTGACGGTACGGATCTATATGTGGTGCACAACTGTAAGTAGGGAAAAAACCGGACCCTCAGAGGGCAGGGCCAGCACTGCCGCGGCCTTTTTACTGAACAAGATGGAATAATAACTTTGCTTTGGGAAACTATTCTTTTGATTTCCGATTGAATTGTTTCCCGTGAGAACTGTTCACCCCTCAATGACCATCGGTGGCCATAGCGCCTCGGGGACGTCGTTGCATGGAAGACACCGCCACACGGCACAAAAGCCTCACATCACAAAAAAAAGAGGTCAACCAGCGTTGGTCAACCCCTTGAGATTATTGGTCGGGGCGAGCAGATTTGAACTGCCGACCTCCTGCTCCCAAGGCAGGCGCGCTAACCAGGCTGCGCTACGCCCCGAGGTACCGTTTCAATATCTTCCTCACCTTCCTGAGGGCCTTGCCCCTGTGGCTCAGGCGATTCTTCTCCGCCATGCTCAGCTCGGCCACCGTCTTACCATACCGCGGGATGACGAACAACGGATCGTACCCGAACCCTTGGCTCCCCCTCTCCTCCGATCCGATTCGTCCGCGACATTCCCCCTCCACCACCTCCTCATCCCCCCACGGGGCCACCAAGGCCATTACGCACCTGAACACCGCCCCCCTTTTCTCGGGGGGAACGCCCTTCAACTCCCGGAGTAAACGGCGATTGTTTTCCCGGTCATCCGCGCCATTCCCCGCGTATCGGGCTGAGAGAACACCGGGTTTCCCCTTGAGGTAATCAACCTCCAAACCGGAATCATCCGCCAAGGTGAGTTTTTCCGTCCACTTGGCGAAAAATCGCGCTTTCTTTAAGGCATTATCCCTATAAGACTGTCCATCTTCAAGCACTTCAGGCGAATCGGGATAATCCCTCAGGGAAGCAAGGGAGGTTTGGCACCCCTTTAAGAGCTCCCGTATCTCCCGTATCTTTCCCTCGTTTCTCGTCGCCAGAAGAAGTTCCAAAAGACCTCCTCTCAGGGGCTCCAGCCCAAGATCCTCCTCTGTATCCGGGCCAGCTTCCGAACTCCCTTCAATGCCAATTTGGTCATCTCGTCCATCTCTTCTTTGGTAAAGCTAGACTCCTCCGCCGTACCCTGGATCTCGACGAAATTCCAACTCCCGGTGACCACGAAATTCACGTCTACCTCTGCCGACACATCCTCCTCGTAGTTCATATCCAGCAGAAAATCGCCCCCTTTCCTCCCCACGCTCACGGCAGCCACCGAATCCCTTATGGGGATTTCCTCGATCATCCCCCTTTCCCTCATGGTCTGGAAGGCATCGACCAGGGCCACATATCCCCCGGTTATGGCGGCGGTCCTGGTCCCACCGTCGGCCTGGATCACGTCGCAATCCACCCACATGGTCCTCTCCCCGAAACCATTCAAATCGGAGATGGACCTCAGCGACCGTCCGATCAAACGCTGGATCTCGAAATTTCTCCCATGCGTCCTCACGATGAACTCCCGGGTGTTCCGCGTCTCGGTGGCCCGGGGGAGCATGGCGTATTCGGCGGTGATCCACCCCTTCCCGGTATTCTTCAAAAACACGGGCACCTTTTCCTCCACGCTCACGGCACACACCACTCGCGTATCGCCCAATTCGATCAAGACCGAACCCTCGGCATGCTTCAGGTAATTCCGGGTTATCCTCGCCTTTCGCAATCCATCGGGGGTTCTTCCGTCCGATCTGATCCGTGGGCCGACCATGGAAGATATATTACAGAAAAGGCATGTCCTGTCAATGGAGGTAAGTCCGGAGTTTCCTCAATGCTGTGGAGAACGCCGTTGTCGATGAGCGAAATCTGCTGGAGAAGTGGGGTACCCATCGAGGATGAGCAAAAAGGAAGGTTAAGGCTAAGAGGTCAAGGTTGAGAGGAGGTATTTCCCGTGCCCGCAAAAAGGTCACCTTACGAAGGATTGTTGCGCAAATATCTCGAGCGCACATAAAAGGATTTTTGGCAACTATTCTCAACCTCTAACCTCTAACCTCAACCTGCTGACGGGGGATGAACCCCGAAGCACTGCGAAGGGACAATGGTGTTCTCTCGGGAAAAACAGAATCTTTTATGAAATCAAAACGTTACAGAAATCCCGACGATAAAAATCAGGAAACTCCGGAGGTAAGTGAACCAATTCGCTGACTTCCGAGGGGATTCCCTTGCCGCCGAGGCTCATCAGCTGGAGGAGAGAAGCCCTTTGGAAAGGCTGCTACGAGCACGTATACCCACATGTGAAGCCTGAAAGCGCCAGAAATACTCAAGCCAAGGAACGAGGGCGGGGAAAGGCCTAATAGGTCAGAACCATACCACCGTCGAACAGGAGATCTCCACCGATAAGGTATTTGGAAAAACGGGAAAATCCGAACATGAACAGGTTGGCCGCATCAACGGGTGGCATCATCTCCTTGACTCGCGACCTCCCCATCATAACGTCCCGCACTACCTCCTCGGCGGTAATCCCGCGCTGTTCTGCTTGTGCGGGTATTTGACCCAGCACAAGGCCGGTTTTCACAAAACACGTGCTCACGGAGAAGGAGCGGATTCTACCCTCCCCCTCGGCGGCAATGGATTGAGTCAGGGCTCTGAGGCCGAACTTGGTGATGTTGTACGCGGCTTTATTGATGGTACAGATGTGCCCGTGGACAGAGGCCATGTTGCCGATGACCCCGGTCCCATCGCTGCTCTTTTTCATGTGGGGGATAGTCAACTTGGAGAGATAAAAGGGGGCCCGGAGCATGATTTTCTGAATCAGATCATACTTCTCCATGGGAAAATTCTCCACCGGATCAATGTGCTGAATACCCGCTATGTTGGCCAGGTATTTGATGGTTCCCATCGTGGCCGCCTCCACCACGGCACGTTCCATTTCCTCATCCTGCGTGAGATCCGCTTTGAGAAAGACCATCCGACCTCCCATTTCTCGGGCGATTTCCTCGGTCGCCTTTCCCCCCTCTTCGTTGACATCCAGGCCTACACACGTGAGGTTATTTGCCGCCGCGGCAACGGCCGTCGCCCTTCCGATCCCGCCGGCTGCACCCGTTACAATACAGACATTGCGGGTAGTGAAATTATCGTCCTGGAGGATCAGTATGTCCTCTCTCCTGATTTCCGGTTCCGTGACATCCATGGTATCCTCGCTCGTTCTTCTCAGGTCTGTTCGTTAACATCAGGTGCTCAAATTCGTGTGAGACAACTTCCTTTGCCAAAAGGTCAAGCCATAGGCCGATCTTGCCGCGACCCGGTCCGTACGCAACTATTCAGATACATCACAAGGGCTTTCGGTGTCAACAAAAATTCGGAGGAAGTAGAACATGGTTATCCACCTCTCATCCCCAATGCATTTTGTGCTTTACATTTTACGCAATTTGTTCAAATTATAGTTCTTGCGACTTGACCCTGCTTTCTCCAGCTCCCCGCAAGAGGCGGTCGTTCCAATGGCTGGGGAAATCACGGAAACCTGTTCGGAGTATGCATTGTGAGATAGGCCCTATACCTAATGGGAGATAAGGCCGCAGCATGCTAGAGCCCGGTGAAACATACGACGAAGTATATCGGTCCTTTCGGTGGAGGATGCCCGAGTTTTACAATATCGGGGTAGATATCTGTGACAAATGGGCGCACCAACGGTACCGCTTGGCCCTGATCTATGAGGATGAAAAGGGCCAGGTGGAGAAATTCACCTTTTGGGATTTGAAAAAGCTCTCCAATAAATTGGCCAATGCCCTCCGGGCCTTTGGTATCGATCGCGGGGATCGGGTGGGAATCCTTTTACCGCAGTGTCCGGAGACGGCCATCTCCCATATAGCCGTCTACAAAATCGGGGCGATTGCAATCCCCCTTTTCACCCTCTTCGGCACCGACGCCCTTGAATATCGATTGGCCAACAGCGAGGCCAAGGGGATTATCACCGATGGGGCAAACCTCGATAAGATCGTGGCGATATGGGGAGAGCTCCCCCGTCTCAAAACCGTCATAGTGACCAAAGGAGGAAAGGGAGAGAAGGTCATAGATTTCTGGGAGTCATTAGAAAGGGCATCGCCTGAGTTCAAGCCCCTGAAAACCAAGGCCGATGACCCCGCCCTGATCATCTACACTTCGGGGACAACCGGTCCTCCCAAAGGGGCGCTGCATGCGCATCGGGTTCTCTTGGGACACCTTCCGGGGGTCGAATTTCCCCACAATTTCTTCCCCAGAGAGGATGATCTCTTCTGGACCCCCGCGGATTGGGCGTGGATAGGGGGCCTCATTGATGCCCTCTTTCCCAGTTTGCATCATGGCATTCCAGTTGTTGCTCACCGGGCCAGGAAATTCGATCCGGAGGAAGCATTTCACCTGATCGCCCGGTATGGGATACGAAATGCCTTTATGCCCCCCACAGCGCTCAAGATGATGCGGCAGGTGCAAGAACCTCGGAGTCGCTACGACTATCACATGCGAAGCATTGGCAGCGGCGGAGAGACACTAGGCGAGGAACTCCTTGACTGGGGAAAGCAAACCATGGGGTTGGTGATTAATGAATTCTACGGCCAAACGGAGGTCAACTTAGTGGTCGCAAACTGTGCCGAGATCATGGAGATCAAGCCCGGTTCCATGGGAAAAGCGGTTCCCGGACACATTGTAGAAGTTGTGGATGAGGGGGGCAATGTCCTACCCCCAGGGACTGTTGGACAGGTGGCCATCAGACGTCCTGATCCCGTCATGTTTCTGAATTACTGGAGAAACCAAAAGGCTACGGAGGAGAAGTATATTGGCGACTGGTGCCTCACTGGAGACTTGGCTCGGAAAGATAATGATGGGCACTTCTGGTTTGTCGGGCGAACGGACGATGTGATAACAAGCGCAGGTTACCGAATAGGCCCTGCTGAGATTGAAGATTGCCTCATGAAGCATCCCGCAGTGGGGATGGCCGCTGTCATAGGAAGCCCGGATGAAGTGCGGACGGAGATTGTGAAGGCCTTTATCGTGCTTAAACCGGAGGCTACCCCCAATCAGGCTTTAAAAGAAGAGATCAAAAGCTTCGTTAAGGTCCGATTGGCCGCTCACGAATACCCCCGGGAGATCGAGTTCGTCGAAGAGCTTCCCCTCACTGCTACGGGTAAAATTATGCGAAAAGAGTTGAGGAAGATGGAGATCCAAAGGAAATCGGAAAAAGGGGAAGTCCCGGATACTTGACCCCCACTGAAGTCCGAGATGATTCCTCCTCCAGTTCAAATTCCCGACTCCTACGAATCCCAATCGAGACCGATGATTCACGCGGCAAAGCCGCGGCCACCAATGGCCTTTGAAAATTGGTGATTCTCCACGCTCCTCCTAATCCGCTCTGGCCCTTGGATTAGAAGAAAAGGAGATACGAGAAAGGGCTTGACAAAGGGATTGATTTTCGTGTTACTGCTAACATTTCAATGGAAATGCAGGGAACATTTGGATAACTCGGGCAAAAGACCTGGCGGACCATATTCCTCAAAGGGAGCACAGGACTGAATGATGGATCCCATGAATCTGATCAAGGAAGCCTTGGCGAGGGGCCAATCGGCCCTGAGCGAGTATGACGCGAAACGGTTTCTTTCATGCTTTGGTATACCGGTGATTCGCGAGGCCATCGCCCCTGATGCCGATTCGGCAGCGGGCGAGGCCGCGAAGATCGGTTTTCCTGTAGTACTCAAGACATCCGGGCTCCTTCACAAGACCGAGGTAGGAGGCGTTGTGCTCAACCTGAGGAGCCAAGAGGAGGTCAGAGAGGAGAGTCGCCGCCTTCTGAAGATCCAAGGGTGTGAGGCCTTGTTGGTTCAGGAAATGGTAAAGGGCGACCGGGAACTCGCCTGCGGCATGACGAGGGATGCCCAATTCGGTCCATGCGTCATGTTCGGCCTCGGCGGAATCTTTACCGAGCTCCTCGGGGACGTTGTCTTCCGCGTTGCCCCCCTGACTCCTCAGGATGCAGGGGAAATGTTCAATGAGATTCGGGCCCGAAAGATCATCGAAGCCTTCAGGGGAGAGCCCGGCGCTGACATGGACGTGGTGGCTCAGACATTGGTGGCCCTCGGTGACATCGGGCTTCAATACGAGGAAGTGCTTGAAGTCGACATCAACCCCTTTAAGATCCGATCCGACGGCATGCCAGTGGCGGTAGACGCTCTCGTTGTTCTTAAGACCGGCAGGGTAATCCATCGCTGAGCCGGGATCTGCTCCAGCAGCGTACTGTCTCTATTGAAAGGGTCCTTCTCCTCTTTCCCGATTTCTTGAGGCCAATGTGGAGCATGTAGTATGGATGGGAAATTAACCCCATTTTTCGAGCCGAAAAGCGTTACTGTCGTTGGAGCCTCCTCCACTCCCGGTAAACCCGGATACCGGGTCATACGGAATATCCTGGCCAATGGCTACAGGGGGAAAATCTACCTTGTCAATCCTAAGGGTGGCGAGATCATGGGAATGAAGGTCTACTCCTCGATCCGTGAGCTCCCTGAGGGGATCGATCTTGCCATCGTCATCCTTCCAGCGGAATCCAACCCAGGGGCAATCAGAGAATGTGCGGCGAGGGGAATCCCGGCCATTGTTCTTGCCGCCAGTGGTTTTTCAGAGGTCGACCGAGAAGGAGAGGCGTTGCAGGAGGAGCTCACCAAGGCAATCCGGGAGACGGGCGTTCGAGTTATTGGTCCTAATACATCCGGGCACACCTCTACCCCGTACAACTTCACATCGAGCTTCTTCCCCTTGGGCAAGATCCCGCGTGGGAATGTCTCTTACATTGCTCAGACAGGAAACTTTGCCACCCATACCATGCGGTATATTATCACGGGGGAGAACTTTGGGGTGGCCAGGGTCGTTGGACTCGGCAACAAGGTGGACGTGGATGAAAGCGAGGTTCTCGAGTATTATGCCGGGGATCCAGAGACCAAGGCGATCCTTGTTTACCTGGAAAGCTTCAAAAATCCTAAACGATTTTTCAAGATAGCTCGTGAAGTGACCCGGACCAAGCCCATCATCCTCCTTAAGGGAGGGAGTACCCCGCAAGGGGCACGGGCTGCTGTAGCACACACGGCGGCTCTGGCCTCGGCCGATCAGATTATGGATGGGGCGTTGAAGCAAGCCGGGATTATACGGGTCTACAAATACTCCCACTTGTTCCTGGCTGCTAAGGCCTTATCCTTGATGCCCCTCCCCATGGGAAACCGGGTGAGCTTCATGGCCCCCTCGGGTGCCATGCTCGTTATACTTACTGACCTATGCCACCACCAGTGGGGCCTAGAGGTACCCAGCCTTGAGGGTTCAACGCGAAAGCGGTTGCAGGAGATCAGTCCCCCCTACATCCGTATGCGTAACCCCGTGGACATCTGGCCCTCGGCATCGGTCCACGGGATCGAGTATGCATACCGTGAAGGAATGGAGGCAGTCCTCAAGGATTCGAATATTGATGCCGTTGTGCCGATTCTAATGATTACGGAAGAAACCGGCATCCCCTCTCTGGACTTCATTATTGAACTGGCTCGAAAATATCCCCAAAAGCCCATCTACCTGACGTTCAGCGGTGAAAAAGAGCACATGGAGGCGGCGAAGGCTTATCTGGAACCTAAAGGGGTGCCGACGTTTCCGTTGATCGAGGAGCCCTTCGAGGTACTTTCCATACTGGCCCAATGTCGAAAGGCCTTAAACGGGTGAAGGATAAACAATCCTCCACACATTCGCCAGGTCATGCCCTCCGTGAAGGGAGGACTCTTCCGGATTTTGTGGTAAGCGGCCGTAGCGTGCGATTTGGAAGGGGCTACAGAAGCCGCATCCGACATGGGGTAATAGGCAGTGCTGAGGTTCTTCCTGCCGGGATTCTGCACGTGAGAAAGATAATCACTTCTGAGAAGACACGGGTAGGTAAAAAATGAAAAAAATCTGCTACTGAGAGTTTGCTGGCCATGTTCTTACCGAAGTGCCAGGGCAAAGGGATCTCTCGTGAAGGAGGCCAACATGGGAGGACCATTGGGTTCCTCAGATTCCGAGGAAATATCCCATCTCATCGCACGATTCCTTGCAGAGCGAGGTGTGGATCGCATATTCGGTCTTTGCGGTGGCCATATCATGTCGATCTGGAATCATACCGCTCAATTGGGAATCCGGATCATCGATGTGCGCGACGAGCGTGCCGCCGTGCATATGGCCCAGGCTCATAGCGAGCTCACACGCCGACTGGGCGTGGCCATGGTTACCGCTGGCCCCGGCATGACCAATGCGATCACGGGCATTGCCAACGCCCATGTCTCGAGCGTACCCGTGCTCGTAATCTCAGGCAGACCCCCCCGTCCCCAAGAGAACATGGGGGCGCTCCAGGAGCTTCCCCAGGTGGAAATAGTAAAACCCATAACCCGCTACGCCCGGACGATTACATACCCAACCCACGTCCTAAGGGAACTGGACGAGGCCGTGGCCTGCGCGGAAGGGCAAAGCGGCGAACCAGGTCCGGTTTTCGTTGACTTTCCAACGGATCTATTGCGTGAAAAGTTACCCGCCCCGCTGGTGGAGCGCGATCGCTTTCCGCAGCGGGAGGCTTTCCCTATTCCTCCAGCTCCTGAGGCCATCGATCGTGCGGTCGATATCCTTTGGGCTGCACGGAGGCCCCTTGTCATTACAGGAAGAGGTGCCCGTGGATCCAAAGGATCGCTTGTGCGACTGCTCGACGTTCTAGGATGCGTCTACCTGGACACGACGGAGAGCCGAGGGCTGGTGCCCGATGATCACCCTGCCACCGTACCAGCCGTTCGCGGTCGTGCTATGCGAGAGGCAGACCTGGTGTTGATTGTGGGCCGTCGCCTCGACTTTCAGCTCGGCTACGGGTCGCGCGCCGTGTTTCCCAATGCCCGCTTTGTGCGTATCGGCTCTTGTGCGGCTGAGCTGCGAGGCAATAGGCGAGGCGATGTGGAGGTATTGGGCTCTCCCTCGAAGGTGCTTGAGGCAATCTTGGCTGTGGCTCGTAATCGCCGCCCAGCAACCGATCAAGCCTGGATCGACGAACTGCGACGCATTGACCACAAGCGGCGGGAGAACCTCCGCCGAGAGTTGGCCAGCTCCCCTCCAGGCGCTGATGGGGCAATGCACCCTTACAGGCTCCTTGGCTGCGTGCGGGATGCGCTCAAGCGCGATGGGGTGGTCATCGCTGATGGAGGTGACATCCTATCATTCGCTCGGATCGCCCTGACGGACGTATCTTACCTTGATTGCGGAGGTTTCGGGTGCCTCGGTATCGGAGTACCATTTGGTATTGCCGCGGCGCTGGCCTACCCGGAACTACAAGTGGTCGTGGTCTCCGGTGACGGTGCATTTGGCATCAATGCCATTGAACTCGATACAGCGAAACGTCACGGGGCACGGGCGGTCTTCGTGGTGGCCAACAACGCTGCATGGAACATCGAGCGGAACGACCAGCTTGAGGCATACTGCGGGCGCATCGTTGGGACCGAACTTCCCTCTTGCGACTATGCCGGCCTTGCCCGCGCCT